>ERZ808046.195-NODE-195-length-75277-cov-5.472553_pt1 | contig 75277 bp, 73 predicted proteins | sample MGYA00380196_ERZ808046 | MGnify/ENA primary metagenome ERZ808046 (study PRJEB31490, sample SAMN06133421) | mouse gut metagenome | isolation source: Z6_2 | host: mice | place: China: Chengdu | collected 2015-05 ... | reverse complement strand
ATGTAGTGTGCTTGATGATTTTTTTCAGGTTCATAGAAGGTCGCCATGTTCAAACTGAGTTGATTTATGTTATAATTGCTGTGCATGGGTTTATCTCCTTTCTTTTTTGAGGGGGTAGACTATAGGGCATCAGGGGGGTTCTGATGTCCTTTTTTATTTATAGTATACAAAAACGGTCGTAAATGAACAATTTTTAAAGTCCATTTACGACCGTTTTTTGGAGACTTATGTCACAGCCTCTCCCTCGTTTAGCTATGTTTTAAGGGTAAAATAAAGCCTTATTTTGTTGCGGTCGAAGCCCGAGAAATAAACTCAGCTTCATAGATCTTAGTTTCAAATTTAGCTTTTTTTAAGATCATTTGAGTGATCATTTCAGCAGCACAGGCCCCCATTTTTTCTTTTGCATGATTCATCGTGGTCAGGCTAGGATCTAGGTATTTGGTGATCTCATAATTATCAAAACCCACAACCGATATGTCATTTGGGATCTGATAGTTATTGCGCTTTAAGAGATCCATCAGCCTGATCGCCAATTCATCGTTGTAGCAAGCTAAGGCCGTCGGTGGGGTCGGACTGTTTAGATGATCTAATACCTTTTTTTCAAGAAGTTCTAAGGGATCACTCGCATGATACATGATGATCTGGCTATCTAAAGCATATTTGCTGTTATTTTGATAAGCTTCTAAGTAGCCGTTCATACGAGCGACTCCTTGTTGATCATCAACTTGGAAAATACCCAAGATGTTGTGATGTCCTTGAATAAAGAGATGTTCGATCAGTTGTTTTTCAGCTGGCTTATCGTTGACGACTAAAGCAGGAAAGTCGAGATCAGGGTAAGTCGCATTGAGAAAGATCGTTGGGATCTGACGCTTTTTGATCTCTTGATAAAGATCAAGGTTGGGGTTTGGTAAAGCGCTTTTAGTTGGTTCGATGATCAGACCAGCAACTTTCATATCAAGTATATTGATCAAGCTACTGCGCTCACGTTGATGATCATTATGCGTGTTAGCCAAGATCAAGGTATAGCCATTTTGAGCAAGGACTTTATCGATCCCAGAGATGATCTTAGGAAAGATATAGTCGGCGATATGGGTACAGATCACACCGATCGTTTTATTTTTTGTTTCGGCTTGCCAATCTTTTTGCCAATCCGCGACAAACATCCCTCCGCCCTGAACTTTATAGATAAAATGCTCGTTTTCCAGATCACTGACAGCACGCCGGACCGTGTGGCGGGAAACTTCGAATTGCTGCATGAGTTTTGCTTCAGTTGGAAGTTTGGCATCGATCGGAAATTTTCCAGCTAGGATATCTTTTTTAAGAGCATTTTTGACGGCTTCGTATTTGCTAGGCATAGACTTTTCCTTTCTTTATCGTGTTACAAGTATTATACAACTTTTCGGCTAAAATTTGCGCAAAGCACCAATTATAAAAAAAGTTTTGGTGCTTTTTGCGTATTTTATAAATAGAGCAAGCAAATTATTGACAAGTTAAAAACTTATGCATACTATACGGAGGAAGATGATAAAAAAACGTAACTTCACATTAGTTTAGCGAAGTTACGTCAAAAGGAGGTTATTGTAAAATATAGCCGTCAGCAAGTTGGCAAAACTCGTTGACTTGTTCTTCTTCCCAAGCTTGATCTTTGCCGAGTTCAGTTGCCATGATGTGAGCTACTTTAGGCGCCATTTCCTTTGCGACCCGGGCATCAAGATAAAGTGCGCGGATCCGTCGTGCTAGCACATCGTCTAGCGTTTGCGCCATTTCTTCGCGCACTGCCCAGACTACTTGGGCGCCAGTGAATTCGTATTTAGGATGAAGTGGTAAGGCAAGTTCAGGATCTTCTTCTTGTAAGTGTAAGATGGCTGCTTGGTCACTTCCGTAAACATAGCGCCAATCTTTGCGTTCTGCTTCGGTCGTCTGTTTAGCACCGTGGATCTTTAACTCACGGGTCACACATTCTTTTGGTGGAAGTTTTGCTACCTTGATCGCTAAAGCAACTGTTTCTTCTGCCATCTGACGGTAAGTCGTCCATTTACCACCTGTGATCGTGATCAGCCCAGACTCATTGGAAAAGAGCTTGTGGCTACGTGAGATCTCCTTAGTCTTATCACCGTCTCCATCTTTGGGAGCAGCCAACGGACGTAAGCCAGCATATGCAGCCAAAACATCGGCCCGAGTCGGTTTGCGTTCGAGGTATTCACCAGCTGTCTCGAGGATAAAGTCGATCTCTTCATCCAGTGGGCGTGGCTCTAAGGTGAATTCTTTTAGGGGCGTGTCTGTTGTGCCTAAGATGACTTTATTATGCCATGGTACACAGAACAAGACCCGCCCATCAGAAGTTTTAGGGACCATGATCGCATCATTGCCACCTAAAAATGATCCATCGACGATCAAGTGAACACCTTGTGAAGGGCGTACGGTAGCTTGATGATCTTTGGTATCCATCTCAAGGATCTGGTCAACGAAGATCCCAGTTGCATTGATGATAGCTTTTCCCCGCAGACTGAATTCTTCACCGGTAAATTCATCTTTTACGGTGACACCAGCTACTTTAGCGAATTTCTTTTGGACCGAAGTCACTTTGACGTAATTGACTAAAGTTGCACCGTATTCGGTTGCTGTCTGCATGAGGTTGACAGCTAAACGTGAGTCATCGAATTGACCGTCATAATACATCACACCACCGACTAATTTGTTATGCTTGATCTGTGGGATCGCATCGATGACTTTTGATTTGGAATATATCTTAGAGTGTCCGATATTTAACTTACCAGCCAAGGCATCGTAGACTTTCATTCCAATACTGTAAAATGGCTGTTCCCATAATTTATAGTTGGCGATGATGAATTTTTGATTTTTGACCAAATGAGGTGCATTTCGTGCTAGGCGTCCCCGTTCATGTAGGGCTTCGCGCACTAGCCGGACATCACCCTGGGCTAAATAACGAACCCCACCGTGAACTAGTTTAGTTGAACGACTTGAAGTTGATTTAGCAAAGTCACTTTGTTCTAATAAGACGGTCTTGTAACCACGTGAGGCTGCATCAACGGCGACACCTAAACCAGTCGCGCCCCCACCGATAACGATCACGTCCCAGCCATCAGGCTCGTTTTTTAGATATTCAATATTTTTTTGTCGTGAAATAGGCATCAAATCACTCCGATCTAATTGGATTATTCAAAATAACGTGTTGCAGCGACTGCTTTTTGCCAACCGCCATACAATTTATTGCGTCGTTTGTCATCCATTTGGACTTCAAACCGTTTTCCATCTTTGATAACTGCTTTGATCTCATCAAAGTCTTGCCAGTACCCTACGGCTAAACCAGCCAGAAAAGCTGCACCAAGGGCAGTCGTTTCCAAGTCACCTGCGCGCTGAACAGGAGTGTTTAAGATATCTGCTTGGAATTGCATCAAGTAATCGTTGTTAGTGGCACCACCATCGACTTTGAGTACCGGAATATCGATCCCAGTATCTTCTTGCATCGCACCGAGAATATCGCGGACTTGGTAAGCAATGCCTTGTAACGTCGCTTTGATAAAATCTTTTTCAGTTGTCCCACGTGTCAAGCCAAAGACCGCCCCACGGGCATCTTGATCCCAATAAGGCGCCCCTAGACCAACGAAAGCGGGTACCACATAAACTTCATCTTCATTTTTAGAAGCAAGTGCGGCCACTTCTGATTGGCTGGCTTTGTCGATGAGTTTTAGACCATCACGTAGCCATTGGATCGCTGAACCTGCAACAAAGACAGATCCTTCAAGCGCATAGTTGATCTCACCATTGATCCCATAACCGATCGTGGTCAAAAGATTATTTTTGGATAATTGTGGCTTGTTACCAGTATTCATCACGATAAATGAGCCAGTACCATAAGTGTTTTTGACCATGCCAGGGTCAAAGGCCATTTGCCCAAAGAGCGCGGCTTGCTGGTCGCCGGCCATTCCTGCGATCGGAACTTTGGAACCAAAGAAATGATAAGTTTTAGTCAGACCGTAGATCTCTGAGTTAGAAACGACTTTAGGCAACATTTCCCGGGGAATATTTAAAATATCCAAGATCTCTTGGTCCCATTCCAAGGTGTTGATGTTAAAGAGCATCGTTCGACTGGCATTGGAGTAGTCGGTCACATGAACTTTACCGTCAGTTAATTTATAGACTAACCAGCTATCGATCGTCCCAAAGAGCAATTCGCCTTTTTCAGCGCGCTCTTGAGCACCGGGAACATGGTCGAGGATCCAGCGTATCTTGGTCGCTGAGAAGTAAGAATCGATGATCAAGCCAGTCTTTTCATGGAAGATATCAGCGTAGCCTTGTTCTTTTAGCTCATCAGCGATCTGAGCTGATTGGCGCGATTGCCAAACGATCGCATGATAGATCGGTAGGCCAGTTTCTTTGTCCCAAACGACCGTAGTCTCACGTTGGTTAGTGATCCCGATCCCTGCGATCTGGTCTGGTTTGACCCCTGATTCGATAAAGGCACCTGCGATCACAGATTGGACTGAATTCCAGATCTCATGTGCGTCGTGTTCGACCCAACCAGCTTCAGGGAAATACTGGGTGAATTCTTTTTGACTTGTGCCAATGTGGTTACCTGCTTTATCGAAGATGATCGCTCGTGAGCTGGTAGTTCCTTGATCGATCGCCATAATATATTTTTCCATGTGGTCCTCCTTATTTGTAAACGTTTTCTAAAATAAGTGTATCGTGCACGATCAATGAAAGTCAATTACTTAGCTTAACCGTTGATCCAGATATGGACAAAGCTTGCCAAGATCCCACCGCAAAGTGGTCCGACGATCGGTATCCAAGCATAGCCCCAATTAGCATTAGCCTTATGGGGAACGGGTAGAATGCTGTAAGCGAGGCGTGGCATCAAGTCACGGGCCGGGTTCAAGGCAAAGCCAGTCGTTCCACCTAAACTTTGACCAACGACCATGATCAAAAGACCAACGATCAGTGGTTTGAGTCCAGTGGTGAAATTTCCTAAGTTAAGCAAGATCAAAATAAAGAAGAAGGTTGCGATACATTCGTTCAAGACGTTAAAGAATGGCCGCTTAAGCGCAGGACCGGTGGCAAAAATACCGACTGAGTTGCCATCTTTGTTTGGGGTAGTTTGGAATTGAGGATAATAGTATAAAATAACGAGTGCTGCACCAGCAAAGGCACCGAGTCCTTGCCCTAAAAGATAAGGTAAGACTTCACTCCAAGAAAAGAGACCAGCACTAGCAAAACCTAGTGTTACAGCGGTATTCAAGTGTCCTTGCGAGCCCATTTGGCCAGCGATATAGACGCCAAAGGTCACCGCCATGCCCCAAGCAAGCGTAATGAACATCCAATTTTGGCCACGAGCATAATTATCTTTTAAATTAACACCGGCACCACAACCGACCCCTAAGAGGATCAAGACCATGGTTCCAAAAAATTCACCTAAAAAGCCTGACATGTTATCCATCTCCTTTGATTTGTAATAGTTCGAGCTGTTTTTCGATCTCAGGTAAATCGACGCCAGCTTGGAGCAATGATGCAGAAACGTAAGCACCTTCGACCAAAGCTGTATCGTACAAGTGGACTGGTTTTGTACTAAATTCGCCTGCCATTTCGAGATTCATCTTGGCACTCCCAAGATCATAAAAGGCTAAGATCTCGGTAGCTGAATTTTCCTCTAAAGCTGCCGTGATCTTCTCAAGACTAGTACCGATCTCATGCTCATCAGTACCACCAGCAAAAGTGATCGCAATGTTGGGTGCGACTTGCTTGAGTAATTTAGGTATACCCTGAGCGATCTGTTCAACATGTGAAACGATCAATATTCCGTAACTCATTTATAATCAGCCTCCGTTTCTAATAGTGCTTCAAAAAGATAACCACTTGAAACTGCTCCTGGATCGAGATGCCCAACTGAGCGTTCTCCCAAGTAAGAAGCCCGCCCCCGTTTAGCAACTAGTTCTTTAGTTGCTGCGACTGCTTGGGTGATCTTTTCAAGTGATAGCTGTCCTACTGTGTATTCGGGAACAACGACTTCCCAAACATCGACCATTGTTTTGTCACCAAGGGCGGCCCCACCACGTTGCTTGATGCCTAAGACTGCAGCATGCAAAAGTTCACTGAGTTCAGCAGTCGTATTGCTCTTTTTTGCCATTTCTAAAAAGGCAGTCCCATACAAAGGCCCAGCAGCGCCCCCGACTTTACTGATCAAAGACATCGCGACTAATTTGAGTCCTGTGGTCAGATCAGCTGGCTTTTTGGTAGCGAGCGCCTCAGTCACAGCACGCATGCCTCGAGCCATATTATTGCCGTGGTCGCCATCGCCGATCGGGGTATCCAGTTCACTGAGATAAGCTTTCTTAGCGTTGATCTTAGTTTCAAAAGTATTCATCCAGGTAGTCAAAGTTTCAACTGTTAGTTCCATATCAAATTCCTCCTCACCAAGCGATCGTGTCGACTTGATAGTTTAAATATTCTAGCCATTTTTCATCAGCCAATTCGAGGACGGTCAATGAGATCCCTGCCATTTCGAGCGAAGTCATGTAATTGCCAACTTTGCTAAAAGCAGGGGTGATATCTTTTGCTTTGAGCCAGTTAAAGACATCATTACTGAAAATGTATTGTTCCATTAAAGGGGTTGCGCCCATGCCGTTGATGAGCACGGCGTATTTTTTAGTTGCGTCAAACTGTAAGGCTTCGTCTAGCTTGGTGAGCATTTCGGCGACTAGTTCTTTAGAAGGTTGGAGTTTTTCACGGCGATAACCAGGTTCGCTGTGGATACCGACCCCATATTCGATCTCGTCATCGGCTAATTCAAAGCCTGGTTTGCCGACTTCAGGAACAGTGGCGGCACTTAAAGCCACACCTAAAGTCTTGAGATGTGGCATGACTTCTTTGGCTAAGGCTTCGATCTCAGCTAGGCTTGCTTTTTGATCAGCAGCAGCCCCTAAGATCTTGTGCATCAGGACTGTACCAGCGACCCCGCGTTTACCTTGGGTGTAAAGGCTATTTTCAACTGCGATATCATCGTCGACAATGATCGAGCTGACTTTGATGCCGTCTAGTTCGGCCATATCTTTAGCCATCTCAAAATTCATCACGTCACCCGAGTAGTTTTTGATGATCAAAAAGACACCAGCACCAGTATCACTAGCTTTGATCGCTTCGTAGATCTGATCAGGTGTCGGTGAAGTAAAGACTTGCCCACAGACAGCAGCACTCAACATCCCAGAACCAACAAAGCCAGCATGTGCCGGTTCATGCCCACTACCGCCTCCGCTGACGAGCCCAACTTTTCCCTGCATGGAAGTACGATCAGTGCGCACAACAGCAGTCGTTTCTGGTAGCTGCGTTAGGTAGGTCGGATAAGCTGAGACTAGACCGGCGACCATCTCAGGGACGCCATTGCTTGGATCATTCATGATTTTTTTCATGTTGACATCCATCCTTTCTTTTAGTGACAACTCCATTATATAATGTAAGCGTAAACATCGTAATGGACAGATCTTACATTGTGTCCGTCAAAGTTTTTGGGGGTAAGCTAAAATTAAGGGGCGAGGTGATGAGATGGAATTACTAAATTCAAAGGGGCAACTCTTAGATGATCTTAGGCGGGGGATCCAACTCGTTGCGCCTGATCTAAAACTTGTTTCAAAAACGACAGGTTTTATTGCAAAAAGCTTTGCCGATAAGACGATCCCCGTGATCGCTTTAGGTGGAGCTGGGCATGAGCCAGCTGATTGGGGCTATGTGGGTGAGGGCATGCTATGTGCCTCGATCACGGGGATGCTGTTTAAACCACCAAGTGTAGTGGAGATCATCCGTGTAACTAAACAGGTGACTAAGCAAAAACAAGCCTTCTTTATTGTCAAAAATTTCCCAGCTGATGTAAAAAATTTCACTCAGGCTAGTAAGCGCTTACAAAAAGAAGGCTGGCAAGTTGCTAGTTGTGTTGTTAATGATGATATTTCAGTTGATAGTGAGTTATTAGAAAAAGAACGCCGGGGGCTAGCTGGAACTGTCTTAGTTGCTAAGGTCTTAGGCTATTTGGCGCACCAAGGAGCGAGTTTATCCCAGTTAAAACAAGTTTCAGGACAGCTCGTGGCTAATTTGACGACGCTTGGAGTTGCTTTTTATGGTTCCGAATTTCAGGTGAGCTTGAAAAAGGAATTTACTCTAAAAAAAGATGAGCTCTATTATGGAGTCGGAGTCCATGGTGAACCCGGTTATCGTAAAGAACGCCTGCGCACCTCAGAATTGATCGCGCGTGAGTTGGTCAATAAGTTGCGGGTCAATCAACGCTGGTATCCGCAAGAACGTTATGCCATCTTGATCAATGGACTTGGAAAATTGACTGAACTTGAAAAATTGATCTTTACTGCTGATGTAGTCGAATTATTGCAAGTAGAAGGGCTCGACTTGCCTTTTATCAAAGTAGGCGATCTTTTTACTGCCAATGGGCTCGCAGGAATTTCAGTTACATTATTGAAATTACACGAACCTTGGCTAGAAGCGCTTAACGCCCCCGCCAAAACTTATGCGTGGCATCAATAGTTACCAAAAGCAAACTCGATCGCATTACAAACTTTTTGAGCGAGTTCATCGTATTCTCTTGGTTCAGGCAAAAAGAGATTATTGGTCATCGTGTAAGTCAGACCTAAGCAATAAGTCTCCACAAAATCATAGGCTTGGCGATTTTTGATCAGGCCTTTTTTGCGTAGGATGTGTAACAAGAGGATTTGGATATGCCAAGCGATCTCTCGGACGACATCGACTTCGATTTGGTTTTTAAGGACGCTTTTATAAAATTTGGCGTTTTCTTGAAGCTCAAAAAAGACTAAAGAAATGATCTCTTGCCACGGGAGATAATCGAGATTGCTGTCGATGATATCTTCCATTGTTGCCTGGATCGTCCAAGCTAGCAGGTCGTATTTATCATCAAAGTTATCGTAAAATGATTGGCGCCGGATCTGGGCTTGGTGCATGATCTGTGCCACACTGACATGTTTGAACCCCTTTTGCATGACATCTTGTCTAAATATTTGCGAGATCTTTTTTTGAGTGATATATGACATGATAAGCCCTTTCATTTTGAATATCTAAACTAATTGTAGCGTTTGCTGCTAAAGTTGTCACACGATAGCTCTGCACGCTCAAAAGTTAATTTTTCCCTATATATTTGAGCAAATAAAATTTTAACTGTAAAATGAGTTTTACAAAAAAGAGCAAGCTAGTAAATGCTATGAATAATTATGTGGCATCCAGTTGAGACTCAGTTGGATGCATTTTTATTTCTATAAAAATAGTGATAAAAATTACAAGTGTAAGCGCTAACATAAAAGGGCGGATCGTGTTAAACTAAAGATGTTAAAACGTTATAATAGTAAGGGGGACTCAACATGTTATCGTTTTTACGTCCGACACCAGATGCCACAAAAAAAGTTCCACCTGAAAAGATCGCTCGCAGTTATCGCTGGCATCAGACAGGAGTCATTGCAGCACTATGTATCGGTTATATCGGCTATTATATTATTCGTCTGATCTTTACGACCGAGCAAAATGATATCATGCGTCAATATGGCTTTACCACAGCCGAGGTCGGATTAGTCTTATCTTGTTTTGGGATCGGCTATGGGATCTCAAAGCTTTTTATGGGAGCTTTGAGTGATAAGAGCAATACGATCCGTTATTTGGCAACCGGGCTGATCATTTCAGCTATATTAAATATTGGCCTTGGGGCAACGCGTAATTTATATGTGATGATGATTTTGATGTTAGTGATGTCGATCGCTCAAGGCATGGGAGCAGCAGCTTGTCAACGAACTATTCAACTATGGTGGGGGAAGAAATGGCGCGGTACCATCTATTCGATTTGGTCTTCTGCTCATAATGCTGGGGCTTTCGCCTGTGTTGCGGTGGTCCAACTAGCTAGTTTCTTGTTTACTGGCTCGATCGCAGCTGTTTTTTACACTGCTTCAGTCATCTCATTTGCGATCGCAGCCTTTGTCTTGTGGGCCGGCGCAGAACGGCCGGCAGCTGTTGGGTTGCCGAGCATTGCTGAATATACGGGAGATGAAGTCAAACTGGATAATGGTGAAAGTTCCGTAGCTGATCTGACTGATCTTAGTTTACAACAAGTGTTTATCACTTATATCTTGAAAAATCCGCTCGTTTGGGCGATCACATTGACGTCAATGGCTTTATACTTAGTTCGTTATGGGATCATGAGCTGGATCCCAAGCTATTTGGTCCAGTCCAAAGGCTTTTCCGAAGCTTTTGCTAAATGGCTCGTCGGTATTTTTGAGCTAGCAGCCGTCCCAGGTGTGATCTTGATGGGGGCGGTATCTGATTTCTTAAAAGATCGACGTGCGTTGGTCTGCCTCGGGTGTGTGCTAGGTCTAGTTGTTTGTTTGACCACATATTTTTTTAGTAGCGCTAAAACGGTGATCGTGATCGATCTTTTGCTCATGGGGACTTTGATCTATGCGCCCTTAACGCTGGTCGGATTAATGGTCAATGAAGTCGTACCGAAGTTTGCTGTAGGTTCTTCGACTGGGTTTATGGGCTTTTTCCAATATATCTTTGGTGAGACGCTTGCCACGGCTTTGATCGGGATCTTGGTTGCAAAATACGGTTGGATCGCTAGCAACACGGTATTATATGTTGCTGCTGGACTGGCTATGTTATTATTGGTATATATCATGATCCATGAACAAAAACTGGAAAAGGGCGAAGCATAATGAAACTATTTAGAACGATCATTGTCGTTAGCATTTGTATCTGGGGCTTACTTAGTTTTAGTGAACTGGTCCAAGCTAGTGGATCTAAGACTGAGACGGTGACCTATAAGATCCGCTATCAAGGAAAAACTTATTCTAAAAAAGCTTTAGTTTATGTTCCAGCTAATTATGATAAGCAAAAGAAATACGATGTGTTGTATTTCTTGCATGGTTCGGGTGATTCAGCGCTCGGTTTTTATGAAAACAGTCACTATCAGCAAGTGTTAGATAAATTAGCCAAGCAAGGTAAGTTGAAAGATACATTGGTCGTCTTTCCGACATTTTATCCGAGTCAAGCTTTTGTCACAGGGGATTATCAAAAAGATGATAAATTGAGTCGTTTTTTTGCCCGGACTGAGCTTATGGGAGCTTTAGTACCTAAAGTTGAAGCTAAATATAGCACATATGCTAAAAGTACTGCCAAAAAGGAACTTCAGCAAACACGAGCACATCGGGCGATCGGAGGCTTTTCGATGGGGGCGATCACAAGTTGGTATGTATTTGAAGAACAATTACCATACTTCAAGACATTTGTTACTCTGGGTGGGGATAGTTGGGTCATCCAAGAAGATGGTGGTGGTACGGCAACAAAACAGACCGCTAAAAAATTAGCCCAAACACCCAAGAAATATCCTGATCTAGGGTTTAAGATCTTAGCCGGAGCGGGCAGTCGTGATCCAGCAGCTGAGCTTTTACAAAAGCAGATCAAGGAGATGAAAAAGTATCGTGGGTTTAATGATGCAGACCTTAAATACTATGAATTACCGGGAGCGCATCATACGTTAGAAGCGACTGTCACCTTGTTTGAGCATTATGCAAAACAGATATTTTAGTATTGGTCAATGAATATATGGTCTGAAAGCCATAATGCAGTATTTGGCTGACCTCTTTTTGAGATTTTGGGTCCAATGTTCAAAGAAATTTCTTTTGTATAAAATGAGAATATGAATTAAAAGTAAATGTCATTTTTTGGGTTTTATAGTATATATTGTAATGCTATATATATCATGTTATAATACTTCGTGATAATCATCCGAATGGTTGACAAGGAGGGGGAAAAGTGGCTTATTTGAATGAACGAGATTCGTTTGAGTGTGTCCTTTTTTCTAGTGATAGAGATACGATCTACATGCTATAGTTTTAGACTATAGCGTGCGGATCGTGTCTCTATTTTTGGTGTTTTTGTTTAATATTTCTAAAACCAGGGGCTGTAAAACAAAAAAGTCAGTTTAAAGGAGATATATGCGATGGGATCACGAGAGGATCTAGAAGGGTATATTAAAAAGTACGGTGAGAAGAAACAAAAATATACTATCAAAAGGATAGGTCTAGTCACCACCTTAGTCTTAGTAGGAACGATGTTTATCAAAAAAATAGACGTTATCCCCATAGTAGTAATGAGATTAAACTATGAAGATAACTGAGATCAAGGATAGGTAATATGAACAGAGCAATAATAAAAAGTATTTTAGTGTTAGTAAGTTTGATCATCTGTGTCTCCCTTTACGGTTGCACTAAAAAAGTTGAGCGAGAAAACACATCGCGTAGTACTCAAAAACAAGCTGTTAACAAAAAATTTCAAAAGCAACTATTGGAGGACATCAAACAAGTTAGTCCCGAGCAAGATCCTGGACTTTGGGAGGAGCATTCAAAAGAAGAGACACTACTTACGTCATCAAATGGAGTGAGCAAATTACTTGGTGATGGAACAAATAAGATTGTTGGATATAAGACATATAAAGTGCCAGATACTTGGATGATAGATGACTCGCACACTAAAGATAAAGAGCAAGATGCTGTTTGGAAGCTCAGTGGTAAAAAAGGTTGGCGATCTTATGTTGAATGTTATATGTTGCCGACCTATGTTGGAGATATTGCTGATCTAACTGGAAGACGTGCAGACAAGACCGAAATAGCTGATATTTTGGAAAAAGATGGGCTAAAGTTCTCCGAAAAGGACATGGTAACGATCGGTGAGACCAAGTGGCATGTGGGACTAAATGTGAGTTCGTCCAATAATATCGTAAGGGTGACTTTTTATTACGTGGAACCAGATAAAGGCAGTTTCAACGAGTCGATCCAGGTAGTTCATTTACTCGCACCATTGAATAAGCTCAAGGCAAACAAAGAAAATAGAGAGCAATTTTTAAAAGATATTTCACAAACTAAAACGATGATCACAACTTTTAGTGAAACAAAAGAAAAAGAAGTACCAGCTTTTACGGATAGTGACCGCAATTGAAGTAATAGCTAGTTGAATGTGGCAGGGTTTATTACTGAAAGCTCCTTGCAATGAAATTGTTATAAAATGACCGATTTGTCCTATATGATCTACTGAAAGTATGATAAAATTTTTCTCAAAAAAGTCTAAAAGTTCAAAGGATTAGGAGGAAGAAGATGGTAGAAAAATTAGAAGTTACGCCGGCCAGTGCTGAAAATGATAATTTGAATTCTTTAAAAAAACAACTTTCAACAGCAGAATTACAAAAAGCCAAAGACTATGCACTAACACTGAGAGATAACAGACAAAATACGATAACAAATTATGGTAAAGACGTCCAAAATGAGATGACTAAATTTACTGATGAAGTTTTGTTGAATGTAAAAAACAAAGATACCGGTGAGATCGGGGAAAGTTTAAGAAACTTAGTCGTTAGTTTGGATAGTGCTGATCCAGAAAAAATGGTAAATTCCAATCGTGGAATCAGACGCTTTTTCAATAAGCTTCGTTTATCTGTCTTTGAAATGACAGCTAAATATCAAGAAGTTAGTGTGCAGATAGATCAAGTCACCGAGCGGTTAAAAGCGCAAGAAGCATCATTGTTAGAAGATAATGCTATTTTGGATCAGATGTATCAGGTCAATTTGGATTACTATAAATCATTAAATGTATTGATCGTTGGCGGTCAATTAAGATCGGCAGAAATGCAAAATGAAATCGAAGAAAAACAAGCTGTCCTAGATGAACAAGCAGCCGATCAGATGCAGTACCAAGTGCTCAGAGATCTAAAAGATCAAAAAGATCGTCTAGAGCAAAGAGTAAATGATCTACTATTGACGCGTGAGATCACGATCCAACAAGCTCCCCAGATCAAGCTGATCCAAAATGCTAACTCGATCTTAAGTGAGAAGATCCATTCTTCGATCAATACCGCGATCCCGTTATGGAAAAATCAAGTTGGGATAGCGATCTCGTTGCTTAGACAAAAAAATGCTTTAGAAGCACAAGAAGCAGTGGCAGATGCTACGAATGAACTATTGAAGAAAAACAGCAATATGTTGCGCCAACAAACTGTCGATGTCGTTAAGGCGACGCAACGGGGTGTGGTCGATGTTGAGACTCTTAAAGCGACCCAAGCTGATCTGGTTGCAACCTTGCAAGAAGTTATGACCGTTCAACAAGAGGGCGAGCAAAAGCGAAAAAATGTGCAAGCTGAGCTTGATATCTTAGAAAATAACTTCCAAGCTAAAATTTTAGCAAATACGCAAAACATCTCAAAAAGTAAAGCAAATGAGGAACTTCAATAATGAAGATAGGCTACACAGAAGCGATACACTACACTCAAAAAGGAAAACAGATAGAGGTCGTAAACAACTTATATCGAACATTATTTTTGATCTTGGGTGTGATTATTTTGAGCTTGCCCCAAGCTTTGTCAAATGAGAGTGAATTTTTGCAATTTTGGGATGGGATCACCAGTGGCAATGCGCTTTTGATCATATTGAGCTTTTTTTCGTCCTATGGGATCGGATTGCTGTTGCAGATAGGTTTGATAGTGATATTTTCTAGCATATATATCATGAGAAATGTCCGTCTGTTAGATAAAGAAGCGGTATTTTTGGGGATCGATGAAGGCGAAGAGGGACTTTGGCTACAAACATATAGATATCGATCCCCGATATATATCCCATTTACTTGTTTAGAGAAACTAGACTTCACCGCTAAAAAGATCGTTCTTTCATATAAACAGGCATTTATCTTGAAAGGAGAGCAAAATGGCGATGTGACGGTTTTAAGTGGAAAGCGCCATACGTTTAGCTACCAAGGACTAAATATAGCAGATGTCCCTACTTTTATCAAAAGCTGTAATCAATGTCTGCCAAAAGATAAAAAACAAACTTTCCCAGAGATAGTAGTTGACAAGTCACGTAATAAAATGAAGTTTCTATTTACACTCGGTTTGATTTTTTCGATGGTCATTAGCTTTAATTTTGCTAAGGATCTTCCGTATTTGATCGTCAGCAAGGTGGAGAATAGGACCCAAGAGACGTCTGCTCTTAAAGCAGGCACAACGTTCACCACGCGAAATTTTAAATTTAAAGTAAAGAAAGCTTTAAAAGCTAATACTGATCACGATACTCAGATCGGAATAGTTCAATTTGAGATCGCACCTAAAAAAACTGACACGACTCCTATTTGGCTGAATCAGATGGATTTTTCGATAGTGGCTGATAAGAAAAAATATCAGACTGATGGCAAAAAATTATTAGAGGAAGCAACTGTAGTCGTAAATGGGCAAAAAAGAGAAGTAGTAAATCTCCTAGTTAGAAGTGCAACTTTCTTTGATGGTGAAGAAAAGGTCGTAAATATTGCCTTTAACATTGACCAAGATTTAAAAGAAGCATATCTTGTCTATAAAGACTGGGATAGTTCTATAAAGAATAGTATCCCGATATTCATTAAAATAGTTCCAAGTAAGTTGGAGGATATCAAAAAGTGAAGCGGATATACATCATTTTGATTTCTTTGAGTATGGCTGTTATATTTTCGTTGCTCAATACCACGGTCTTAGCTGATAGTCCAACTGAAGTCAAGGTGGACAAAGTGATCGAACATGGCGTTGATAAATATGTTATTGAAAGTTATCAAATTTACAATGACCTACCTGTAAGTTATAAAGATGATACAAGATCGCATACTAAATATGCTCGCTATCTTGTGCTAACTATCGAGTGGACACCTGGCGTTGATCAAGAAAAAATGTTGTTAGTATTAGAAAACGGTGCAAGTTGGTCTGAAAATATAAATGATAGCCCTAGGATGGAGCAAACTGCACTAAATAAATTACACCTAACTGCTCTCGGTAAGACCGGTGAGAAGAAATTTAAAAAGGGAAAAGTCTATCGGATGAGAATGGGCTACGTTATTAGACCAAATTCGGGTGTCAAGTATTTAGTACATGATGGTAAAAAAATGAAGAGGTTTGTCTTGCTCAAACCAAAGACTAAAGATGGCATCTTAGTCAATAAGTGAGTGTGTTAGGTGAAAATATGAAAACATTAAAGAAAATATTTGATTTTGACAATATGTACTTTATTTTAGGTAGTTGTATTTTTATTAGTCAATTTCTAGTGTCTGGTCGGTTTCTACTACCTATCTTGTTAGTGTTTCTTGGAGGAATAAGTTTTTTTTGCAGTAAGCAAGTCATTTTTTCGACCGCTTTTGTTGCTATCTTGGCCACTTTTCTTATAGAAAATTTTGGAACGCTAGGGGTCTTTAGTAGTATCGTGATCGCGCTAGTACTTGGAGCTGTAGTTTGGTATATATCAACTAAAGAAAAAGAAAAGATCTTGCAAAAGTATTATCGTGAGATCGAAAAAATGTACAGTAAAGAACTGGTTTTTAATGAAAATATTTTGAAAAATTCACAGTTATCTGAAGCTGAACTTAAATTTTTCAAGCAAGATATTGAAAAACACTATAAAACATACAAAATTATCAGCGAATATAGCTATGATGAAAAAAGGTTTCCTGAATACGCTGAGCTTTTGTTGCTAGTCAAAACGATTTTTAGAGAGATCACTGAGACGCCGAGAAATATGCTAGAAGCCAAAGATTTTTTGTATGTTCATTTGCCAGAGCTAAAGCAAGCAAGTGTTAGAGTGAGTAAGTTGTCGAGAAAAAGCAGGCTTACCAAAAAAGATGAAGCAGAATTGGCAATGATCGAGCGTGAACTAGAGTATTTACAGTTGGCGTTTAGGCAGGATTATTTGCTCGTTACCCAAGATGAACGCCAGAGATTAAGAAAGATAAAGAGAGATTTAGAAAAAGATAATGAATAGTAGATGGCGAAATAAAGTTACGTACAATAAATACAGGAATAATATGAACTTTGGGATATATGTGGAGATTTTGATAGAGTGTTTTGTACTGGCATTCATATTATTACCAGCAAGAATCAGCGATAATGGACCAACTGTTCTTATGTTGGAATTCTTTTTAGCGGTCTTAGTGGTCGTCAACGTTATCGGCTCAGAGTTGCGCTTGCGGTTTACCCAAGTTGAAGGGACGAGCGTTTTAGGGATCGATAAAAGAGACAAAGGGATCTGGGTAAGAACTCCAAAAGATCAAAATGCGATCTATATCCCCTTTTCATTACTCATTTCTTTCAGGAAAAAAGACAGTATGCTAGTCTTGAAATATCACGCTGGCTTTAAACAAGATAGTAATGGGGAAATAAAAGTCGTGGTAGGTGATACCATCAACTTAAGGCTAAGCGAGTTAAACGGACAGCAATTTAAAGTTTTTGTCAAAGAATATAACAAGCTAGTCGGAGCAAAAAAAGCTATAGATTATCGCTTTAAGATTTCGGCTAGACCGCAAAAAACAAAACAACAGGTGATAGGGGCTTTTATACTTTTTCCGTTGATGATCTTGCTTGTGGTTTTTCCAAACGGCTTTTCGGATACGGGACTGGATACGACAAGTAAACAAGCAAAAAAGGCAGATGAAGAGACCACAACGCAAGATAAACTGCAGTATGGTAAAGTCTATTCCGTAGAAGGATATCGTTTCAAGATAAATCAAGGCTACTATGCTAAAGATACTGATGGAAAAAATGTGGTTATTTTTAATATTGATATCGCGCTGAGTGCTGAGTCATACGAACAGCATGATGTTCTTGATAAATTTGCTAGTAAAACTTTGCAATTGTCAGATACAGCCGATAAGGTCAAAGAATATAACATTTCTCGACCTAATTATTTAGAAATAATGCAAGATAAACAAGCGTATCCAGTAGTCAACTTACTGACAAACAAAGTAAGTTATGGTGAGCTAGCTGATACTACTTGGAAGAACATGAATTTGGCATATGTTTTACCCGAAGAGATGACGGGAACATGGAAATTGACATATAGCGAATACGATGACCGTTTCATAAACCATCAACTGATCGTAAAAAGAAGCGAGCTAGAGGAGATCAAATGAAAAAGTTATATAGATATTTGTTGCTGATCGGAGTAGTAGCTTTGTACACGATACCAGCAACATTCAAAGTTGACGCCCAAACGGTATCTATTGATAAAATGCTTGAGCGAAAAGACGATAAGACTAGGTATTATGTGAAAAATTATGAGATCATTGATTCACCAAAAAGAAATAGTAAGGTCACCAAAAAACAAGGACGTGAGGATAAGTTAACACAGTATCTATTGCTTGAGGTGACGATCGACAATCCTAAAAAAAGCTACATTTTTTTTGACGATGTTATCCAGGTATCTTCTGGGGGAAATATTGTTCCTAGTGTAAATAATACTGTATTGAACTACGAAAAGATCCCGGCTTTGGAAAGACATGGGATAAAAAAAGCTGAATTTGATGGGAAAAAAAGAAAGATCGAAAATGTTTATATGTACCCGATCAAGAAATATAATGAGACTAAAATAATGTTGAAAGATAAAAACTCATGGACGTCGCTTCAAGTGACTACGCCTGAACCTACCAAAAACGGTATCACAGCACAGGCATATCCTTTGGAAGTAGGTGAGTGAAATGATGAGAGCGATAACTAAGATATTAAGTTATGTCACTTTAGGTGAAATTAGAAAAAATCTACTTATATTAGCACTGGTATTACTATTTTTAGAATGTTTTCTCCCAACAGGGACGCTGGGCTTTCTTTTATTGCTTGCATTGGGAACAGAAAGATTTTTAGCGCCTAAGTTAGCCTTGTTTGTCATTGCACCAGTGATCTGGCTAAGCTATTTTTTGTTGCTATATGTTGTTGAGCCAAATGAACAAATAAATATTTATAGTATTTACTATTTGCTGGTCTATTATATAGTTCTAGTAGTGGGATATTGGCAACTTGAACGTTTTAAAAAAAAGATCCAATACGAATACGTGACGGAATTGAACTATCTGAATGATGAAATGATCTATTTTGATCAAAATAAATTAGACGCACTTCATATGAACGATAGTGAACAGAAATTTTACCGTAAGCTTTTAAATGAAAAGTATCAACATTACCTATACTTAAAGAGTATCAATTGGCGCTTAGAACGCAAAGTTGGTAAGTTTTCTAATACACAAGTTTTGATCCAACAGATCTTTAATGAGTTAGTGCAAGAGCCACAGAAAGTATTAGATGCAGATAACTTTCTTTACAGGTTATTGCCCGATTATACGCAGTTGGTAAAGGATTACCTAGATCTTGAAGAAAATATGCTCAAAACGGATGAAGATGCTGAACTAAAGCAAATCGCATTGACTAGAATAAAACTATATAATGAAGAATTTAGTGAGGAACTAAATCGGCTAAAGCAGTTCAAGAATTTGTGAAAGCATATCTCCGTTTGTTAAAGAACCTAGCATGAGCTAAAATCCTTGCATTTGGTCATACTTAGAACTATAATTGGACTATACCAATACAAAAAGGAGCAATGGATCATGGAAATTATTGTAGTTAAAGATAAATTTGAAGGTGGCAAAAAAGCGGCTGAGATTTTTAAACAAGAACATGATAGCGGTGCCAAAGTTTTTGGTTTAGCCACTGGTGGGACCCCAGAAACAACTTATGAACAAATAGTTGCAAGTGATCTTGACTTTAGCGATGATGTTTCAGTCAACTTGGATGAGTATGTCGGCTTAGCCCCTGATGATAAACAAAGCTACCACTACTACATGCAACATCATCTTTTTGACAAAAAGCCTTTCAAGAAGTCATATTTGCCAGATGGCACGAACCTTGATGCAAAATCTGAGACTAAGCGTTATAGCCAAGTGATCGCCACTGATCCGATCGATCTACAACTTCTCGGGATCGGTGAAAATGGACATATTGGTTTCAATGAACCTGGAAGTGCTTTTGATTCAACGACTTCCAAGATCCATTTGACCGACTCAACGATCAAAGCTAATTCACGCTACTTTGACAACTACGAAGATGTGCCTAAATATGCTTATTCAATGGGCATTGGCGAGATCATGCGAGCAAAGAAGATTTTGTTGGAAGCATTTGGCAAAAACAAAGCCAAAGCGGTCAAAGCGATGGTCGAAGGTGAAGTAACGACAGATGTTCCCGCAAGTATTTTGCAAAAGCATCCAAATGTAACGGTGATCGTAGATGAAGAGGCTGCTTCATTGTTAGATTTAGACTAGAGTATCAGGGTACCAACAGAGATAGTGTTACGCTGAAGATGAAATTAAAGTACAAACGTATGGGCCCATATTTAGCTAAGTACAACAATAGGTGTGCCGACTAAAGACCATACAGAGGTTACTGCTTTGAATAACATGCGCTTTTATCTGCGCAATGTTTTTAGCTTTTTGCGCATTAAGTCTGATCTTTATTTTAAGGATATGGTTTATTTTTACTGCGATCTTAGCCGATCATGCTACAAAAGTCGTGATCGGCTTTTTTGTTGATTTAAAAGAAAATTTTTTAATTATGGTATATAATGTCTATTGTGTAGCCACATTTTGGTTAATACTGAGTTTAAATTGAAAAGCGAGAATCGAAATGAAAAATAAACTATTATCCGGAACTTTTTGGATGATGCTTGGGAGTATCCTTTCACGAATCTTAGGGATCATATATCTTATCCCGTGGCTGATGATGATCGGTTCACCTAGTGATCAAAATGCTGCCCAGGCTATTTTTAATGCAGCGTATACACCGTATGCTCTTTTTCTATCGCTCGGAGTAGCTGGCTTTCCAACTGCGATCGCGCGCCAAGTCGCTGAGTATAATGGGCAAAATCGCTTTAAAGATAGTGTCCATGTTTTTAAATACGGAATGTTGTTCATGCTCTTTACGGGTTCGTTGTGTGGGCTACTACTCTATATTTTTGCCCCAATGATCGCGCAAAGAAGTGCGGTCGTCTCGACTGAGGTAGCGACAACAGCGATCCGGGTGATGGTGCCGACCTTGATCATTTTGCCACCGATGAGTATGATCCGAGGCTTTTATCAAGGTAACTCCGATATGCAACCGATGGGCGTTTCTCAATTATGGGAACAATTGATCCGAGTGCTCTTTATTTTGGGAGCAACTTATTGGATCATGCTCGTCCAACATGGAAGTTACATCAAAGCGGTCAATTACAGTACATTTGCGACCTTTATCGGGGCTTTAGCAAGTTACATATATTTGATCGCCTATTCGAGAAAGCGTATGGGACATTACCGCGAACTTTACCATGAAAGTGTTCCTGTTCATGATATGCATGTTTTTACGATCTTTAAAAATATTTTCAAAGAAGCTTTACCGTTTATCTTTGTTGGTTCAGCGATCACGATCTACCAATTTATCGATCAGCTGACCTTTAAAGATATCATGGTCGAGCTGACAGGCTTGGATGCGTTACAAGCTCAGGATCTATACACGTATTTTTCAGCTAACCCAAGTAAGATCACGACCGTCGTTATCTCGTTAACGATCGCGATCTCTGAATCTTCCTTGCCGTTATTAGCAACATTAGCCAAGCGTAATGGAAAGCGTCAGATCGGAAAAACGATCGCACAAAACATCGAATTGATGCTACTGACGCTTTTGCCAAGTTCGCTATTATTAGCGGTCTTGTCTTGGGAAGTAAACGGGGTATTTTTCCCCTTTAGTCGTTTGGGAGCCAATTTGTTAGCGTATGCTTTAGTTACAAGTATTGCGCTGGCTTTGTTTACGGATTTCTTTACGATCGTTCAATCACTTGGTAAACATCGCCTAGCTGTGCGTTATTTGACTTTAGGGATCATTTTAAAATTAGCCTTACAAGTTCCGCTGACCTATCTTTTTGGGGCATACGGTGCTTTAAGTGCGACGACAGTGTCATTTTTACTGATCTCTTTAGGGGTGTATGGCCAGATCAAGAAGCATTATCTAGTAAGAGGTCAGATGAAAAATGTGAAGTTTATCATTGTGATCAATTTATTGGTAGCTTTAATGGCTTATCTGACAAACAAATTGATCAGTTTAGTCTATCTGCCACAAAATAAATTAACGGCCTTCTTGTATGCAGCGGTCTTTGGCGGGGTCTTTGTTCTATTATATATCGCCTTGTTGAACAAGAGTGGCATCTTCAAAGAAGTCTTTGGTTTTAAAGTTAAATTAGCCGTCAAGGGCAAACATTAGTCGGATGCCTAAGTCGCGCAAGATGAATAACGCGGGTTCTAGCGTGCGGTGCCTTTTTGCATTGTGCTGGAGCCCGCGTTATTTCTGCTGGTCAAAGATGCCAAAAGCGCATCCTTGCCGAACCTAGGCTATCTGTACGGCTCAAAGCGCATTTTTACGCACTGAGTTACTTTAGTTGACAGTTGATAATTTTTTTCTTAAACTTTCAGTGACTAAAAATTTATGGATGGAGATGTTATTGGTGAAACACACTAAATTCCTTACTGCATTAGGTGCCTTTTTATTGGTCGTCTTGACTTTGAGTGCGTGCGCTCCGAGTGAAGATGCTGTAAAAAATAGCTCCTCTTCAGCAAAATCTGATAAGAAAGTTACTTTAAATATTGGAACGATGCCAGCACCAGATTCTTTGCCATTATATGTTGCTCAAAAAGAAGGCTATTTTAAAGATCAAGGCTTGGATGTCAAATTAACTAACTTTAAATCACCTAAAGAGCGTGATGCAGCGATCTCTGGGGGTCAATTGGATGCTGCTGTGACTGATGTGGTCGCTTTAGCTAGTTATGTCAATGGTGACCTAGGTTGGAAGAGTGCTACTGGTTTGACCGGTTATTTTGGGATCGTCACAAGTGATGATAGTGTAAAAAATGTAGCTGATCTTAAAGGCAGATCAGTTGCAACTTTGCCACGTCAGACCCCAACATTTTATCTATATCAACAATTAAAGCAAAATGGTCTTTCGGCTAATGATGTAACGATCAAAGAAGTCCCAGCTATTCCAGCCCGTTTGCAATTGGTCGAACAAAAAAAGGCCGATGCTACGATCTTGCCTGATCCATTTTTGAGTATGGCTAAAGCAAGTGGGTTAAAAGAGATTGCTAAAAGTGATCCTAAAACTTACCAAACAACGATCCTTGGTGTAGATAAGAAATTAGGTGATGACAAGGCTACTTTGGCAAAATTGACGACAGCATATAATAAGGCAGTTGCTCAGATAAATAAGCATAAAGCTAGCGATTATCAAGAGATCTTGACCAAAGACCTCGGCTTCCCAGAAGCGGTTGCTAAAAACTACACTTTGCCTCATTATGAAAAAGCTGGGCGCGTCCCAGCTAAGATGCTTCAAGCAGCCTTCAACTACGCTAAAGAAGAGGGGATCTTGAAAAATGATATTGATGCTAGTCACTACCAATTACCGGTGGCTAAGTAATGTTTGAACTTGAGCACTTGACGATCGGATATGCAAAGCGTCAAGTCATCACCGATCTTAGCTTAACGATCCCTGAACAGACGATTTTAGCCATTTTAGGCCCATCTGGTAGTGGAAAAACGACGCTTTTAAATGCGATCGCAGGCTTATTGTCTCATAGTGGTGAGATCTATTTAAATGCTAAGCCAGTCACGCCTAAACAAGCAACACTCGCACTGGTGCCCCAAGATTATGGCTTATTACCTTGGAAACGTGTCATACAAAACATCGAACTAGGGGCTAAGCTCAAAGGACAAAAGCTAGATAATAAAAAAATACAGCAGCTGTGTGAGACTTTGGAATTGACAGACGTTTTAATGCGTTATCCCAGTCAGCTTTCTGGGGGACAAAAGCAACGGGTGGCCTTAGCGCGGGCCTTTGCCTTGACACCTGAGCTATTATTGTTGGATGAAGCTTTTTCAGCTTTAGATACAGTGATCAAGCGTCGAGCCCAACAGTTGTTTTTAGCACAGTGGCAACAAAGTCCGGTGACGACATTAATGGTCACGCATGATCTAAAAGAAGCTTTACAACTCAGTGACCAAATCTTGATCTTGACCAAAGACCAGCCACGTTTAATTAAAAATCCTCTTCAAACGATCACATTTGCTAAACGCGATCGTCCAGAGATCTTGGCGCCGGCTTTGACGAAATTAGAAGGGTTGGTGTCAACATTATGGTAAAACGCGGACTGCAATTACTGTATGCTGTGCTCATCTTGCATGTTTTGTGGGCACTGGGGGCTTGGCTCGTGGATCGGCCACTTTTACCGACACCTTGGGCTGTATATATGTATTTTCCGCACTTGCTGAATATGGATCTATGGTGGAATATCTACTTTAGTTTATATCGGCTGGCGCTGAGTTTAGTGTTTGCGACACTTATCGGTGTTCCATTAGGGATCATGAGTGTCCGGTTGCCAAAATTCGGAGCTTTATTTGAACCCTTAGTGTATTTTACGTATCCGATCCCAAAGATCGCTTTATTGCCTGTGATCATGCTGCTAGCGGGCTTAGGCAATGCCTCAAAGATCATCACGATCACTTTGATCATCGTCTTTCAGATCATCATCGGAGTCCGGGATGCAGTCAAACAGATCTCTCCCACGATGTATCAAGTACTAGATGTGCTGGCAGCGAATCGGTGGCAGACCTTTGTCAATGTTACGGGACCAGCGAGTTTGGCGGGCTTTTTTTCTGCGCTAAAGATCGCTTTAGGGACTGCCATTGCCACGCTCTTTTTCACGGAGATGTATGGGACACAGTATGGTATGGGGTACTATATCATGGATCAGTGGAATCGCTTGGATTATTTAGCGATGTTTGGCGGGATCATTGTGATCAGTGTGGTCTCATTTTTGTTGTTTTTAACGATCAGCGGTTTAGAGCGTTACTGCTTACGCTGGCAAAATAAATAATAGGTGAAAGTTCAGTCGCAAGGAGGCTGAACTTTTTTGTTGACATTTGTAAACTAAGGTGTATTATATAGTTGTGATTACAAATGTAAACAAAAGAGGGAGAAATAAATGGCACAAGCATTGACACTAGTTGTAGCAGTAGCTTTGATCGGATTTATCAGTTGGTGGTTCTTTGGCAAACATGAGCAAAAAGAGGTAAGTGCAACGATGAAAGACAAAAATTTGCAAAAAGTAAAAGTTGTAGTTGATGGGGGGTATACGCCAAACACGGTCGTTTTAAAAAAGGATGTCCCAGCTGAGATCATTTTTGAACGTAAAGATCCATCGGCATGTTTGGAAAAGGTCGTCTTTGAAGACTTTGGGATCAATGAGACTTTGCCAAAAGATCAAGACCATGCGATCAAGATCGATACGCACAAGGCGGGTGAATTCAATTATGCTTGTGGGATGAACATGTTTCATGGGAAGGTGGTCGTTAAATGATGTCATATCAAAAACGTTTTTGGTTTGCCTTAGTCTTGTCGCTACCGATGTTGGTGGATATGATCTTGATGCCTTTTGGAGTGATGATACCCGGGTACAATTGGATCGCACTGCTCACAACGACACTGATCATGGCTTTCGCTGCTTATCCATTTTGGCGCAGTGCCTATGCAGCTTTTAAGCATCATAATGCCAATATGGACACCTTGGTAGCTTTAGGGACGGCAGTTGCATATTTTTATAGTATTTTTGCGATGGCAACGGGGCGTCCAGTGTACTTTGAAAGTGCCGCTTTCATCACGGTCTTTGTCTTATTAGGGCAAGTTTTTGAAGAAAGAATGCGCAACAATGCTTCGAGTGCTGTTGAAAAGCTCCTCGATCTGCAAGCTAAAGAAGCAACGATCTTGCAAGCTGGTAAACCGGTCAAAATACCGTTAGATCAAGTTAAAGTTGGTGATCTGATCTTAGTCAAGCCAGGAGAAAAGATCGCAGTTGATGGCATCGTCGTTAAGGGCGATTCTTTAGTCGATGAATCGATGGTGACTGGGGAAAGTATGCCAGTTGAAAAAACAAAGGGTGAACCAGTTATCGGGTCAACGTTAAATACCGATGGAACTTTGGTATTTGAAGCTAAAAAAGTTGGTGCAGAAACTTTACTAGCTCAGATCGTTGAATTGGTCAAAAAAGCTCAGACCAGTCATGCACCGATCCAAAAATTAACGGACAAGATCTCAAATTATTTTGTCCCGTTAGTAATGATCTTAGCGATCGTAACTTATGTCGTTTGGTACGTCTTTTTAGGTGCAAGTGCGATCACAGCTCTGCTCTACGCGATCGCTGTGATCGTGATCGCTTGTCCGTGTGCGCTGGGATTAGCGACGCCAACAGCTTTGATGGTCGGAACAGGTCGGAGCGCTAAAATGGGCGTTTTGATCAAAAATGGTGAAGTTTTAGAGTTAGTTGATCAATTAAAAACGATCGTCTTAGATAAAACGGGGACGATCACTGAAGGAAAACCGGTCGTAACGGATGTGGTCGGTGCAAACAGCCGAGAAGTTTTGGCGGTGGCAGCTAGTTTAGAAGCTACTTCAGAACACCCATTAGCCCAAGCAATCTTAAAACAAGCAGAACAAGAACAGTTACCATTAAGTCCAGTGACTGACTTTAAAGCCCAAAAAGGGATGGGGGTGACTGCCAAAGTTGAAGATCAGATAGCCTTTATCGGAAATGAACGTCTCTTGGGTAATGCTAAATTGACCAGCGAGCAACAACAAATGCTCCATAAATTACAAGCTCAAGGCAAAACCGTTTCCCTAGTTGGCTTAGCGGATAAAGTTATTGGTATGGTCGCTATTCAAGATGCCCCCAAGCCGACTTCTAAGCAGGCCTTGGCATTATTGCAAGCTCAGGGCTTAAAGACCGTAATGCTGACGGGTGATAATGAACGAGCAGCTCAAGCGATCGCTAAAGAAGTTGGGATCGATAAAGTTATTGCTGGGGTCTTACCGCAAGAAAAAGCAAATTACATCGAACAAGAACAAAAACAAGGCAAAACTGCCTTTGTTGGGGATGGGATCAATGATGCGCCTGCTTTGACGACTGCAGATGTCGGGATCGCAATGGGAGCTGGTTCTGATATTGCGATCGAAGCTGGCGGGATCGTTTTAGTCCAAAATGATCTCATGGGTGTCGTTAAAGCTTTGAAGCTAAGTCAAAAGACCTTCCAACGGATCAAATTGAATTTGTTTTGGGCCTTGATCTATAATGTGGTCGGGATCCCGATCGCAGCTGGTGTCTTTATGGCTTGGGGCTTGACGCTTAGCCCAGAATTAGCCGGGCTAGCAATGGCCTTTAGCTCGATCTCAGTTGTCGGTAGTTCATTGTTGTTGAATAAAGTTAAGATATAAAAGTGTGGGCTAATGCAGTCAGCACTGTAAATAGGCAAGTAGCGGCTGGGCTAAGGCGCTACTTGCCTATTTACTTTATTAAACACGGTAACTTAGAGCAGTATTTTAACTATCCTTTCATCACAGCAACAAACCAAGTAAGCCTAAGATAACTTCGAGACCGACGATCTTATGAAACATCAAAACATTACGCGGAAAAGTTGTGACTTTATTGGGTGCTTTGACAAAGCCTTGGACTAGCTGATAGTCACTTTTGACCGTGAAGATGGATAAGACAATGAGCCAGGGGAGATAACCAAGGATCGCGCTTAAGATCAGTCCCAGATAACTAAAAACATAATTAATTTGCAATAAAGTCAAACTGTGCTTGGTGCCTAGATAATAGGCAAGTGTTTTACGTCCGATCACAACATCTTCATCTTTGTCGCAGATATTATTGGCCAGCATGATGTTAGCGATCGTAAAGACAGCCGGCAAGGAGACGATGCTTCCTGTTAGCCAAAACCAATTATCGTAGGTCGGGGCATTATAGATATTGATATAAACTCCGAGCAAGGTAATATTTAAACCCATTGCTAAACCTGAGGCAAGCTCGCCTAAAGGTGTTTTGAGTAGTGGATAGGGACCGCCAGAATAACAATAGCCGATCAAAAAACTTGATCCCCCTAGCAATAATAGCGGCCATCCGCTTAAGTAGACGAGATACAGGCCACTGATCAAAAAGATAAGCAGCAAGATGCCCAATACGCTATAGGCCCATGGGATCGAGATCTCGAAACGTTTGATAATGTTATTAGTGCTATTTTGCGCCGTGGTCGAGTTTTGGTAACGGCGATAGTCACTTAATTGGTTATGCCCATTGACCGCTAAATGAAAGCAGATCGCCGAAAGCATCAACAAGAAAGTCTCACCGAGATTTACGTGGTGATAATGATAAGCTGCCATGATCGTGCCCAAGAGCAGGGGCAAGATGGTCAGTAAGGTAGTTTGGGCTTGAACTAGAGCTTTAAAGCGTTGCATAACTTAGCACCTACTTTCCATAATAGACCAGGGTCTTAGTGGCGGGGGTCACCAGTAATTTAGTGAGCGAGGCATTAGCTGGTTCGCTTAGGTTTTGCAAATTTCTGATATCTAAAAGTAATGCTGTCAGTAATTTGAGTGTAAAACCGTGGCTGACGACTAAAAGTGTCTGGTCGGGATGCTTTTTAGTGACTTCAGCTAAAAAACTTTCAAGTTTGGCAGTAACTTGCGCATAGGTCGGTCCCCCGGAAACTTCCCATGAGTTAGGTAATAAGTTGTGATGCTCATCAAAATACGTTGGATATTGGGTATAAAGGTCGGCCAAAAGTTGACCATCCCAAGTCCCGTAGTCAAACTCGACTAACCGGTCATCTAAAGTTGGGGTAGCTGAGCTGATGAGTTTAGCGGTTTGGACGGCGCGTTTGAGCGGACTGGCATAGACTGCATCAAAACTTACGGTAGCTAGCTTGGCTTTAGCAGCTAAAGCTTGTTGTTTTCCGAGCTTGGTCAGAGGTGTGTCGAGCTTGCTACCTTGCATGATCTGCGCTAAATTAGCCTCGCTTTGCCCGTGACGTACACAATAGATAGTTGTCATGATAAATTCCCCCATTTCTGCTTAAATTCTAGTGCAAGCTCGATTTGAAAGTAAAGAAAAAAGCCCTGAAAACAGGACTTTTTCGTTTAGTATCAAAATTACTTGTTTAACGGTTTCCATTCCCAAGCTTCGACTTCAGGTAGGTCAGTACCTTCATCACGAATGTATTGGTGATGTTTTGCAATGATGCTGTCCATTTCAGCAACTAATTCGCCGTATTTGTCTGGCTCAGGCAAGCTCAAGACAGCTGATTTCACTAAGTCAAAACGATCCATTTGGTTTAGGACACGCATGTCAAATGGTGTTGTGATGTCACCATTTTCACGGTAACCATGGATCTTTAGATTGTGGTTGTGGCGATCAAAGAAGATGTCACGGATCAAACCTTCAAAGCCGTGGAAGGCAAAGACGATCGGCTTGTCTTTAGTGAAGTACATATCAAATTCATCATCGCTCAAACCACGTGGGTCAACTTTAGGGCTTCTGAGTTTCAACAAGTCAACAACATTGATGAAGCGGATCTTGAGGTCAGGTAATTTTTCATGCAAGATCGAGATCGCAGCCAAGGTCTCCAAGTTAGGTTCTGTCCCTGCAGCTGCAAAGACAACATCAGGCTCAGCGTTTTGATCGGTCGAAGCCCAATCGATGATCTTAAGCCCCTTGTCAACTAATTCTTTAGCTTCAGCAGCTGAGTAGAATTGTTCACGTGGGTGCTTAGATGAAACGATCAAGTTGATCTTGTCACGGTCATTTAGGACTTTGTCAAAGACGGCCAACAAGGAGTTTGCATCAGCTGGCAAGTATTCACGGATAAATTCAGGTTTCTTATCAGCTAAGTGACCTAAAAGACCTGGATCTTGGTGAGTGTAACCATTGTGGTCTTGTTGGAATACTGTTGAAGTAGCCACTACGTTTAAAGAAGGCACTTCTGTTCGCCAAGGAATTTCTTTAGCTTTGCGCAACCACTTGAAGTGTTGGGTCAACATGGAGTCAACGACACGTAAGAAAGCTTCGTATGAGGCGAAGAAACCGTGGCGTCCAGTCAACACATAACCTTCTAAGAAGCCTTCATCTTGGTGTTCAGATAATTGTGAGTCGATGATCCGACCTTGTGGTGCCATAAATTCATCGTTAGGTTCTTTGATATCTAACATCCATTGCCGGTTTGTTTCTTTGAAGAGTGGTGCTAAACGGTTTGACATCGTTTCATCAGGTCCGAAGATGCGGAAGTTCTTGTTAGTATCGTTTAATTTAACGACATCTTCAAGATAACGACCTAAAACCGTCATATCTTGTTCTTTACTCTTACCTGGAGTTGTTGTATCTACAGCATAGTTGCGGAAATCAGGTAACGCTAGATCACGGATCAATGAACCAGGATTTGTATGTGGATTCATTGCCATTCGTTTGTTGCCCTTAGGTGTCAGTTCAGCCAATTCAGGGACTAAAGCACCTTTTTCATCAAATAATTCTTCTGGGCGATAGCTTTCTAACCATTCGACCAAAGCATCAGCATGTTGCATATCATTTTGGTCAACTGGGATCGGGATTTGGTGAGCTCTAAAGGAGTCTTCGATCGGCTTGCCATCCCATTCTTTTGGACCAGTCCAGCCCTTAGGTGCACGGAAGACGATCATTGGCCATACAGGTAATGAATTGTCATTGTTCTTACGTGCATTTTCTTGGATCGCCTTGATCTTTTCGATCGCTTTATCTAAGCCAGCAGCCATTTCTGGGTGCATCTTTTCAGGGTCAGTACCTTCAACAAAGATCGGATCCCAGCCAAGTCCTTCGAAATATTTGCGTAAGTTTTCATTTGATTCACGTGACAAGATCGTTGGGTTGGAGATCTTAAAGCCATTTAAGTTTAAGATCGGTAACACAGCCCCGTCATTTATAGGGTTGATGAACTTGTTTGACATCCAAGAAGCAGCTAACGGACCAGTTTCAGCTTCACCGTCACCAACAACAGCAGCAACGATCAGATCAGGATTATCTAAGACAGCCCCAGTTGCGTGGGAGATCGAGTAACCCAATTCGCCACCTTCATGGATCGAGCCTGGTGTTTCAGGAGCAGCGTGGGAAGCGACCCCACCTGGGAATGAGAAGCGCTTGAAGAGTTTCTTCATACCTGCAACATCTTGTGTGATCTCAGGGAAAAGTTCAGTATAACTACCATCAAGATATGAGTTAGAAACCATAACTTGACCACCGTGACCTGGACCTTCGATATAGAACATATCAAGATCATATTTGTTGATAACACGGTTCAAGTGAGCATAGATAAAGTTTTGGCCCGCGATCGTACCCCAGTGGCCGATCGGTTTGACTTTTACGTCAGATGCTTCAAGTGGGCGACGTAATAATGGGTTGTCTTTTAAGTAAAGTTGTCCCACAGAAACATAGTTAGCGGCACGCCAGTAAGCATCAAGTTTGTTTAAATATTCTTTAGATGAGTAATCTACAGTCATGGCGAGATCTCCTTTGTTAATTTTTTCTACACTTCTATAATAACGTTTTCTCGGGAGATGTCAACCATTTTAAATATTGGAACGTACCAAAAATAAAATTTGCGGAATGAATGCCTATAATAAAGGCTTTTTGCTTGGAATTTCTTTTTGCTCTTGGAGCTTGATCACTTCGATATCACGTGAGATCATCAATTCTTCATCAGTCGGAACCAACAAAGCCGCGATCTTAGAATCAGGTTTAGTGATAAAGCCTTCTTCACCCTTAGAATTGAGCGTGTCATCTAGGTTGACGCCCATGAATTTGAGTTCGTCACAGACTAACTTTCTGATCACATCAGAATTTTCCCCGATCCCAGCGGTAAAGACGATCCCATCTAAGCCTTTCATTTCGGCGTAGTATTGCCCGATATAGCGTACGATATTTTTGACAAAGAGCGTAACGGCGATCTGAGCGCGTTTGTTGCCGGCATCTTTGGCAGCGATGACGTCGCGCATATCAGATGAGACGCCCGAGATCCCTAAAAGTCCAGCGTGTCTTGTCAAGATCGAGATCATTTCTTCTGGGTCGGTGATATTTAGTTTTTTCATCATGTAGGTGACTAATTCGACATCAACGTCACCTGAACGCGTAGCCATCGTAACTCCAGTCAGCGGTGTGAACCCCATCGTCGTATCAAAGGACTTGCCATCTTTGACCGCACATAAAGAAGAACCAGCTCCCAAATGACAAGTGATCAACTTGAGTTCTTTGAGCGGTTTGTGCATCAGTGAAGCTGCTTGGCGCGCGACATAGCGGTGACTGATCCCGTGAGCTCCATAGCGCCGAACGCCATATTTTTCGTACCATTCAAAGGGGACACTGTAGAGATAATTTTTTTCTGGGATCGAATGATGATAGGCGGTGTCAAAGGAAGCGACAGCTAAAGCATTTGGCAAAAGTTTTTTGAAGACTTTGATACCTAAAAGATTAGCCGGATTGTGTAAACGAGCTAAGTCACTGAGCTCAGCGATCTTTTGGATCACATCATCGTCGATAACGACGGAATGATCGAAGTATTCGCCCCCAGCCACAACCCGATGCCCGACTGCAGTGATCTCGTTTAGGTCTTTGATCAAATGGAGTTCGACCAAAAGTTTCAACAAGAGATCAACGGCAAAAGCATGATCTGGGATCGGCAGTTCTTGGTGATATTTTTGCCCGTTATACTTGACGGTCACGCTAGAACCTTTGATCGCGATCCGATCGATCAGCCCGCTTGCTAAAACCTCTTCGGTGGGGATCGCAAATAATTTGAATTTTAAGCTAGAACTACCAGAGTTGATGATCAACGTTTTTTCCATAATGAGGTAAACCCCTTTCATATAGTTAGATCCATTACTATCATAAGCTAACTAGTACCCAATGTAAACGCTTTAGTTTGTGAAGTGATGAGCTATCATAGTGGAAATAACGTCTAGTAAATAACAAAGGGAACACCCTGATGCGTCTGTTGCATCATAGTGTTCCCATTATTTAAAGTAATTAACTCACAAACTCATTTGGATTTAATTTAAAAAAGCTAAAAAGCCATATAAAACGATGAGCATCACAGCTAAGCCCCATTGCCATTTAGGTAGGTGGTCTTGAAAGCTAAAAGTTCGCGGATAGCCCTCTAAAAAACCTTGGGCCCGCATTGCTTGCGCTAGCGCATCGGACCATTGGATGGAAGTTACGATCAATTTTAGGTAGAGTGCGGGGGTATAAAAATGATAGGGCTTTTGTTTGTTCAAAGCAGCATAACGCATCGAGCGGAGTTGCTTTTGTAAAGCGTTGACCATGTTAGCAGCGGCTAAAAAGCCATAAACAAAGGTCTGGGAGAGCTTGAGATGTAAGACTAAGCTAAATAAGATCTCCTCTAAACTCGCAGTCAAAAGTAGACAACAGCCTAACAATAAATAGCAAAAGAGGCGACTGGTGTATAGAGCTGCATTGGCCCAAGCATTTGTTTGACTAAAGGCGATAAAAGACCACCAAGTTCCACATGCGAGGGGCAAGCTGATCAATAAGATGAGCCCAAGCTTTTTGAAAGCTACTCGTTGACTAGCAAGATAGAGCAAACACAGAGCACAAAGAGTGATATTTAGCCATAAAACATGGCTAAAAGCGAGCAATATCCCTAGTCCAAGCATGAGGATGACTTGGATCGTAGGATCTAAGCGGAATTTTGTCAAGTTTGGTATCCTCCTAGCTTTAACGTCTGTTCTTCCAAAATAAGTTCATAGTCCAAATGTTCAGTGATCCCTACGCGTTGATGTGAGGTCAATAAGACAGTGGTCTGCTCAGCGCGGCAACTGTCTTTGAGCAAAGTCAAGCAAGTTTGGATACTAGCTTGATCGAGATTGGCGAAGGGCTCATCTAAAAGCAAGACCGGTTGTCCCATCGCTAAAACACTTAAAAATTGGAGTTTTTGTTGTTGGCCACCGGAGAGTTGGTAAACAGAGTGGTGCGCAAGTTCAGTTAGTCCAAGGGCCTGTTTTGCATAAAAGAGTCGCTCTTTAGTCCAATAGTGGGGAGCTAAAGTGTTTTGACTGACAAGGGCGAGTTCTTCTTGAACGGTTGCACAACTAAATTGCGCAGTCGCTTCTTGAAGCATGAGCCCGACTTTTTTTGCCCAACGCTGTTTGAAAAAACGGGGTGGACGTTGCCCAGCATAACTCAAATTTCCTTGATAGGGGATAAGGGTACAAAGCGCTTGGAATAAACTCGATTTACCTACCCCATTTGCTCCGCTCAACAGCCCGAGTTGTCCTTTTGGAAGTGTAAGATCATGCGGTTTTAGCAATAGCTTGTTGCCTCGAGTTAAACTGAGCTGTTTCCAAGTCAATTTCCCGGGTTTTAATGGTTGCCAACGTAAAGGTACAGGGCTGGCCAACGTCGATCTACTCAAGTTAAACTTGATGAGTCGACTGTGATCAGCATTGAAGCGATAGGCAAAATCAAGTAAGTCTTGGTAGCCACTAGGATCATGATCAGCGATGATAAAAGTCTTGCCTTGGTTTTTTAATTTCAATAATAGCTTTAGCAGTTTGTTTTTACTGGTCGGATCAACGTTAGCAAAGGGTTCATCGAGTAAGATGATCTCACTTTCAGTTGCCAGTACACAGGCGAGGGCCGCTTGTTGTTTTTGCCCACCTGACAGCGTAGAGAGTTGGCGGTCTTTGAGCGAAGTTAGTTCTAATTCTTGCAAGATACGTTGTTTTTTGGCGGTGATCTGATCAGCTGGTAGTTGTAAATTTTCAAGGACAAAGGTCAATTGTTGGTCTAAAGTCGCCATGCAAAAGCGTTTGTCAGGATCTTGAAATAGCATACCGATACGTTTAGCTCGCTCAAAAGGCACGATCTGTTCGAGGGGCTGATCTTCTAAAAAGACGCCACCATTAGTGATCTGTCCGCCAAATTGAGGATATAGTCCACAAAGCAATTTAAAAAAGGTCGATTTACCACTGCCCAGAGGAGTTGCTAATAAGCTACAAGTTTGAGGTTCGACGCAAAAATCTAGCTTTTTAAAGAGCGGTGGTCGATCTGGAGCATAGCTAAATGTCAGCTCTCTAAGTTCTAATTTGACCATCAGACACGCACCTTAGCTTTCGAGACGAGTTTTGCGATCTGGTAGATAAGTATGCCATCAAAAAAGGCTAAAGAGAGTAGCCGAATACCAAATAAAGTCAATAACATTGAAAGCGGGTAGGCCTGATACCCACTTTGAAAATAGTCCCAAGCAAAGGTCACACTGGCTGAAAAGATCACAGATAGGGTCAGTGCTTTTTTGCCAAAATTTTTATAGCCACAAGTCAAAAAGCCTAACTCACTAGCGCTTCCTTGCAAAGCCCCGGTGATCAAGTTAGCGGCGCCCCAGCTGGAAAAAAGTAGCATTTCTGCGGTCGCAGCGAGAAATTCGCCTAGAAAAGCTGCTCCTCGACGTTTCAATAAGATCGCTGCTAGTGGCCCTGCCATCAGCCAGATCCCAAGCATCAGATCATTAGCGTAAGGTTTGAGAAAAGTTGCCGCTAAAGCATAGTATAAATAGCTCGCACCTTGATAGATCAAACCAAAAAAGGCAGCTAAGAGGGCAAGAAAGATAATGTCTTTGACTTGCCAATGTTGTTTTGTTGAATTTGGATCGTATGTTTGCATACAAAAACCCCCTGCTCAGATTATATAAGCAGGGGTGTGGTGGTTTGGGCGCACAAAAAATGCTAAGCTCCCTCCGCTGGTATTAACCAGATCAGGTGATATGGGTATCTCTCAGCCAAACGGCACCCCAGCTTATATCGCTCACAGTATAGCAATGTTTATGTGAGCTGTAAAATATTATGCTTATTGCGTAACACTGACGAAAGTATTGAATTTTAAATATTTGTAGTGGAAACGCATGTGTGAATATTCAAACGGTGTTCCGTTATCTAAGAAAAAGACACCTTCCATGATCCCAGTTGGTTCGTGCTCAGTTAAGCCTAATAGTTCACGATCGTTAGGCGTTGATGGCTCCGCAAAGACTGAGAGAAACGATTTGGTGACAGATTGATTATGCTTATCTTGCATATAGTTAAAGATCGAACCTTTGATCGTTTGTTGATTTAATTTAGGCACGATCTTGATCGGAATATAGCCTGTTTCGATCATAAATGGTTGGTCATCGAAAAGACGTAAGCGCACGATCTTGTAAACAAAATCTTCTGGCTCTAAGAAGAGATCGCGTTGTAATTCTTCACTGGGACGTTCAACGTCAAAGCTTAGGACTTTGATCTTAGGTTTTTTCCCGTCCATTTGGAAGTTATCGGTGACCCCTAAGTTAGAACCTTCTTCGTAGTTGAAGACCGATTCATTTTTGAGATATAGGGGATTGATAAAAGTGCCTGAGCCTCTTTTTTTGAAGATGATCCCGTCATTTGCCATGCGATTCAAAGCACGCTTGATCGAGCTACGACTAACATTATATTGACTGGCAAGCGTACGTTCATCGGGTAGTTTCATATCGGGGAATTCATGATCAAAGATCTTTTGCTTGAGATCAGAGATGATCTGTTTATAAATAAGTTCGGCCGTAGTTCTCACCCTTTCACTAGTTCTTATTAAATTCTAGTTAACCACAAGAAGAGTAAAACAACAAGAAATAAAAAAATAATATGAGTTTTACTAAAATTTTACTAACTATTTTGACAAATAAATGGTAGAATATCTTTGAGAGAATTGAAACTCATCTGCTGGGAGGAAATAAAATGTCAGTTTTAGTTTTAGGTGGCGCTGGCTATATCGGTTCACACACAGTTGACCGCTTAGTAGACCAAGGCCAAGATGTTGTAGTAGTTGACAGCTTAGTGACAGGTCATAGAGCTGCAGTCAATGATAAGGCGAAGTTTTATCAAGGCGATCTTGCAGATCAAGATTTCATGCGTAAGGTATTTACAGAAAATCCTGAGATCGATGCAGTGATCCACTTTGCTGCTTACTCATTGGTCGCAGAATCAATGAAAAAACCATTGAAGTATTTTGATAACAACACGGCTGGGATGATCAAGTTGTTAGAAGTTATGAATGAATTTGATATCAAAAATATCGTCTTCTCATCAACGGCAGCAACTTATGGTATTCCTGAAAAGATGCCGATCATGGAAAGTGATCCCCAAGATCCGATCAACCCTTATGGTGAAAGTAAGTTGATGATGGAAAAGATCATGCGTTGGGCAGATGAAGCATACGGGACAAAATTTGTCGCATTGCGCTATTTCAACGTGGCAGGGGCTAAGCCAGATGGTTCGATCGGAGAAGATCATGGTCCAGAAACACATTTGATCCCGATCGTTTTACAAGTAGCTCAAGGCAAGCGGGATAAATTACAGATCTATGGTGATGATTACAACACACCAGATGGAACGAACGTGCGTGATTATGTGCACCCATTTGACTTAGCGGATGCGCATATTTTAGCGGTAGATCACTTACGTAAGGGTAACGAGTCTAACGCATTCAACTTAGGTTCTTCGACAGGTTTTTCCAACCTTGAGATCGTTGAAGCAGCTCGCAAGGTAACGGGTAAAGAGATCCCAGCTGAGATCGCCCCAAGACGTGGCGGTGATCCGGATTCCTTGATCGCAAGTTCCGACAAAGCCCGTGAGATCTTAGGCTGGAAGCCACAGTTCGACAACATCGAACGCATCATCGAAACCGCTTGGGCATGGCATTCAAGTCATCCAAACGGTTATGATGACAAATAAGAAGTGCAATTCAGAGCGTTAAGAGACGTATAAATAAGAGCCCCCGACATCACAATGCGTATTTTGCATTGCGATGTTGGTGGCTCTTATTTACTAGTCTCTGCTCTGAATTGCACGTTATGGCTATATAGCTCAAATGCGCATTTTGCATTGCGATGTTGGTGGCTCTTATTTACTAGTCTCTGCTCTGAATTGCACGTTACGGTTATATAGCTCAAATGCGTATTTTGCATTATAATGTTGGTGGCTCTTATTTACTAGTCTCTGCTCTGGATTGCACGTTATGACTATATAGCTCAAATGCCGGATTGCACAAAAAAAGGAAATGCCAGCCGACATTTCCTGATACGATCTAGGCGAGTTGGGTCAAGAGTGGTTTTACCTTGGCATTATCCAATGGCAAGTAAGCTGGACCAACAGCTGCGCGATCGATCGCTAAACTATAATTGCTTGTGAGCGAAGGGACCATTTTTGAAAGCTCATTTAATTGTTCCGAGACAAAGCGAGAAAAGGAGAAGTTGCGTTGCTCTTTCATCGTTTTTTCAAGATCAATATTAAAGGTCACATCTAAAAAGCAACCGCTTTCCTTATTGGATAAACGCCACGCTTTACTGTGGTTTTGTCGTGATTCAATTTTTTCAACTACTGTTTCGGTCATATAAAGCCCCTCCTAGAAAAATCTTTAGTTGTGTTAACGTCTATACCATACTATGGATCAGAATATTTTGCAAGCGTTTTATATTTTATGATAAGTAAATCAGTAGAAATCATTATTTCAGGATCCCAAATAGCGGGGGTCTAAGGACTTATCTTTAATGCTTAAGGTTGTTTTAAGGAAAAACCTGCAAACTATACCAATTTTTGGAGTTTTAAAAAGTCACTAAGTATCTGTGCAAGCGCTTTAAATAAAAGTGCAAATGCGGTAAAATAAAAGTAGTTAAATAACGCATTTATAAGTGAGATTTGGAGGAGATTTTTGATGGATATCTTTAGAAAAGAGCTTGATACCTATGATGGACATACGGTGACCCAGATCACTTTGGTCAATGATAACGGAGTCGAGATCTCATGTTTGACGATGGGCGCGATCTGGCAAGCTTTCAGCGTTCCAAGTGGTGCGGGTAAGAAGAACTTATTATTGAGTTTTGAGCATACAAAAGATTACTATGCTAATGCGCAAAATATCTGTAAGGCGATCGGTCGGGTCGCTGGACGGATCGCCCACGGGAAGTGTGAATTAAACGGCGAGCAAGTTCAATTACCACAAAATGAAAACGGTAATACGTTACACGGGGGCCAAAACGGATTTAGTACTTATAATTGGAACTATACCACTTCACGTAATAAAAATAGTGTGAGTGTTATTTTCCAAAAGAAGATCACCGAAAAAATGGATGGTTTCCCAGGAAATATTTTAGCAACGATCATTTATACTTTAAATAACAATAACAAAGTGACGATCTCCTTTAGTGCATTAGGGGGCTCAAAAGATAGTTTGTTCAACCCAACAAACCATGTATACTTCAATTTGAGCGACCGCCAAGATCTTTCCAGCCACTCACTTAAGATCAACAGTAGTGCAACGTTAGAGACGGATGAAAATAATATTCCGACCGGGCGGGTCAAAGATGTTGAAGCTACACCGCTAGATTTTAGAGACTTCCGCAATGTCAAAGTAGCAGCCGATGAAGCTGATGGTTTTGATGATGCTTTTGTAGTCAATCAGCCGGGCAAAGGGACAGAGCCGATCGCTGTTTTACGGGATGAAGACAGTGGCCGCCAGATCACTATCGATTCCGATCGCAACGGCTTGGTAATGTACAATATGCCAGCTTTAGATACTGAGATCAAGTTCTCACGTGATCAAGGTAAACCAGCGATCCCAGGTGAAGGGCTAGCGCTTGAAGCTCAAACTTTACCCGATGCGATCAATCAAGAAAACTTTGGCGATATCGTCTTGCCAAAGAACGGTAAGCGTTCATATCACATCCAATTTGCATACGATAAGATCAAATAGCTGTTTTAGGGCCGTGTTTTATAAAAGCACGGTCTTTTTTTGAAATATTCAACTTACTACATTTATCAAGTATTAATGGTATACTTAAATTATTATCTTTAAGTAAGGGGAAAGTTTATGGATCTTTGGAAAAAGTTTATCAATAATGTCTCCTTGAGACGGTTTGTCGTCTTACTAGGCATCATTGGTATTTTGTATGCTTTACGTAGCTTGATCAGTATCATTTTGCTGACGTTTATCTTCACATTTCTAGTTGTACAGCTGACAAATTACATTCGGCGATATGTGAAGATCCCATCGCAATTGATCGTGATCGCGACCTATCTATTGTTCATCGGTTTTATCTATTTGGCTGTGACGATCTATGTGCCTAAACTCGCTATCCAAACTGAAGCGATGATCAATTCACTCTTGCGTTTTTATCAGCATCCACCGCATGGAGCGCAAGATCTGATCCACTATATCGACCGCTATTTTGGCAAGGTCGATATCATGCAACAGTTCAAGGGCGGTTTTGGGATCGCATTAGGCTATCTTAAGAGTTTGGGCTCGATCGGCTTTACGTTTGTGATGTCGTTACTGTTGAGTTTCTTTTTTACGATCGAAAAAGACGATCTCTATCGTTTTTCCAAAGGTTTTTTGAGTGGGCCATTTGCATGGTTATTCGAAGATATTTATTATTTTGCTAAGATTTTTGTGAACACTTTTGGAGTCGTACTTGAAGCTCAATTTGTGATCGCAGTCGTCAATACGGTGATCACCACGATCTGTTTGGCGGTCATGAACATGCCCCAACTGCTCAGTTTAGGGATCATGGTCTTTGTTTTGAGTTTAGTCCCTGTGGCTGGGGTGATTATTTCCGCGATCCCGATGATGTTTATCGGCTATTCGGTCGGTGGGTTGCGCTATGTCTTTTATATTGTTATTATGCTAGTCGTTGTTCACGCTTTGGAAGCCTATGTTTTAAATCCAAAATTCATGGCTAGCCGTACGGAATTACCGATGTTTTATACCTTTGTCGTCTTATTTGTTGCGGAACATCTTTTTGGTGTTTGGGGCTTGATCGTGGGGATCCCGATCTTTACCTTTATGCTAGATGTTTTAGGAGTAAAACCGGTCCATTCAAAGGGTGAACGTTTGAAGAAAGTTAGAAAGTTGGAGCGTAAAAATGAATAAGCAGGAATTTTTGGCAGAATATGCTGTTGCCCGTAAAAATACTGATTCGGTCAAGTGGGATAATTTAAAAGAAACTTTCGATGCAGAAGATCTATTGCCACTTTGGGTCGCTGATACTGAACTTAAAGCACCAAAAGAAGCGCTTGAAGCTATGACAAAACGGATCGCGCATGGTGCTTTTGGCTATTCCTTAACACCAAATGCGTATTTTGAAGCTTATTTCAAATGGCAAAAGAAACGTTATGGGATCGAATTGCATCGCGAATGGATGCGTTTTGGCACGGGGGTCGTGCAATCTTTGAGCACGCTAGTCAACTTGTTGACGCAAAAAGATGATGCTGTTTTGGTCTTGCAACCGGTGTATTATCCATTTATGAAAGTCATCGAAAATAACGAGCGTAAACTAGTTGTTTCTGAGCTCAAACATGAAGCTGGGGTCTACTCAATGGATCTAGCTGATATCGAAGCAAAGATCACTGAAGAGCAAGTGAAGTTGTTGATCTTATGTTCACCACATAATCCAGTTGGACGTGTCTGGTCTGAAGTAGAACTAGCTGAGTTACTCGAACTTTGTCGCCAAAAGCAAGTGCTTGTGATCGCAGACGAGATCCACCACGACCTTTTGTTGACGGATAAACCATTTGTTTCAGCTTTAGAGGTCAGTGAAGGCAAGTACCGTGATAATTTAGTCGTTGTCGATGCGCCCTCGAAGACTTTTAACATGGCAGCTCTTCAAAATAGTCATGTGATCATCCCTAATCCCCAAATGCGCCAGCGCTATGATAAGTTAGTTGAACGTTTAGCTGCTCCAGCCGGTAGTATTTTAGGCAAGGTAGCTGCAGCGGCTGCCTATGAACATGGTGATTCATGGCTTAAAGGTCTATTGGAAACGATCCAAGCTAACTATGACTATGTAAAAGAAAAGCTAACTAAAGCTTATCCACAGATCATCATTTCACCGTTAGAAGGGACCTATCTAATGTGGATCGATCTTAGTGCAGTCGTGGATCCAGCTAAATTAGAGATCTTTGTAAAAAATAAAGCTGGCTTAGCAGTCGATTTTGGCACTTGGTTCGGTGCTTCCGGTGCTGGGCATATTCGGGTCAATTTAGCAACGACACCTGAAAATATTGAGCGTGCCGTGACTGCTTTGGTGAAAGCTTTAGATGAAAATCAAAGCTAAATTCACTAAAGCACTATCAATTTTTTGGATTTCAGTGTAAAATATCTTTGTATCATAAACATAAGAAAGAGGTTTTTACTAAATGGCAAAATTAGTATTTATCCGTCACGGACAAAGTGAATGGAACTTAGAGAACCTTTTCACAGGTTGGGTAGACGTCAACTTGAGTGAACAAGGCGAATGTGAAGCTAAGGAAGCTGGCCGCAAGTTAAAAGAAGCTGGTATCGAATTTGACCAAGCTTACACATCTGTTTTAACACGTGCCATCAAGACTTTGCACTTCGCACTTGAAGAATCAGGCCAATTATGGATCCCTGAAACCAAATCATGGCGCTTAAACGAACGTCACTACGGTGCATTACAAGGCAAGAACAAAGCTGATGCAGCTGAAAAATACGGTGACGAACAAGTTCACATCTGGCGTCGTTCTTACGATGTATTGCCTCCATTATTGGATGCAAACGATGAAGGTTCTGCAGCAAACGATCGTCGTTACGCAGAATTAGACCCACGTATCATCCCTGGCGGTGAAAACTTGAAAGTCACATTGGAACGTGTTATCCCATTCTGGGAAGACAACATCGCTCCAGACTTGTTGGATGGCAAGAACGTTATCGTTGCCGCACACGGTAACTCATTACGTGCCTTGACAAAATACATTGAAAACATCTCTGATGAAGACATCATGGACGTTGAAATGGCAACAGGTCAACCAGTTGTTTATGAATTGGATGACAACTTGAACATTGTCTCCAAAGAAAAGCTTTAAGATAAAGCCTTTCGATAAAAGAAGCGTGATCTCCGAGCGAGACCACGCTTTTTTTGTGTATCGTGACGATTCATGACGAATTGATGTCAACTTAGGACAAATGTTAGGGGAGATTGGTGGGGGATAGGTTCAGCTATCTAGTAAAATTTAAAAATTATATAGATATCTCTTAACGCAAATATTCAAGAAGTAACATAATATGGTAATGATCGCTTCAGACAAACCATCATGATAGAAAAAAGCAGCGTGCTTATTAAAAACGCTGCTTAATTATCTGTTTGTTGGAGATATTTGATATAATTTGTGCCCCATTCTTCGATGCTGTCGAGGACTTTTTTGAAAGCCTCTCCTTGTGGGCTCAAGTAATATTCGACTCGTGGGGGGACCTCTGGATAGACTTGACGTTTTATCAATTTATCTTTTTCTAATTGCCGTAATTGTTTGGTGAGCGTGGTTTCGGCAATATCGGGGAGTAATTTTTTTAGCTGTCCGAAACGTTTAGGTCCATCTTTTAAAAAGAATAAAACTAAAACGGCCCATTTTCCAGAAACAACTCGACTTGTAGTCGTGAAAGGACATATCATAAATAAAGGATCGCGTTCATTAGACATATTAGATAATTTTTTCTCCTTTCTTTTTGTTGTTGATAGTGAATACTAGCGAAAAAGTTAGTAGCTTCACTTAAATATAGTACTTTAAATTATTTACTGATTTTATTATATTAAAATAGTAGAACGTTTTCAAAAAAGAAATATTTTGGAGGATAATATATGAGTAATTTAGATGTGTTTAACGCTTACAACGAAGCTTTGATAGCAGGGGATTTTGAAGCAGTTTTTAAAACAATGGCAGATGATATCGTTTGGCATCAACCAGGCAAAAATAAATTATCAGGCAAGATCGTGGGCAAAGAAGTTTTAGGAGCTCATTTAGCAAAATTTGGGGCTTCAACAAATGGTACATTTAGAGTTTTGACCAACTGGGTCTCTGATAATGATGATCTGGTAGCAGCCAATGTTACTTTTAAAGCTGAACGTGAAAATGGTGATGATCTTGATATGAATGGGATCGACCTTTTCAAGATCAAGGATGGTAAGATCGTTGAAGTTTGGCTATTTTCAAGCGATCAAGCTAAAGAAGATATTTACTGGGATAAATAATAAGACTAAAGAGGCTGTGATATAAGTCTTTAAAATACGGTCGTAAATGGACTTTAAAATTGTTCATTTACGACCGTTTTGTATATTATAGATAAAAAAGCCCCTGTTTTTTGCATAATCTATGTTATACTAGCGATGAAATACACAACCGTAGATAATGTCATCAACACAAGGCAACTGAAGAAAAAAAGTGATGAGCGATCATTTTCCAAAAATGTCATACCAAATGTGATGGTAAGCAAAAGTTCTGGATGAAAGTTGAAAGTATGCAATAAAAAATGTAAGATGAGAAAAACGAAAAGCAACACTATTTGAATTTTTTGTAAGACTTTAAATCTCATACACAATTATCCTTTATATCTTTAATTCCTAATACTTCCGAACTTAAATCCATAACGATTTTACCAAATTGTTGGAAGTTTTCTTGTGAGCGCCCCCCTTGATGATTTTCATCAAAACTTTAGCCGCCTTATGAGCACCACCAGTGGCTCTTACAAACTGTTTTACTTTTGCAAGTTTAGCTACACCAAATGCCGTAGAGACTACTACCCAACTAATAGAAGCTATGCATCCAGGAAGATCACGCTTTGTTTTCTCGCCAGAAAATTTTAGGCTAACATCATTTTCAAGCATAAACTGTTTAATATCACGTTTATTTCTGCTTTGAAGTAATTCATCTGGAAGTTTCTCGACTGCTGTAAATAATTGAACCATAGAGTCTTCTGATAATTCAGAAAAAGAATTATTTTGAGATGCTTGATCTGCTTCTAATTCACTAGCTTCTACAGTTAGTGCAGGTGTAATTGAAAGGTTCAGTGAGAGTATGGTAAAGCATACGATCACAAATTTAAAAGGTTTTTTATACATATATTATTTTCCCCCTGCTATGGTGTCTGCAGATATTTTTCCCCTAGGCATAGTATTGTAAATTAATTGCGCTAAGTTTTATATTATGTTTGGATAATTTTTTTATTATCAAAACATAATATAATATTTTAGTATCATTATTGCTATTACTCATGTGACGTATGTAGCGATCTAAAAGGAGCGTGATCAGATGATGAAGAAAAATTTTAGACTCTTTATTACCAGTGATATTATTTCACAGTTTGGTGCAGGGTTGATTTTAGTGGCGCTAAATTGGTATATCATTGATATTTATCATTCAAATAGTTTGATAGCGATCGTTGCTAATATAAACGTTATTGCGGGGATACTTATTTCTATAGTTGCTGTGGGAATACTTAAGTGTATAAACGCTAGATGGTTAGTGATAAGTTCGATTTGTTTTAGAATATTTTTTATTGTACTGGCTTTAGTGCTTTTTAAAATGAATTTAGATAAGAAATTAGCGATTTATTTATTGGCACTAAGTGGAGGAATCGGTTGGAATCTATATTTTCCAGCATCAAAAGATATTTTAAATAGTTTTATGACAGAAGATAATGCCTTACAGATCAATTCATTTGCTGAAATTTCAATGCAAGTTGGCTTATTAACTGCTACCTTATTTTCGGGAATATTGTATCGCTATGTGGGGTTTGAAAATATTTTAGTGATAGGGATCGTTTTATTTGTAAGTTCATTACTTATCTTTTCATCAGTTAAGTATTCTGAACAAAATAAAATCAAAGCTGATAAGAATGTGCAACTTTTTTCCTATTTTCTCAAGGAAAAATGGTTACTTCTGCTAGGGATAGTACTCTATATTCCATTTATTGGGACAAATATTATTACAACTGCTCTTCCTGGATATATTAAAGATCATTTATCGGGAAATTCCATTGTTTACGGAATTACGGATACAATGTATGGTGTAGGTGCTTGTTTAGCTAGTTTTGTCTTGCCGTTTATTGTGAAATATTTCAATAAAGAAAAATTGATCCTATTTTTATTTATTTTTTCTATAATTTTAGGTGCTGTTTTATCATTAAATCAAAAATTATCACTGGCGATCGGATATATCTTTTTACTAGGCATGGTAGAGCCGGTGATTCGAACTATCATGTACACTCGAACTATGGAGATAGTTCCGAGCACTTTATTGGGAGCTGTTGTAGCTTTTTGGAATTTTATCAACTTGATCTTGCAATTTTTTGCTAACTACGGGGTCGGGAAGGTAATGGATGATGTTGGTCCACAGTGGGGCTTTATTATTTATGCAGGGGTGATGATATTAGGCTCATTGATTTTTATTGGGATAAAGAAGCCGTATAAAACAACATAATAGCATTAAGAGACGTGAGACTAAATCATACACTAAAGGAATAGATCACAGTAGCTAAGAGCATTAGCGGATGTTTATTATCTCTTTTAAAGTGGTTAGTGAGTGGTAATGAAAATTTGGGGAAAATCATATTTGTGTAGCAAAAGATAACTAACAATAGCAACTGAAAGAACAATAATGATCACGACTATATATGTATTTTTTACTTTGATCATAACCGAGGAAATACTTAAAATAAAAAAACGTGACCTAAATAGATCACGATCAAAATTACAATAACAGTACAAATAAAAAGCAAAGTACCCAAGAAGTACCGTATAAAGCATAGTCGAGACGCATTCTGTCCTGATTTAAACTGCGCCAAGAAAGAGCTTGGAAGATCAAGCCGACTAATGCTAAAACAGAAAGTAATAAAAATAATATATTGCTGTTGGTCGCATTTTTGAGCAGTTGTTCAAATAGCAGTAATACTAGCCAAAAAAGATTGAAGATCAAAAGGTAAGTCCGTGTTCTACTGAGCAAAAAAGCCACTTCTTTTCTAAATTTATTCTTGATTTTATTATACAGCAAGCAAGAATATTCGTAGTAAAAAACGCCTCTCAATAAGCTGAAAGGCGTTTGGTCGTTTTATTCAGAAATAACGAGCATTGATTTGATCGTTTGGCGATTTTGCATATCTTTATAAGCTTGATCGATATCATCCAAGCTATAAGTTTGAGTAAAGACCCGACCTGGATCGATGTCACCATCAAGAACGGCCTTTAATAAGATCTGCTTATCATAAGTCGTCACAGAAGCAGAGCCCCCGCCGATCGTGATATTTTGCGCAAAAGTTGAACCTAAAGGACGATTATTATAATGTGGTACACCGACATAGCCGATCCGGCCTCCATTGTGTAAAACACCTAAAGCTTGTTCGATCGAAGCTTCAGTCCCCACACATTCAAGAGCAGCATCAGCGCCACCACCTAAGATCTCACGGACTTTGGCGATCCCTTCCGGCCCACGTTCAGCAACAACAGCAGTTGCACCAGAAGCTAAGGCCATTTCTTGGCGGTCTTTATGGCGACTCATGAGAACGATTTGGGAAGCCCCCCGCATTTTAGCTGCGATCACAGCACATTGTCCGACCGCACCATCACCAATGACAACGACTTTATCACCAGGCTTGACATCGGCAACGCGTGCAGCATGGTAACCTGTTGGCATCACATCAGCTAGAGTTAAAAGTGATTTGAGCATGCCTTCTGTATAATCCGCTGGTTTGCCAGGGATCTTGACTAAAGCCCAGTTACCGTAGTGGAAACGAACGTATTCAGCTTGAAAACCACTTGACCAGTTGCTATAGCCAGGATGGTTATCACAAGTACCATCAAAACCAGCTAAACAAGCGTCACAGTGACCACACCCATGGGTAAATGGTACGATCACAAAATCACCAGGTTTGACTGTGGTGATAGCAGAACCGATCTCTTCAACGATCCCTAAAGCTTCGTGCCCACTATTTTCTGAGTGGGCTGCTTTATCGTCACCGTGAGCATATGACCAAAGATCTGAGCCACAGACACAAGCACGTACGACTTTGATGATCACATCATCATCCCGCTCAAGTGTTGGTTTTTTGACCTCTTCGATGATCATTTGACCTGCTTTTTCAAAAATTGCGCTTTTCATGAAATTTGCCCCTTTCATCTTAACTATCACTAACATTATAAAAGGTTGCTTGCAAGATATCCAATACTTAGTTTCGATAATTAGTTATGCAAAGAGCGAATAGTTCGTTGTTGTTTCCATTTGAAAAATTTTGTCCAGAAAAATAAGAAAAGTAGATAGGGGATAAGAGAATACTCGGAGAGATAGAAGGTCAATTCTTGTTCATCAAGTGTGATAAAACTTTCAACATGTAAGCCTAATACCGTTGTGATCTTACCATTTCCCTTGATCAATATCATTTCAATGATAAAATCTAAGATAGAAAGATAGCTAAACATTTCTGTTCCACGGATGATATAATTTTTAAAATTCGCAGCCATTGTCTTACGCTCCTTTACTAAGTTGAGCATACCATGTAAACGCTAACTATGGTAGGGGGAGAGCTTTAATTCGGTGATAAATTCACTGTTACCAGTGACTGAATAAGTTGTTGGCACCGAGATCTCATAAACATCGATCTACACAGTTAGTGTTTTAAATTCTTTTCGGTAGGTTCCCAAAAGCTACTGTATTACTTCCATAGCCTCTTAGATACATATTTACAGCCCGCAACTGATCCTCAAAAGAAAATTTAGTCATAGTAAAACCCCCTAAGTTAGATTCTTTTGTCCAATTTAGGGGGTTCACTTCAATATGAAGTTAGTATTTTTAGAATTAGAACTTCATATGGCTTCTTTATTTCAATGTTTATAGCGTAATTTTTTTACTCGAACAAATTCATTGTATGCAGTATCAGCTAAGGTAGTAGCTCCGATATTTTTTAAAAAACTTAGATATTCTTGTGCTTGCGTAAAATTATTATCACACAATGAAAGATATAATTTAGTGAGCAATAGCAGATCATATCTAAATAGCGCCTGATAGAGTGGTAGTGTTTGAGAAAAGAAAATTTTAGCCTCCATAAAGTTATTATCAGCCATCAACATTTTAGCGCAGTTGCTTAAAAGAGAAGCTTGTAGATATTTTAAATGAGGATATTTTTTAATAACAATGTTGAGAGCATACTTAGAGATGTTGATGGCAGTAGCTGTTGGAAATGTTTGAAGAATACTATTAATTAAAAAAAGATCTAATTTGTTCCAGGTATTGAATTTTTCTAAATCAGACCAAACCAATGCTGCATTTTCTGTAGATACAGAAATGTTATGGTTGTATTCAAGTAGCGACAATAGTGTTAAACGAATATGGAAAATATCAGTATCATTATGAAATTCAAGATAGTTTTGACATTTTTTTTGCAATTCATCAAGATTTTTTGTGTGATATTGAACCGATTCGATGAACTCATTAATAAGTAATTGTTTTTTATCCCACTTATACCCTGAGGCAATATAATCAAATTCCATTGGAGTTAATCCGAGGTTATTAATTAATTTAACTGCGGTGTCGTAAGCCGGGATTTGCTTTCCATTTTCGATTTTTGAAATTGAGGTACGCGATAAAAAATCTTGTGACAAGTCTGTTTGTTTCAAGTTACGTGAAATTCTGATCTGTTTTAGAACTTTACCAAATTCCATAAAAATCTCCCCCAATCAAAAAAGTGTGAGTTTAGTTTATGTATAGAGAAAATATGAAACACGAGTGCTAGAATACGTTAAACGAGATTGAGTTGTGTTGGTTACTGATGATTATAGTGCAATTTTTTTGAAAGTAAACAGTTTATTTTGAGAATGGAGAATTATGATGTTTGAAATTATTAATGACGAAAAGTTATATTTTGAAAAATTTAAAGATTTTTCAATTGATCAAGAAAAAATTCCTTTATTTATTGATCCAAAACGGGAAGATTTATTAAAAATTAGTCGGAATTTAAGTATGAATGATTACATGTTTAAACAAATTGTTAAGTGTGATTTAGGTATGATTTTATCAAGAGAGGTGATGTCATATACTATGAATGCTGATTTTTGTAGAAAGTGGATAGATACGCTTGAAGAGATGAAACAAGCTTCTACGCTACTTATTATCGGTTTATATAAAGACTTTACTCAAAAAAAAGTATTGGAAATTTTAGAGCACTGTAGAGCACAAGGAATCGCGGTGTATCTGTTATTAGGGAGAGATTTGTCATCTTTGAGTTGGATGGTAAGTAAGCAATTTTTAAGAAGTAATGCTAAAAAGTGCGGAGTATTTTCATACAAAAAATTACCACAATTTAAACAAAGAACAGTTGCTTGGAATCTTTTTGGGAGTCAAGAACTCAGTGTAGAAAACATAAAGGAGATTTTAGAAAGAAATAAATGGAACGTACTTGTATTTCACGGACATGGCAAAGAAGATCATCTTAATTTAAATGATTTTACACTTCATGGGTTTAATAGATGTATTAAGTGGGATGGAAAATTTGCACCGTCTTGGGGGCATCCGGGACAAAAATTCTTTAAAGATGAAAAAAAGGCGATCATGTTAAGTTCAATAAAAGCAGAAAAGGTATTTCTATTATCCTGTAGCAATTTTCCATTTAGTGATGCCAGATTATACGGTGCTAGGTACAATTTGGTTTTAAATGCTATTGATGGCGTTGTTCGAAATATTGTAGCATCTTTAGCAGTTCAATCAGCTGATTTGCCGGAATTGAGTTTAATATTGCAAGAATCTGATATGAATAATATTAGTGATCAGCTTCAAGAGAGTTTGAGTGATATTCAGCCGTTTGTTTCACTTGTAACTATTGGTCTTCCTGACGAAATTCCTGCTAAAAAAATGAGCTCTCCAGTAGCTAGAGAAACAGTTTTGACAAAATTGATCTTATCCAGACTATCGATTTTCTCTAGTTCAACAATGTTGGATAGTACACACCCAATTAAAAAGTGGGCTAGAAAAATTTTAACAGAAACAATGCAATATACCAGGAGAGGAACAATTGGCACAGAGAGTGAAGATACAGAAAAATTTGAGAAGGAACTTCGTAATCGTGTAAACCCATTTTCAAAAGAGATGGGGATGTTATTTCAAAAAAACTCAAGTGACCAACTTGCTGACTTTGATAGTTTCAATATATATCGCTCAGTAATGAATAAAAGTAGTATATCTGATGTTACTTGCGATTGTGGAAGGATAGCAAAAAATTGTGATTATCTGCCAGAAACATCTAATGTATTTAAATTAAATGCGACTTATTGCTATTTATGTGGTGATAAATTAGTTTCTATGATAGGAATGCCTCAAATAAAATTTAGCTGTGATGAGTACAATGAAAAAGGATTACAGATAAATTATAAAATTGAGATAACACCACAATATAAAGGAGATGTGTTTATATTAGTTCAAGTACCTAGTTACATTGAAAAATATGTAGAAAAAACACAATTAAAGAAAATTCGCTTTAACACTCTGAGAACGGTAGTAATAGATGGAAAAATCAAGATAGATAAAGATATTCCACTGCAAAGTTATTATCTAAAGTTGATCGTGATTCAAAATGCAGGTTTGGCCATTAGTCGTTGCTTTTTTAATTTAGTTGAGAATTAGTATTGAATAAACTGATACGAGAGGGAGAAGATTTATATGAAAGAAGTACTTGCTGTAACAACGAACTTTGGGTTTGGACCAGTATCAAAATTGTGTGCGATCTTAAAAGGTATTTTGAAAAAATATGGAGGATATAACAGAAAGATCAATGGAATTTTTAACAGGTGATCCTAATATTGAGCTGTGGGAAAATCTGGTCGCAGGACCAACATTAACAGTCACACACTTAGTTATTGCTAAGGATAAGGCAGTACCGCAACATTTTGTTGATTATGATGTAATAGTAGTATCGATCAAGGGCAAGGTAGAATTTTATACTGAAACTGGGGATTTTGAGATCATCTATCCAGGCAAGCTCGTTAAAATGAAACCCAATGAAAAGCATGCCTTAAAAGCGCAAACTGATGCTGAATTGATGGTCATCAAGATGAAACTGAATAAGTAAGTTAGAGTATTTACTGATGTTAACATAGCTAAAACGTGTTCGATGATGCAACGCTTAGTGAATAACGAGGCACCACCAATTTACGGTGGGGTCCTCGTTATTTATATGGCGCTGATTACATCGTTGAACACGTTTTTTGCGTTGCAAGTTGGCACAACTGAGTGTGACACGAGTGCATTTGGATTTTGTTGTAAGCGCATACTTTGGAATTTAAGATTAAATTGTAAACATAAACAGGAGGTATTACGACATGGATGACGCAAAGAACAAAACATCACTTAAAGCTCGGATCCAAAAATTAGGAACTGCACTTTCAGGAATGGTGATGCCAAATATTGCTGCCATTATTGCATGGGGACTTATCACAGCGATCTTTATGGCTGAGGGTTGGTTCCCTAATAAACAGATCGCTGAACTTATCGGCCCAATGTTGAATTATTTATTGCCTCTCTTGATCGGTTATGTCGGGGGAAGAATGGTCTATGAAGAGCGAGGAGCGGTCGTTGGGGCGATCGCGACGATCGGGGTCGTTGTTGGCTCACAAGTTCCGATGTTTCTTGGAGCGATGATCATGGGACCGCTTGGTGGATGGTGTATCAAGAAATTAGACAGTATCTTCCAAGATAAAGTGCGTTCGGGGTTAGAAATGATCTATAACAACTTTACCAGTGGGATCATGGGGATGCTCTTAGCGATCGTTGGGGTCTATGTCGTCAATCCGGTCGTTAATACCGGTAGTATGCTGATGGGTGAAGGCGTTGACTGGATCATTTCAGTTCACTTACTGCCTTTAGCTAATATCTTTATCGAGCCAGCTAAAGTTTTATTCCTAAATAATGCGATCGGTAACGGGATCTTAGTTCCATTAGGGATCCAACAAGCGGCAAGTGCTGGTAAATCTGTCTTATTCTTACTTGAATCTAACCCAGGCCCTGGTCTAGGTGTTTTGTTAGCCTTTACGTTCTTTGGTAAGGGTAATGCTAAAGGTTCGGCTCCAGGAGCTGCTTTCATCCAGTTCATCGGTGGGATCCATGAAGTTTACTTCCCATATATCTTGATGAAACCAGCGATGTTTTTAGCCGTGATCGCCGGTGGGGTGACAGGGACATTTACTTTCCAAATGTTTGGTGCTGGTCTTAAAGCCGCTGCTTCCCCAGGGTCGATCATTGCGATCCTAGCAATGACGCCAAAAGGTAGCTATCTTGGCGTACTAGCCGGTGTAGCTACCGGGGCTGTGGTGTCCTTTATCATTGCAGCGATCATTTTGAAACATGACCGCTCTACTGCTGATGAATTTGAAGCTAAGCAACAAGAAATGGCACAAATGAAAGCGGAGTCAAAAGGGAAAGAAACACCAACTAACTTGGCACCAGCTGATTTTTCTGGGATCAAAAAGATCATTTTTGCTTGTGATGCTGGGATGGGCTCTTCGGCGATGGGAGCTTCTTTACTGCGAGATAAGATCAAAAAAGCAGGTATTACAGATGTTTCGGTCACAAATACGGCTGTCAGTCGCTTACAAGATGAACCTGATCTATTAGTCGTAACTCAAGTGGAACTAGCTGAACGCGCAGCCCAAAAAACCCCAAGTGCTGTACATGTTCAAGTTGGTAATTTCTTAAACAGTCCGCGGTATGACGAGATCATCGCGCGCTTAAAAACTGAGACTTTGATCAATGAAGAGACTGGCGCTGAGCCTAAAGCTACTACTGGTTCAGAACTTGAACTTTCTAATATCAAAGAGATCAACTTCATTCGACATGATCAAAATATCGGAACCTCAACGATGGCAGTTAGTCTTTTCAAAGATAGCTTGCATAAAGCGGGTAAAAAAGTACCAGTCAAAGCAGTTCGCTTAGACGAGTTGGTAGATAGCTCAGATCATTTAGTGATCGTCACTAAGGAAGCTAAAAAGAACTTAGATATCCGTTATACCAAGGTTCAAGTGCTCGTAGTTTCTGATTTGTTGACTGACGAAAAATTAGCTCAGATCATTGCTGGTTTAGCTTAGGAGGTTTTAGAGATGGAATTAAAAGAAAATATGATCTTGTTAGATCAAGCACCAGCGACCAAAAAAGAAGCGATCCGCTTAGCCGGTGAATTATTGGTCAAAGAAGGCTGTGTTGATGAGCGTTATATCGATTCGATGATCAAACGAAACGAAGATGTTTCAACATATATGGGCAATTTTATCGCGATCCCCCATGGTACGGATGAAGGGAAACGTTTCATCAAAAAGACCGGGATCTCGGTGGTCCAAGTGCCTTTAGGGGTAGATTTTAGCAATGATGAACAAGTGGAAAATCTAGTAACGGTAGTTTTTGGGATCGCGGGGGCAAACAATGAGCACTTAGAGCTGTTATCACAGATCGCCTTGTATTGTAGCGATGTTTCTAATGTAGCAAAATTGGCGGATGCCACAACTAAAGCAGAGATCATTAATTTATTGAAAGAGGTTGGATAATAATGAAAGCATTACATTTTGGCGCAGGAAATATTGGACGGGGTTTCATTGGTGAAGTATTAGCGGAAAATGGTTTTGAGATCACATTTGTTGATGTAAATGAAAAAGTGATCACAGCTTTGAATGAAAAACATGAATATCTTATCCAACTAGCAGAACCAACTAAAAAACAAATTAAAGTTACTGGGGTCGCTGGGATAAATAATGCAAAAGAGCCTGCCAAAGTAGCCCAAGCTTTTGCTAAAGCAGATATCGTGACCACAGCGATCGGACCCAAGATCTTACCTTTGATCGCTCCATTGATCGCAGCTGGGATCAAACTCAGAAGAAAAAATGATAATTATCAAAAGATCGATGTGATCGCTTGTGAAAATATGATCGGTGGTTCGCAATTCTTAAAAACCGAGGTCTATAAGCACTTAGACGCAGCAACTAAAGTTTTTGCGGATGAATATATCGGTTTTCCAAATGCAGCGGTCGATCGGATCGTCCCGCAACAAAGCCACGCCGATCCGTTATTCGTGGTCGTTGAACCTTTTAAAGAATGGGTCATTGATGAAAGTCAACTAAAAGATCCGGCTTTAAAATTAAAAGACGTCCACTATGCCAAGCAGCTTGAACCTTATATCGAACGCAAATTGTTCTCGGTCAACACGGGACACGCAACGGTAGCGTACACGGGGCAAGTTTACGGATATGACACGATCGGTGAGGCGATAAAAGATAAAAGGGTCTTAGACCAAGTTAAAGCTGTACTAGCCGAGACGCGGGAATTATTGTTAGCCAAATGGGGTTTTGAGCGCGCTGAACTGGAAGCTTATCAACAAAAGATCATCGAACGTTTCGAAAATCCGGAGCTTTCAGATGAGATCACGCGTGTCGGACGAACACCGATCCGCAAGTTGGGTTATGACGAACGCTTCATTCGTCCGATCAGAGAAGCTAAGTTGCACGGTTTGAGCTATCAAGCACTTTTAAAGACAGCCAGTGATATTTATCGCTTCAATGATCCGGCTGATCCAGAAAGCCAACAGCTAAAAGAAATGTTGACGACGTTACCTTTGATCGAGGTGATCTACCAAACAACTGGGTTAGATAAACAAAAAGATGCTACACTGCTGGCAGAATTAAAAGCGCAGTGTGAACGATAACTTTGCTGACTACTACCCTTAGTTTGGGGTGGTAGTTTTGTGTTATTACCTAATATTTTAAATATAAAAAATTAAAGGTTATACTGGGGGAAGGACGATGAGAAAGCAAGGTGATGAGACGTGGTAAGATTGACCAAGCGCCAGGAAGTGATCTTGGGCGAGTTGGTGAAAAATGCTCCCGAGGGGATCGCACTTTCACAGTTGAGTAAGATCACCAAAGTCAGTCGACGTACGCTATACCGGGAATTTAATGAATTGAGTTTGTATTTGCAACATCTCGGGCTAAATTTACAAAATGAACAAGGACGTTATGTTTTGGTGGGCAAAAATGTAGCTTTGAAGCAATTACAAGTGATATTAGGGATGCAGACCGAACTAGTTGAACCACTTAAGCCAAAGAGTCGCCAAAATGCTTTGGCAGCCTTGCTGTTATTAGCTGACCAACCGCAAAAGATCATCAGTTTAGCGTTAGAATTGGACGTTAGTGAAGGGACGATCCAACGTGATCTAAGTGGATTAGAGGAAGCCTTTGCTAGTTTTGCGATCAAGTTGCAACGCCAAAAAGGTGTAGGTGTTTGGCTAGAAACGACTGAACTCAAACGGCGTCAGTTTTTAAGTGAGATCATGTTGAATGAACTCAATGATTATCAATTTTTTGCTTATCTAGATGATAAAACAACGATCGTACCCGACTTTTTCTTACGCTTATTGCCTAAAAAGCTATTACAACAATGTTATCAAGGCTTGGAACAAAAGATTTTACCAAAATTAAAGGTCACTTCGGATCATCAAGTATTGCAATTAGTTATCCTCTTTGCGATCTGTTTGGTGCGAAGTAAAAAGCATCCCGTAAAAGTAGAGCTAAAAGACCAACTCTTGCGCTATCAAGCCTTAGTCTATGCTTTTTTGAGTGCCGTAGATGAAGAGCTTGAACAAAATGAGCTCACTTATTTAGCATATCAACTGAAAAAAGGTGATCAAAATGCCAAGAGTTTTACCTATACTGATGAGTATGAATTAGCAGTCTCTCTCAAAGTTAAGGCATTGATCGCACTAGTCTCGCAGGAAATGAAATTTGATTTTTCACGTGATCTAGTCTTTTTTAAAAAACTCAGTCGCCACGTGATAACGCTCTTAAAACAGCCGCACCAAGGTCTGCCAAATGTTCGGATCGAGACTTTAGCGCGGATAAAAAATGATCATCCAGAATTATTTGCTTGTGTCAAACGAGCTTGGAAGGAGATCTTTTTTGAACAAACGATCAGTGAGACTGAATTACAACTGATCTTATTATATTTTGCTAGTCAATATGTAGAAACTAAGCGCTCAGATAAGTTAGCAGTGTTGATCGTTTGTGAAAACGGGATCGGGACGTCTTCTATTTTGAAGCAACGTTTGAAAAAAGAGCTCCCGCAAGTCAAGCATTTCAAACTTGCGCGGATCCAAGAACTAAATGAGCTTGAGCTAGGAGAATATGATATTGTATTGTCGACGCTACGCTTACCGGGATTTCCGCGTGAATATCAAATCGTTAGTCCATTATTGACCAAAGAAGAACTTATGCGATTAAAGACCTATATCAAAGATTACCAGCGTAAATATTTTGCTAAAGTAGCGACTAGAAAAAACAAGCAGTTCAACGGTAAATTGCCGCAAACTTTGAGCTTTATCGCAGCGACAGCCTTTTTTTGCACTGAATTAGTCAATGAGTTACAGGTCAAAAAAGTCGATAATACTGGACTTGATCTGCGACAGACCATTGAAAAGCTCGTAGGTGAGATCGGCAACAATATTATTTTGAATGAAGCTGAGGCGGTAACTGCTTTAGAGAAAAGACAACGCTTAGCTCCGATCGGTCTGCCGGATAGTTCGTTAGCTTTGTTGCATACGACTAGTTGTGCGATCAAACGTTGTCATTTTGCGATTTTCGAGCTGACTGAACCGATCACGATGCAAGCGATGGATCAACGCCCGATCGTCGTCAAGCGCATGTTAGTTTTATTAGCACCAGAAAATATGTCTCAGATCGAACAAGATGCTTTAGGAACGATCAGCAGTATGATCATCCTAAATGATGATACCTTGGCTTTATTTGAACAAGGAGATCAAAAAGCACTTCAAAGTGAGCTGGCTAAACGTTTCTTAAAAGAAATCAAAGCTGGTATACCAATTTAAATATATATTAGTTGACAGAAGAATTTCATTGCGCTATATTTAGTCTTGTTACTTGATGTAACTAACTTCTATGAGATTTGAAAATAATAATTAAGGTATATACCAATTTAAAAATGCGAGGTATTGAATTATGTGTGGTATCGTTGGCGTAACTGGCAATGAAAATGCAACAGATATTTTATTAGATGGATTACAACAATTAGAATACCGTGGCTATGACTCAGCTGGTATCTATGTAAATGACCAACAAGGTGATGGCTTTTTAGTTAAGGAAAAAGGTCGGATCGCGGATCTACGTGCTTTAGTTGGTCCAGAAGTCAAAGGCTCGACTGGGATCGGCCATACACGTTGGGCAACACACGGAGTTCCAAGTGTTAAAAATGCGCACCCCCATGTTTCAGCCGATGGACGTTTCTTCTTAGTTCATAACGGTGTGATCGGTAACTTTAGCCAATTGCGCGATGAATACTTAGGAGATGTTGAATTAAAGAGTGATACAGATACAGAGATCATCGTGCAATTGATCGGTAAATTTGCCGCTGAAGGGATGGATACTTTAGCTGCTTTCCGTAAGGTTTTAGGCTTAGTTGATGAAAGTTCATCTTACGCATTCTTATTGATGGATAAAGAACAACCAAGCAAGTTATTTGTGGCTAAAAACAAGAGTCCATTGTTACTTGGTGTAGGTGATGGCTTCAACGTTGTTTGTTCTGATGCTACAGCGATGCTTGAACAAACTCATGATTTCATCGAATTGATGGATGGTGAAGTCGTAGTAGTCGAACCAGACAAGATCTTGATCATGGATCCTGCTGGCAATGCCGTAGAGCGTGAACCATTCCATATCGATATGGATCCACAAGCTGCTAAAAAAGGCGCTTATCCATATTACATGTTAAAAGAGATCGATGAACAACCAGGTGTGATGCGCACTTTGATCCAAGAATACGTTAACGAAGACGGCTCAGTTAAGATCGATCAAGAACTGTTGGATGCTCTATCCAAGGCAGATCGTTTATACATCGTAGCTGCTGGGACAAGTTATCATGCTGGTTTAGTGGGGAAAGAGTTATTTGAAAAATTAGCTCATATTCCAACTGAAGTTCATGTGGCTTCTGAATTTGCTTATAACCCACCATTGTTGTCTGAAAAGCCATTCTTTATCTTCTTGACTCAAAGTGGGGAAACAGCTGATAGTCGCCAAGTGTTGACACAAGTTAATGAATGGGGTTATCCAAGTTTGACGATCACCAATGTGGCTAACTCAACGCTTTCACGTGAAGCAACTTATACTTTGTTGTTACACGCTGGCCCTGAGATCGCAGTTGCTTCAACTAAGGCTTACACCGCTCAGATCGCTTTAGAAGCTATTTTAGTCAAAGCTTATGGTGAAGCCAAAAACATCAAGGCGGCTAAGGACTTTGATGTTGCAGGTGAATTGACAAAAGTTGCTAACGGGATGCAAGAATTAGTTGATGAAAAAGGTGACATTGAAAAGATCGCCCAAGATATGTTTGCGACAACACGCAATGCCTTTTATATCGGGCGTGGTGTGGACTATGCATTAGCCCAAGAAGCTGCTTTGAAGCTAAAAGAAGTTTCTTATGTTCAAACTGAAGGATTTGCTTCAGGTGAATTAAAGCACGGCACGATCGCCTTGATCGAAGAAGGTACACCAGTCGTAGCGATCATTACTGATCCTAAGACTGCTGCCCATACACGAAGCAATGCGCAAGAAGTTATCGCGCGTGGTGCCAATGTCTTGTTCATCTCTAGCCGTGATGTAGCTGCTGAGGGTGATCAGATCATCTTACCAGAAGTTGATCCCTTGTTATCACCACTTGTTTCAGTCGTACCGACACAATTGTTGGCTTACTATGTAAGTTTACAACGTGGTTATGACGTGGATAAGCCACGTAACTTGGCTAAGAGTGTAACGGTCGAATAAAATTATCTATGCAAAAGTCTGTTTCCTAAAATGGAAGCAGGCTTTTTTAATGGCTTAGGGTTAACGTTTTAGGCGTTTATCCTAAGCTTTTTTGTGTTTATGAGATTTACTTATTTTAATTTAGTTTAAAGAAAACGAATTTTATGATAAGATATTTATTTGTCGAAGTATTATTTTTTATAAATGAACGAATATAGGATAGATAAAAGCAGTATTGGCAATTTTTTGGGAATACTTAGATAATTAGTTAAAAAATCAGAACAATATTAAGATGTGGATCGAATAAAATATCATTAATAAAGAGGGTAACAGTGAAAAACAACAATAATATTTTTATAGGGATCATAGTCGCGATCATCTTTATCATTTTATTGATGGTGGGACTTTCAGAATTGAGCTCACTGGCAGAGACAAATAGTAGATCACAACAAATAGAGCATAGTTCTAGAAAAAATTTTCAAAGTAAAATAAGCATTAGCGACGGTGTGAATAAGTTTTTAGTGATTTTTTAGCCTAGGTATCTGACCACTACCTTTATTTAATTTTAAATATTTATATAAAAATATGATAATAAACATATATTGTTAAAGGGTGGTAATAAGATGACAAAAACAGTTTATTTTGCAGCTGGGTGGTTTACACCAAAGCAAAATGCAGCCTATGAACAAGTAATGGCAGCGATCAAGAAGAACAAGACGATAAATGATGCAGACAGTTATGTTCCTTTGGCGCATCAATATAAGGGATTGCGCGTGGATGAACACCCTGAATTACTAGAAGATAAAGAATGGCAAATGGCAACGTTCAACGGGGACTGTGTCGGGATCAAGAGTTCAGACATCTTCTTATGTACTTATTTACCAGATGAAGAAGATATCGGTTGCGGGGTCGCGTTAGGCTTAGCCAAGGGTTTAGGCAAATATATCGTATTGGTGATCCCAGATGAAGATTGCGGTAAGCCGATCAACTTGATGAGTTGGGGTGTTGCTGATACAGTCATCAAAGTCTCCGAGCTAGTTGATTTTGATTTCAATAAACCATACTACAACTTCTATGAAGGGGCAGTATATTAGAATAATAATGACCACTCTGTTTTCAGGGTGGTTTTTTATTTAAGCCGATCAAGCTCAATTTTTAGGAAAAGGGCCTTAGATATGGTTAAATAAGAGTAAAAAGGAGATTTGCGATGAAAGATGAGGTAAAGTGGCGCCAGAAAAATTTATTGCGCCAAGTTAATCTATTTTTAGGACTTTATACGATCGGTGGAACGGTATTTGCGTATTTATGTGCTCAAGAACCGATCCTGATCTTTTTCCTCATATTCCTGATCCCCCTAGGCGTTATTTGTATGCTGGGCTTGCTGATCGGCTTATTGCTCCAAATGCGTAAAATAGAGAAGGTTGCTGTTGACAAAACGGCTTATCGTACTTGGAATACTAAAGTGGCCAAGTTACTGTTAAGCTGGATCATTATATTTATCGTCGGCATCGCCGGTGGTGTCCAATTGGGTAAATATATGGTCTTACGCCAAGAAAATTCCTTGATCATGCCGTTACAAAAAGAATTAACGCAAAAATATCACCAAGCTGGCTTTATGGGCGATATCGAGGTTACCAAGGTCGCTAAAGATCGGACCGAGGCTGGAAGCGGATATTATGGTAGTTACACCTACACCGAAAAGTTAGAGTCTGGAAGAACTTATCAAAAAAAGCTGTCGGTAAATTTCAGGCAGTCTGAGTTAGAGCAGATCGATATCGGGACTAAAGCATTGCGAAAAGGCGAATTAGATAGTCGGTATCAGCGTTCTACTGAAAGCTTAGTGGCGCTAAAAGAAAGTGCAGCCCAACAACAGCCAGTTGTTAAAGCAGAATTGAAACAGATCAAACAGAGGTTTAAAACACTGTTTCCCAAAGAAAAGATCACTAATGTCGGAGTTTGCATGTATCCCTTTGAAGAAACTGATTCTAAGTTCCAAAAAGTAGCGGCTGTGATCGCTAAAAATCAGCAAGAAAAATTACCTTTGGGTGGTTACTATAATTTGGACATCCCACAATTTGTCAAAGAGGGGCTATATTACTACTATATTGATATCGCAACTCAAGATCCATATGCTTTTAACACGGATAGTTTGCGCGATCTTTCTTATGCTGGTTTACCGGATGGAAATTACCGCTTGCACTTTGAAGCTGAGTCCCCTTATGCTGAAAATGGGCTTGAACTGCAGCTCCAAAATGGCGAGATCGTCAAGCTAGAATCAACAAAATATACAGAATAGGGCTAACTAGATAGTTAGCCCTATTTTGTATATCATTGAATTTTAACTACAGTAGTTGTGATATCTGCAATCGTGCCTATTATAGAACAGCAAATATTGAACAAAAGATCGCTCACCTTACTTAGTCCCACCTTCATTGTCGGCTTCACCACTGGCCCAGACTTTAGTTGCATAGATCGAGTTAAAGAGCAGGGCTGCTTGCAAGGCAACTTGGGAGAGATAGGCACCTAAAGAGCCGATATCAGTGGCACCGGTCATGACTTGGATGCTTAGGATCGACCAGTAGAGGATATTGGCAAGATTGACCACGATCCAAAGCGACCAGTTTTCTTGGTATTTCAAAATGTAGAGCAGTTGAGCGATGAAACTGACGACAAAATTGATCGAATCAAAATATGGTAGTTGTCCGTGTAACAAAGCTAAGATCCACCAGCCGATGAGCCAAGCGACAAAAGCCCCAACAAAGAGTTTTTTGCGACTAGCAGGCGAAAAACGATGCGTTGCTTGGTCGTGGCCCCACATGAACCAGCCGATGGGTTGCGAGATGACATAGAAGATGTTCATTGCAAATGAACCATAGGCATGACTGATCCAAGCGATATAAGTCATGGCTAGACACTGGATCGTCCCAAAGATAAAGGCGATCTTGCGTCCTTTCATCCCGTAAACCAGTGATAACGTACCTGTGACCCCCGAGATCATACCGATCAAGCTATCGGGGACGATCCAAAAGACGGCTAGTTGGATCAAGATCAAAATGCTGACATAGGTAACTTCAAATTTCTTCCAATTGGTAAATAATTGCTTATAAAGCCAAGTGTTTGTCAAAGTGATCACCTTCCTTTAAGGATATGATAAAACAATCACATTGATAATTCATGTTCTTTGTCTTGGGGGAAAGTTTTTGCTATGACGAATCAGCTATAACATTACCACCTCTATCTTGTAGGGTATTGCTATAGCTTTTTTTGAGTTAATGACCATTTGCTACATCCTATAGTACCGGATACAACAGTGTAATATTTTAGACTCAATCATTAATTACAATTAATGATGTTGAATGCTAGTTATGAGGGAGGTGGGAGTTATGATTAAGTTTTTTACTAGGAAGAAAGTAAGAAAGACTGGTTGTATTTCGGTAGGATATATTGTTTGTGCTCATGTTGGACATTACGTCAAAGAAGTTAAAAGTGACGTATAGAAAAAATGTATTAACACCAAGCGCATTTATCGCTTGGTGTTAATTATAGGAGAAAAACAGTGATGAGAAAACATATTGATAAGTTGTTTTATCCTGTCATGCTATCGGTTTTATCAGGAATTATTTTGATTCTCACCATGTTGATCGTAGGACTGCTACCTTTTAGAAACGTGTTAGTAAGATTGACACTTCCAATCTTACTAGCATTGGTAGTATTTCCATTTTTAATTGATCAATGCTGGAAAAATAAATTTACGCATTGCTATCTAAGTAAGTTAGATTTGACTATATTAGGGATTTTTATAACCATTATGTACTTTATGATGAAAACTCAAAACTTATTTTTTATGTCTATCCATTTTTTAGGAGCCGCATTCGCAGAGGAATATCTGTATAGACAAATTATATTTAATGATATAAGACGAAATTATAATGCTGTATTAGCGTTACTATTTAGTAGTTTTTTATTTGCTTTTATTGGTCATATGGGTGAAGACATAGTAGATAATTTGTTATACCGATTACCTTTAGGAGTATTATTTTGCTCTATAAAGATAAAATTTAAGAAATTAATATATCCTACAATGGTTCATGCTATGTACAATATTTACATTTCAATTATGTGAAATGATGGAGGATGAGAATGGGAAAATGGATCTCAGGAATACTGTTTATATTGAATATGAGCGTGGTATTTCTATCGATAGAGAATTTAAACTTATTTACTTTCTTTTTATTTGTTATTATTTGTCCCGCAATTTTATTTGCGATCTGTACTAATTACATAATTAGAAATGTAAAGTCAGATACTCTGCAGATAACAATTGCTTCAGCACTCTTTGTATTTATTATTTTAGCGTTTAGTTACTTTAGGATCAGTGATAGTGCGCTAGTTGCTATAGCAAAGAATACAGCAGTGTTGACTCAAAATATAGCTGGACTTACAGTGACAAATCTTGATCTAGATTTTAGTATATCGTCGTTTGTTATGCTATTTTTACTGGAATTTATCTTGATAAAACTATTAAGAAAAGTGAGGGAAAAATATGTTCGTAAATAAAAATATTGCAGTTTTGCATGCAACAGAGACAGAATTATTATTCAATTTTGATAACGGTGTCATTGCGGGTGTTACTGCTGAGGCAATCGAATTTTTAAACGAACTGAAGGAGGGAAATATTGATGTAGATAAACTAAATGGGGATGAAAGGGAATTTTTTGAGTTTCTGCAAGATAATGATTTCATTTCTAAAAACGAGTTTAGCTATGAGGTAAAACCTGTATCAGCGTATATCCATTTAACTAATAAATGCAATTTACATTGTGTAGGTTGTTATTCTCTAGACGAAAAAAGAAATAAGTACGAGGATATGACTACTAAAGAAATAAAAGAAGTCATTTTACAACTTAGAACTGGAGGAGTAGAAAATTTGATATTTTCGGGTGGTGAGCCCTTACTTACGAAAAATATTATTGAGATAGTGAGATATGCCAAAATTGATTGTAAGTTTCCTAATCTCATACTTATTACAAATGGGACAATATTCAACAAGGCTGTTTTAGGTGATTTAGCGAAGTATATAGATACTGTATCTGTTTCCTTAGATACTTATTGTTCAGATGGCAAACCTTTCCTTAGAGACCCAAATATCTTTGATAAGATAATGAGATCTATTTCATGGTTAAAAGAAACAGGAAACAATGTCAATATTTTACCGACCATACACCACCTAAATTCAAAATATTTAGAAGAGTACGTTAATTTAGCCAAGAAATTAGGGGTAACAATAAGTTTTAGTATATTATCAGCATGTTTTGAAGGAGAATTGCTAAATTATTTACCAAACGATGAAGATCTACAAACTATTAGTCAATTTATGAAAAAGACGGATATGGCGATTGAGGACAGTAGTATCGTAGAAAAATTTCATGCTGAAAACTATTGTGGGGCGGGTAAGACAATAATCTCAGTAGGAACGGATGGCAATGTTTATCCTTGTCATATGTTGATGTACGATGAATTTTGTTTAGGAAATATTAGAAAAGAATCATTAATAGATATACTGAAACATTCACAGAAATTAAATGTATTCAAAAATTTAAATGTTGATAAATTATCTGGCGGATGTAAAGAATGCCCTTTTAAATATTTCTGTGGTGGTGGGTGTCGAGCTAGATCGTATATGAAATATAGAAATGTTACTACTCGTGACCCATACTGTGTATTATTTAAAGATTATTATGGTGAAATGACTGAAGAAATGTTCAAGTAGGTAAGATATATGCAAAAAATACTCCTGAGACAAAAATATAGAATTAGCTTATTTGTGCTATTGTCGCTGATAGTAGGTTTGATAGATATCTCTTTTGCATTGATCATTCAATTGTTTATCAATTCTATTGAGAATAGTAAATTATTAATTTTTCAGATTTCGGTGTTATTATTCATACTTTTTGTGATGCTTAATTATTTTATGACTTACTGGCAAATCAAATTTCAATCAGAAATTCAAAAGAGGATCCATATAGATATAAAGAGACGCTTGATAAATTTTTGTATGTTTGCTGATTTTGAATATTTTCAAGAAACATCTATTGGAGAGAAAATAAATTATTTTGAATATTATATGGACGTTTATGAGCAGTACTATTTGAACAATATATTAGAATTGATCGCCAATATATTTGTCTTGATCATTGGTATAAGCTACTTATTAAGTGTTAGTGTAGTCATAACAATTGTGATTTTTGTATTAGGGATAATTTCACTGATAATACCAATAATTTTAGGAAAAATAATCAACACTATGGTTGATGAAAATGCAGAGTTGAATTCAAAATTTTTATCTACAATAAAGGAAATAATGACTGGCATGGAGGTCATTAGAGGATATAGAGCAGAAGAACGATTCATTACTGAGTTTAACGGGAATCTAGAATCTTTAGAGAAAAATACACAAATATTAAGTGTAACAAATGGAAAATTAAATCAAATTAGTGCATTGATCCAATATGTGATGATAATTTTATGTTTAATTATAACCGGGTCAGGAGTTATAGTCGGAAATTTAAACTTAGGACAATTGGTGGCAGTAACGCAGGTTTCCAATATGTTGATCATGCCTATGCAACAGATCGGAATGGCTATTTTAGATATTGGAGGAAGTAAGAGTATCAGAGAAAAATTAAATAATTTGGTAAATTATGGTGATGATCATAATTGTTGTCTAGAGAAATGTGAAGAAAAAATAGAATCAATAGAATTTAGAAATCTATCTCTGGAGAGTAAAAACGGTCATAAAATTTTGGATAATATTGATTTTGTATTTAAGAGCCGGAAAAAATATGCTGTGGTAGGTGATAACGGTAGTGGGAAGAGTACGTTATTTCAAGTTATTTTGGGCATCAGAAAAAACTATTCAGGAAATGTATTTGTAAACGGTAAAGACTTAAAAGGAAAAATAATAACAAATATATCTTTCTTACCACAAGAATCAGTAATTTTTAGAAAAAATATAACAGAAAATATTCTTTTAGGTAGAAATGAGTTGAATGATAGGCTAGATGGAATATTAGAGAAAGTGAATATCTCTAAATCTTTTTTTAAGCAGATGTTAACTAAGGGTGAGTATAGTATGTCGGGCGGAGAAAAAAGAAAAATAAATATAGCTAGAACATTTATCGGGAATAGTTCGGTTATACTGATGGACGAATTTGAAAATACTCTTGATAAAGAGACAAAAGGCATGGTTCAAGATTATATATTAGAGCAACAAGATAAAATGGTCATTTGTATAACACACAGTTTAGATAAAGATTTTTTAAATGGAATGGATGAGATAATTTATCTAAAAGACGGAAAAGTTATAGATGAAGATGAATATATGCAACGAACTATCGATGAGGGGGGGAAGAAATGACTCTTTTGAAAGTAAAGAATGTATTTAAACAATATGGAGCACATTTGGTCTTAGAAGCAGCAGATCTTGAGATCAATGAAGGGGAAATAGTCGGCTTAGTAGGTCGAAATGGTTGTGGCAAGACGACCTTGATGAAGTTGATCTTAGGATTGGCTTCACCGACTAAGGGTGAGATCAAGACTACAGACAATGTGAAATTTGGCTTTTTATTGGACTGTAAAGTATTTGAATTTTTATCAGGTGCAGAAAATTTAAAGTTGATCGGAAGTTATAGTTCCGTTTCGCCTTCGCTGACAAGAATAAATGAATTACTAGATTTTGTTGGCTTGTCTAATGATAATAGGAAAGTTAGGGACTATTCTTTTGGAATGAAACAACGACTGAGTTTGGCGTTGGCTTTACTAGAAGAACCTAATTTTTTGATCTTGGATGAACCATTTGTGGGTTTAGATCCAGTTGGAACTCAAAATTTTATTGAATATATTAGAAAGCTCAGAAGTGAGTTAGGCGTAACTGTCTTAGTGTCATCTCATCAACTCAGCGAGATAGAAGAAATTTGTGACTATTTTTTTGTTATTAAGGATAGAAAGTTATATCGTTATTCAGAGATAAGTCAGAGCACTTTACGGATCTTTTTGGCAGATATGTCGAGTGATGTGCGCACTTCGTTAGAAAAATTGGCTGTGGTAAAACAAAATTCGGTTTTGATCGCTAATGATGATAAAAAATTATCTGCTTTGTTTGAATTGATCTCAAAAGAAAAATTAATAATCTTGAAGATCACAGTTGAAAAGAACTCAAAAAATATTTTTGCGGGGTGAGAAGAGTTGTTGAAAAAAATAATAAAAGCAGAGTTTTACAAGTTTTATAGGAGAAAATATTTAGGGGCATTGTTTTGCTTGAATTTTTTACCATTATTATACGGAATGGGAGCATATTTCAATTGGAAGATAGTTTCGATCGGGGCAAGATTGGACCTGATAACATTCATTACAAGTATGTGGAGTTTTACGGTCATGTTAACGATCCCTTTGATCTTATTATTATTTATCACTGCTGCGACTCTAGGTGGTGAAATAAACGAAGGCCAGATGTTATTGGAAGTAACACGCGTAAAGGATAAAAAGGTGTTGCTGATCGGAAAAGCTCTGGCTATTTTAGGAATGACCCTATTATTTTATGTGGTCAATGTTATTTGCTCATCTTGTGCCTATATATTTTTCCTCTCGAAGACTTCTAACGGTTATAGTGAGATTTTTACAACTCACGCTTACAATGTAGAATCGAGCTTAATATCGCTCGCAAGTTTACTATTCATTCTTTTTTTACTTATGGTCACATTTTATCTTTCGGTGAATTTAAGTTTAGTCATGTCAACACTTTCGGGGATGGGAATGTATTTATTGTGCATGTTATTGGGTTATGTTCCTAAATTGAGTAGTTTTGTCCCGGGGTATTTTACAGTTGTCGCAAATTATAAATTTACTTTACCCAGAATATTGATCCAATATATCGAATTACTTATGTTGATCGTTGGAATTATATGTTGGACGATAAAAAAATTTGAAAAGAGAGAATACTAGGCGCAATGGTGTTATAATCAACTCAAGATCAGGGGGGATTTTATGTATAGAATAGCTATCTGTGATGATAATGTTGAACAAACAGGCATTACTGAGACAGTGATCTTGAAATTTTTTTCTACCATAGATAAAGAAGTGCAGGTCGATGTATTTTTTAAACCAAAAACTTTATTAAAAACAATGAGCAATTCTAGAACAGGTTATCAGATCATTTTTTTAGACATAGAGATGCAAGAGATGAACGGGATCGAAGTAGCTAGGAGATTGCGAGAGCTTGAAAAAGATTTCTTACTTGTTTTTATAACGGGGTATGATAACTATATGTTGGAGAGCTTTGAAGTTTTACCTTTTAGATATGTGCTAAAACCGATCGATAGTGAGAAGCTGGAGCCTATCTTGCAACAGATCATGATCGAATTGGAGCATCATATGCAATATCTTTTTTACAAAGTTGGTAAAAAGCATTGTCAGTTAAGAATTAGAGATATTGTTGTTATTTCATCTGAATTAGGGCGCAAAGTAAGGGTCGACTTGGTAGATAAACGTGATGCTCAATTTTATTTTAAGCTAAAAAAGCTATTGAAACTTTTACCCAATAGCCATTTCTTTCAAATCAATCGTGGGATAATTATCAACATGAATTATATAACAGGCATAATTGGTGATCAGATAACTTTAGAAAATGGCATGACTGTTTATATTAGTCGGGGAAATAGGAAAAAATTTAAGCAGGCGTATACCGAATTTAGCGAGAGGTCGATGGGAATATGAGCAATGGCGTCAATATGTTTCTATCAACAGTAGTGGTCGTTATCCAGGCATTCACGATATATATTTATTTGGGATACTTTTTCAAATCCAAAGTGAGAAATACCCAACTAGGATGTGCTTTACTCATAGTGACCCTTTTAAGTGAAGTTGACCTAAATGTGGGAACGCATATATATAGAGGAAAATGGGTAACTTTTGCCATATTATTTTTGATAATGTTATGCTGGCTGCAGGGGGACTTTTTCAAAAAGTTATTTCATTATAGCTTTTTGAGCTCATTTTTATTGATTCAAGAAAACATGGGGAAGATAATTTATCTACTGGTAAGTGGAAAAGTTAGTCTGTTTTTCTTGGGGATGTATATCATAGTTTTTCTTTTTTTCATTGTGTTGATCCGAGGTTTAAAACGATTCAAAGTAGAGCATAGTGCTGATATTTCAACTAAAGAATATTTGATTTTGATCCCAGCTCCGGTACTGTCGTCATTTTTCTTAACATTAAATTTGATCCATAATAGTGGAAAGTTGGTGATAATGTGCTTGTTACTTTTATGGTTCAATATCTCTATATTGTATCTCTATAATTATTTGACCGATAAAAGCTATCAGGTACAGATGTTACAACATGAAAAATTACAATCAGATTTTTTAAGAGATTTTTTACAACAGGCTGAAGAAATAAGAACTTTACGGCATGATTTGAAAAATATTCTAGCAAGTATTACTTATTATGCCGAACAAAAAGATCATATAAAAATCAAAGAGTTAATGACCGAGTTATCAGAGAACGTAACATTTAAAAATAAATATACCGGAGTTTTAGCTTTAGATGCAGTTATAAATCAAAAAGTAAAGGCAATGATCGCTAAAAACATAGATTATGGCTTAGATCTCCGAGTTCCTAATAATTTAAATCTAGGAAAACAAGAATTAGATGTTTGTGCAATTTTAGGAAATATTTTAGATAATGCGATCGAGGCAACAACAAAGGATATAGCTGATCCGAGCATTCAGCTCACATTAATATATAGAAAAGAAAAACTTGTTGTCAAGGTGACAAATCCGTATTTAGGAAAGAAACGACAAAACTATAACAAGGTGACTGTCGAGTCCTCAAAGCAAGCTGGACGCCAAGGGATCGGATTGAGAAGTATCAAGAAAAGGGTAGCTAAATATAATGGATATTATGATTTTAAGGTCACGAATGGGAAATTTACCGCATTTGTGATCCTTCCGCTTTTATCATAAGGTGATCCATATTCTTTGTCTTGTGATAACATTTTTGTTATGATCGAGGTGAGATTGATGAATGGGGGTTCTTATGATGAAAAATTATAATTGGGCAACTTTAGGCTGTGGTGTGATCGCAAATGAATTAGCACAAGCCATGGCAGCTCACGGGCGTACTTTATATGGTGTGGCTAATCGAACGCACAGTAAGGCAGTTGATTTTGCCAAAAAATATGGGGTCACTAAGGTCTATGATCAGATCGAAGACATCTTCAGTGATCCTGAAGTCGATATCATCTATATTTCGACCCCACACAACACTCACATCAAATATTTACGTCAAGCTTTAGCGGCGGGCAAACATGTGCTCTGTGAAAAATCGATCACATTGAATGCAGCTGAACTGACAGAAGCTAAGCAACTGGCAGAAAAAAATAATGTGATCTTGGCTGAAGCGATGACGTTGTACCATATGCCGATCTATAAAGAATTAGCCGAAGTGATCGCAAGCGGTCGTTTGGGTGAATTGCGCATGTTACAGTTGAATTTTGGTAGCTATAAAGACTACGATATGACTAATCGCTTCTTTAACCCAGAGTTGGCAGGAGGAGCTTTGTTAGATATCGGGGTCTACGCTTTGTCCTTTGCGCGCTGGTTCATGTCCCAAAAACCCGATAAAGTTGCATCCCAAGTCAAATTAGCTCCCAGCGGTGTCGACGAGCAAGCAGGCATCTTATTGCAAAATGAAGCGGGGGAAATGGCGACGCTGGCTTTGACGTTGCACGCTAAGCAACCAAAACGTGGGATGGTCGCTTTTGATAAGGGATATATTGAGATCTATGAGTATCCGCGGGGGCAAAAAGCAACGATCACTTATACCACTGATGGTGGGCAAGAGGTGATCGAAAGTGGAGCAACTGAGGATGCCTTATTCTATGAAGTGACTGATATGGAACAAGCCGTTTCTGGGGGCAAAAATGTGATGCACTTAGATTATTCGACCGATGTGATGGAGATCATGACTGCGCTTAGAAAAGATTGGGGTCTAGTGTATCCCGAAGAAAAATAAGATTTTCCTTTTACATTTAACAAACTAGTATTATAATAGTAATTGTTTTCGGGATGTAGCTCAGTTTGGTAGAGCACCACGTTCGGGACGTGGGGGTCACAGGTTCAAATCCTGCCATCCCGATCAATTACTAGTTAGAGTCGTACCTATGCAGGACGGCTCTTTTTGTTTAAGGGGGAAGTTAAATGAAGCGTTCAGTTTGTTTTTTGATGATCGGGGCTTTTGTTCTAGGTGTCAGTGGGTGTAGCTATCATGTGACGTGGGGCAAAAATGGCGTCAAGATATCATTCACACCTAATAAAAAAGCAAGTTCAGCCAAAGAAAGCTCAAAAATGCCTAGTCAAAGTAGTATTGTTAAGCGTTACACTAAAGAAGAACTCAAACAACTCACAGCTGATCTGTTGGCGCCCTATGAGCAAAGGGGTTATACCAAGGAAAAAAGCTTTACGGGAACTAAGGCACAGTATGCTAAATGGGAAAAAGATCCGACTAGCCCAACAGCTAAATATGCTGACCAAGCTATCTCAGTTGAGCAGGCTAAAGGAACAGGCGATCAGTTCGTCTATTTTTGCCCAGCTGAACATGTTGCGTGGGCTGTGATCTTTACGGCAGATAAATAAAGGATATTTTACACGATCAGCCCCAGAAATTAGCGCTAATTCATTGCCAAGCATGGTGGATAACGTTTATAATTATAGTCAAAGTTAGTCAAACAGATCGAGGATAGTTTTATGCAAAATCGCAATATTTCCGATATAATCGAACGATATTTGAAGAGTATTCTTGCTGAAGCTTCCCAAGTTGAGATCAAACGTTCTGAAGTCGCAGACCAATTTGACTGCGTGCCTTCGCAGATCAATTACGTGATCAAGACGCGTTTTACTTTGCAAAATGGCTATTTAGTCGAGAGTAAGCGGGGCGGAGGTGGGTATATTCGGATCGCCAAGGTCGATTTGATCAGTGACCCGGATATTTTAGATGAATTGATCGAGTACGTTGGGATGAGCATCAGCGAGACCAAAGCATTTCAGATCATTCAAACGCTCTATGAAAATGAACTATTGACACATAAAGAGGCACATTTAGTAGCGACGGCGATCGAGAAAAGCACGCTAGCACTATCCGACAATGAGTTAGAAGAGGCGATCCGTGCCAAGATTTTGAATCGCATTTTAAATCGTCTGCGTTGTGCTGATCAATAATAGAAAGAAGGGGATCTTATGGATTCAACATCTTACACACCGAGTGCTAACCAAGTCTTATTACTTGCACAAGAACAAGCTAACTACTTCAAGCACCAAGCGATCGGGACCGAGCATTTATTGTTGGCCCTTGTCTTGGAGGAAAATGGTGTTGCCGGTCAAGTTTTAAGGCAAAATCTTGTAAGTAGTGTCGATATCAAAGAAGAGATCGAACGGATCGCAGGGTATGGAACTTTGCGCCGTCAAGCACCAGATAGTTATTTACCATATTCACCAAAATCCAAGGCCGTCTTAAATGATGCCTTGCGCCAGGCGATGATGATGGGTTCGTCTAAGATCGGGACCGAACATTTATTATTGGCACTATTAAATGATGAAAATATTTTATCTTCACGGATCTTGTATAGTTTACAGGTCGATACCCGGCGCTTGCGGCAGTTGTTGTTGCGCCAATTGGGCATGACTGACCGCCAACGTCAGCATTTAGCTAAGCAAGCTAATGAAGCCAAAAAACGTTCCAAGACAGAAACATTAGATGGGTTAGCACGGGATATGACGGCGATCGCACAAAATGAAGATACCGATCCAGTTATCGGGCGCACAAGTGAAGTCAAGCGGGTGATCCAAGTTTTAAGTCGCCGGACGAAAAACAACCCAGTATTACTAGGTGAACCTGGTGTGGGTAAGACGGCGGTCGCAGAAGGTTTAGCGCAAGCGATCGTCAAGGGAGATGTCCCTGAGAATTTGGCGAAGAAACGCTTGATGATGCTTGATATGGGCTCACTTGTAGCTGGTACCAAATACCGTGGTGAATTTGAAGATCGCTTAAAGAAGATCTTAGAAGAAGTCTACCGTGATGGCAATGTGATCTTATTTATCGATGAGATGCATACTTTGATCGGTGCTGGTGGGGCTGAAGGGGCGATCGATGCCTCTAATATCTTAAAACCTGCTTTAGCGCGGGGCGAAGTTCAAGTCATCGGGGCTACGACATTAGATGAGTATCAAAAATACGTTGAATCTGATCCCGCTTTAGAACGGCGCTTTGCGACAGTTATGGTCGATGAACCTGACCAACAAGCGACACTTGAGATCTTAAAAGGTGTGCGTTCTCGGTATGAAAAGCACCATAAAGTCAAGATCGACGATGATGCTTTAGATGCGGCCGTCAAGTTGAGTTCACGCTATATCACAAAGCGCTTCTTACCTGATAAGGCGATCGATCTGATGGATGAAGCGGCAGCGCGGTTGCGGATCATGAATGCTGAAAAGAGCAACAAGTTATCTAAAACTAAAGCTAAGCTAAAAAAAGTCAGTGATAGCTATGACGAAGAGATCTTACACGAAAACTTCGATGATGCGGCTAAATTACGCAAAGAAGTTTTGAAATTAAAAGAAAAAGTTGAAAAACTCACAGCTAAACAAACTGAAGAAGAAGCAAAAGGCGAGTTTAAAGCTGTGGTGACCCAAGAAGATGTGGCAGCTGTCGTCTCAGAATGGACAGGCATACCCGTTACTCAATTGACCAAGACTGAAAGTCAACGGCTGGTCGGTTTAGAGAAGATATTGCACCAACGTGTGGTCGGCCAAGATGAAGCTATCAGTTCGATCGCTAAAGCTATTCGCCGTTCGCGCAGTGGTTTGAGCGATCCGACCCGTCCGATCGGCTCATTTATGTTCTTAGGACCTACTGGTGTGGGGAAGACTGAGTTAGCTAAAGCCTTAGCTGAAGCGATGTTTGGCTCAGAAGACGCGATGATCCGGGTCGATATGAGTGAGTACATGGAAAAATACTCCACCAGTCGTTTAGTCGGTGCTCCTCCAGGCTATGTTGGTTATGATGAAGGGGGACAATTATCCGAAAAGGTCCGCAATAAGCCATATTCAGTCGTCTTGCTAGACGAAGTAGAAAAAGCCCACCCAGATGTGTTCAATATTTTGTTACAAGTCTTAGACGATGGTTATTTGACGGATTCCAAGGGTCGAAAAGTCAACTTTAGAAATACGATCATCATCATGACCTCTAACTTAGGTGCAACTGCCTTGCGGGATGAAAAATCCGTTGGGTTTGGTGCAGGCAATGTCACTGATGATTACGCTGCAATGTCGGCTAAGATCAGAGAATCGCTCAAGAAGAGCTTTAGACCTGAATTCTTGAACCGGATCGATGAGATCGTCATCTTCCATTCACTTGAAAAAGCTGAGTTGCATCAGATCGTGAAGTTGATGGCAAAAGATATCATCAAACGGGTAGCTGAACGCAATGTGACACTAAAGATCACGCCAGCTGCGATCGATGTGGTGGCTAAGGCTGGTTTTGATCCAGAATACGGTGCTCGCCCGATCAGACGTGCCTTGCAAAATGAGATCGAAGACCGTTTAAGTGAAGCCTTATTAGAAGGTAAGATCGTTACAGGCGCAACGGTCACTGTCGGTGCCAAAAAGGGTAAGATCACTTTGACGATCAAAGAGCCACAAGTTGAAGCAACAAAAGAAAAAGTGAATAATTAAAGACCTAAAGAGCATTCTGCCATGGCTATAATGCCCTCTAAGTATACAGATGAAATAGAAAATTCATCTTATACTTGGAGGGTATTTTATATGTCTAGGA
>ERZ808046.193-NODE-193-length-75854-cov-8.679190_pt1 | contig 75854 bp, 66 predicted proteins | sample MGYA00380196_ERZ808046 | MGnify/ENA primary metagenome ERZ808046 (study PRJEB31490, sample SAMN06133421) | mouse gut metagenome | isolation source: Z6_2 | host: mice | place: China: Chengdu | collected 2015-05 ... | reverse complement strand
CCTCATTGGCCTGATCAAAACCTCCGGCAAAGAAAAGAACTATGAGCTGATCGAGTACATCAACGATGTAAACCGTGAATATGCAGAAGTCCTGGTGGAACAAAATATCAATGGAGTACTGGATACAGCCTATGTCTATGGAGCAGCCATAGGCACAGGATCGGACCGCCTATCCCTAGATCACTTTGACGGCAGCACAGGCTACTACCTCTATGACCCCAGAGGCAGTGTGACAGGACTTACCAACGAGGAGGGCCAGATTTATCAGTCCTACCGCTACAGCGTATTTGGCGAGATCACCTTTGGCGCACCTCAGTATGAGAACGAGTATACCTACAACGGGGAAAGCTACAACCCGAACATCAAGAGCCAGTATCTGCGGGCTAGGTACTACTGTGTGGTGACGGCGGATTTCTTGACGGAGGACAGCTATCTGGGCAGAATCACAGAGCCGCTTACGCTGAACCGGTATAATTACTGTTTGGGCAATCCGCTGAATTATGCGGATCCGAGCGGGAATATGCCAGCATTAATTTTGAATGCCTTGAGTTATATGTATAATACAGGATTATACGCCTCGAAAGATCTGGCATTAACTACACTAACACTAAATGGTTTGGGAATATTTACAGCTTTTCATGAGTTTGCACAGTTAAATTTGGCCAAGTATCTAACCAGACAAGGTTATGTAACTGAATTGGAATATAAAATAAGGAAAGCGGCAAAAAATGGGAAAAGTGGATCTTGTGGAGAGGTAGATGTAGTAGCTTCAGCGGGATTAGTAAATTACTTCTGGGAAATAAAACCGGTTACATATAAAGATAGTGTTTCGGACAGAAATGATGCATTAGATCAAATGAATGAATATGCGGCAACTGGCCTAATAGAAGGAAGTGCGATTAAAATTGATGACATAGAGTTTTTTGGTGATATTAAGATGAGATTATTTAGTGATGAAAAAAGGCCAGGCTTAGTGTATTATCAATTTTATAAGACAAAATTACTTCAGCCAGAACTAGTGCTTACTAATGCGGAGGTGAAAAGTGAAATAAAAGCAAAATTAATAAAAGCAACTGTGATAATTGGAGTAGCAACGGCGGCAACTTTAATAGAAGATATCTTAACGGGTGGAGCAGGCGCAGTGGATGATATACCAAGTGTTTTGGGCGGTGCGGCATTGGCGAGATATATATTGGCAATATAATTGTATTGCTATAAACCACCAAGATAATGCTTTTGGTTATTTGGCGCACAAAACTTTTCTATAATTTGTGCGCCAAAAATATTATTCTTTAATATGGAAGAGAAAAATGCGAGAGATATAAAGCCACCATAATAAAGGAGTTAAAAATGAAAAGATACTGCATTAATCCAAACTATTTGGTATATGCGAATGAAGAGCAACTCTTATTTTTTACACCAACAAATCCACCTGGGATTATCAGCACAGCTTTGTGGAAATATCAGGCGAATACCCTGGAACTACATCGTTGTTTCGAGATTACAGGCAGTCTGCTATTATGGAAATATCCAGTGGAAAATGGGGATATAGATCTGCAATATATAGGAATTCAATATCCAGGAACTGCCTGCGTTATCGGTATAGGTTTTCAGGGAGAAATAGTTTTTAGAGTTGAACCAGGAAAAACGGTGGATGTAAGAGGTCCAGTATTTGATGCGTTAGGAAATATAATCTTGTCTGTTGATGGCCAATGGATTTTCTGCCTAAGCCTGAAGGGAACCTTGCTCTGGAAATGGAAAGCGATTTTCCCCGTCACAGGTGTATGCGAGATAGAAAAATATTGGGTGTTCCAAGAAAAGCTATATGTAATTGCATGTGGGCTATTATATATGATATCACTGAGCGGAAATGTGGAAGAAAGTTATTTGATATATGAATTTCCCTATAAACCTATCCAATGTCAAGTTTGTGGAGAATGTATTTTTTTCATTGATTTGAGATCAGGCAATTTGTTTTGCCATAATTTAAAAGGGGAATTGATATGGCAGTTCAGTGTAGGTAGAGGAGAAAAACTATTAAGAATAATAACGTGTGAACACAACCGAATATGCCTAAAAGCCATAAGAAATGAGGATAATATTTCCAAACTTTATGTGCTTGATGAGAACGGAGAAATATGTTGGAATACGTGTGAAGAATGGAATGAATTGTATATTTCGTCCGCAAAAGATATTCTTTTGGTGAATGAAAAAGATCTCTCAATATATAATGCGAAAGGGAGGAATATTCTGAAAAGCAATGTAAAGAAAAATATTATTTACGCAAATGTATGGGGGAATCATTTGCGAATGATCGTAGAAAGTAGGGGAAAAATATCTGTTGTGGAACAGGATATAGAATCTAACAGCAAACCCTTATGTATAAAATTGCCAGATGTAGAAGACAATGCTGTAAAGATAGAAAATGAAATATCTTGGGAAAATGAACTTATCGAATATTTAATTATGAATCTGGCACTGTTTTGTAGATATTTACCGGAAAAGATCATGAGAATTCGGATAATCTGTGAGCTATTTTCATTTATGAAAATCTGTGTGCAGACAGATGAAGGCATATGGAAAAGTGCTATGGCAAAGGACATTCCCTATGAAGAAATTGTAGAGGAGGACATAGATGGCTATAAGGAATGCTGTTACAAAAATGATGTTATATGGATTGAATTCTGCGATGTTCATTCAGAGGAAGAAATTAAGGTTATAATGGGTGCCGTGTGTGATTTATTGAGTCAAAGGGAAGGAATAGAGGTTAATCTAATTTTTATGTAAAATAAATTAATGAACGCTATTTAAGGATAGCTACACCATTGGCTTTATCAATGGTGTAGTAAGATATTACACTGATTGACAGATGTTAAACTTGAAAATTGATTTTTACGAGGAGGGATTATGATGGAATATGAAGAGTGGAGAGCAGATATCATAAAATATTTTATTAAACAAATTGATATTTGGATAAAGAATTTTGGAAAAGGTAAAATTGAAGAAATAAAAATATTTATAAAAATGGATACCAGTTCATATATAGGAATGGAATTATTGGAGAATGGGATATGGTATCAATTATTTTATCCGAATTATGAATGGCAGATAGAATATTTAGAAAATGCCTCTTACCAAATAAAAGATGAAATAAGAGACAGTTGTTTTCTAGATGAATTATGGATTTATTTTTGTGATGAGGCCAGTGATGAGAAAAAAGATCAGATGATTAAAGAAGTTGTTGCGGAATTAGAAAAAAAGTATAATTGCAAAGTGACATCTATTAATGAAAGAATTCAATTAAATTTGCAAAATGAGTCGTAATTGATGGCAGTGGATATAAAATCTTGTTTCGAGTTAGATACAGATAATAGTCTATATTTGTTATCCAGTTGAATACAAGCATCAGTTTGCGTCTGATACAGAAAGCACAGAGTGGTAGATAGAAACAATTGGGTTTGCGTAGTTGATATCATAAAAATGGGAACAAACGGCATTAAATTGGTCTGATAGGCATCCCATAGGCTTTTAAGGGGGACATTTCCATTAAATTTCTAAAGATAAGTTATCTGGCTATTCGCTTAGCCATAAAGATAATTGCAGAGAGTATAGTACGGGTCACAGCCTTTTACAAGCAATGGGCTGTGGCCTGTTTCTTTCAGGTCAAAATAACGAGTAAACGTATCGAAAAAGGATTTATATATATTTTTTCATTAAAGACAGTCCAATATATACAGCCGCTTTCTTGCAGACATTTTCAAGTAACCCGTTGCCGTGCTCCCCCCTCCAAGTATGAATTCGATAAATCATACTTGGAGGAGAGGACATTGAAAAACTATAGAGACAGTGATTATGCCCTGAACAAATACAGTCAGGGCATTGTTTATAAGTTCACAGATGGCATCGTGGAGGTAACATTGGAGGACTATCTGCACGACAACCCAGATAAGACAGAGGCCGACTTCGCAGAACTGAAAGCCCTGTCGGATGAACTTTACTATCAACAGGACAGGCAGGAACATCGGACGAGCCGCCTGAATGTGAGCATGAGCGGCATGGGGGATACAGCGATTACGCCAACCCCGGCCATAGACGAAGAACTGATACGAAAGAACGAAGAACAAAAAGCATTAGAGGCAGCAAAAAAATTATTACAAAGCAGGAAACTGACCCCGGTACAACGGCGGCGGTTCCTGCTTTATTTTTTTTGCGGTTTTTCCACCCGGCAGATCGCCAGCCAGGAGGGAGTTCATCAGCGGGCGGTATGGGACAGTCTCAAATGGGCGGAGAAAAAACTGAAAAAATTTTATCAGGAATGACTCGTCACACCCCCGGATTTTTGACGTTGGGTGAAAGGAATATTTTACCGTCCTTTCACCCGCACATTGAAAACTTCATACAGGTGTGGCGGATACATGTTGACAGGCCGGGAAACCGAAAGCGACAGGCGTTGGATGCGCCAAGACGATGTGCCAGGGCTATACAGCCAGGCATACTCCGAGCGATACCATCCGTAGCCGTGACGCCCTGTGGTGGGGCGGATTGCGATGACCCCTGTCACGTATCATGGTACTTCTGCCGAAAAACGGCAGCCCTGAAAAACGGGAGAACGCATCACCCCTGTTTGAGAGAGAACAGGGGGCGGCTTTTATGGTGTCCGTGAAGAGGGTATAACCCTCTTCTTACCAGCGGAACATCGGCCACACCTTTGCATTATTACAACTTCTATCGGAGCGATAGATACCATGCGGCGGAACCGGCCCCTTTGTCAGCAGACAGCCAACCATTGCCGTTTTCCGCCGTATGCATGTATCGCTCCCATAGGACAACAAAGGAGGCTGAAAATTGCGAGATGAATGGATCGTCTGCACCGCAGACATACGGAATAAAATGCATGAGGCCGGGCTGCTCCGGCCTGACGACAGGATTGTACTTACCACCCAGAGCGGTGTATTGCTGGAGCATTTTACAGGGACGACATACAGTTACCGCATGGTGGACTTGACTACCTTAAAAACCAAGCGGCTGTTTTCAAGGCCCACACCGCTTTCCGAGGCGGGATACCGGAGAGCCATAGAGAAGATGACGGCCCAGTCGGGCGGCGGAAGATTTGCACAGGATATTCAAGCCAGGGCCAGCGGGCTGCTGGCACATATTTTTCACGATATCCTGCCGGAGTACGGGCTGACCTTGCGGGAAAACCAGATATCCCTGTCCCTGACAATGCTGGAGGCCATGGAGAGAGAAAAGATAGCGCTTTGCGAGGCGGAAGTGGGAACCGGGAAAACCCATGCATATCTGCTGGCGGCGGTAATCTATCGCCTGTTTCATGAGGAGGGGCGGCCCGTGGTGATCTCCACTTCCACAATCGCCTTGCAGAAAGCGTTGACGGAGGAGTATATACCCCAGATATCGGATATTCTGCTGAAACATCGGATTATTGAGAATCCCCTTACTTTTGCGGTGCGCAAGGGCAAGAACCATTATGCCTGCGACAGCAGGGTAAAGACCTATCTGCTTTCAATCAGGCACAACGACAGGCCGGAGGATCAGGAGCTGATCGGCGTGCTGACGGCGCTTTTTGCAGGGGCCTGTCCCATCGACCTGGACGGTCTGCCGCTTACGGATTATGTGAAAGAGCGGATCTGTGTGGAGCGTTGCCAGAGGACTTGCGGCCTTTACAGTGTCTGCCGTTACCGCACATTTTTACAGCAATCCAACCGAAGAGAAGTGGATTTTCAGATCGCCAACCACAACCTGGTATTGGCGGATGTGCTTGGCAGAAAGGACGGCAGAGGCGGGCTGTTCCCGGAGCACGGGGTGCTGATCTTTGACGAGGCCCACAAGCTGCCGGAGGCGGCAAGACAGATGTACGGAATCCAGCTTGAGAGTGTGGAGCTGGAGCGGGTGGCGGCCAGCGTTTACCGGGCCACGGCAAACCGCCCAGAGCGGATGGCGGCTGTGGCGTTGTGCGAAGAAATGCTGGAACATAATTTTTCTCTTTTTGAAAAAGTAAAGAATGGCGCAGGTATGCGGTATGATCATGACTGCATGGAAGTGGTGGTAACGCCCTCCAGCCTGTTATCTTTGAAAGCGCTGTCGGCGGTGTTAAAAAGCCTGTCAGCGCTTTTTATGGCAACGGGGAACCGGGACAGGGTATACCGGCGCCTTGCAGAACGGCTGGAGCAGAAGAAGGAGAAACTTTTGCTGCTGTTTGCCCCCGCAGAGTTTATCTGCTGGCTGGAACAGACCGGAGCCACGGCCTGTAAGCTCTGCGCTCTGCCGAGGCAGCTTGATTCCATCCTATATGAAGATCTGTGGAGCAGGGAAAGACACTGCCTACTGACCTCCGCCACTCTATCTGTAGGCGGCGATTTCAGCCGCTTTATGTGCCAGACAGGAATTGACATGCTGAGGCAGAGCAGGCTTATGGCAGTTAGCAAGGCGTCCCCTTTTGATTATCGGAATCATGCCCTCCTGTACTTGCCCATGGATATGCCTTTTCCAGATAGGGGAAAGAGAGCCTACCGGGAGGCGGTGGCCGGGCGGCTGGAGGAGCTGATCCGGGAGAGCCACGGTCATACGCTGGTGCTGTTCACTTCCTATGAGATGATGGAGAATATATTCCGGGAGCTTTCAGCGAGGGTGACGGAGTTTCCCCTGTTTTTTATGGGAAAGGGGCGTCTGGAGGCCCTTCGGGAGTTTCGCAGGAGCGGGAATGGAGTACTGCTGGCCAGTGACAGCGCCGGAGAGGGCATTGATCTGGCCGGGGACATTCTTTCCTCTCTGGTGGTGGTAAAGCTGCCTTTTCCCACGCCTGATCCGGTGCTGGAGTATGAGAAGTCTCAGTATGAGGATTTTCACGGTTATCTGTCGGAGGTGATTGTGCCGGGAATGCTGATGAAACTGCGTCAGTGGATCGGGCGGGGCATCCGCAGGGAGTCGGATACCTGTGCGTTCTCCATACTGGACTGCCGTGCCGGTGGGCGGTACAGGAATGATATTCTGGCGGCGCTGCCAGACATGCCCGTAACGGACAGGATTGAGGATGTGGGGCGGTTTATCAGGAGCAATAAGCCGGATGGATATTTTGAGGATGAGGGTTAGGGTACTTCCGGTGATAGGCCAAACCGGAAAGATTACAGGCGAACTTGGCTGGCCTCCACAGTGCAAAGAAAGTTTGCCAGGTCTGGGTAGAACCGGAAAGATGAACGGAGGCTTTCAATGTCATTGGCATGGTAAGCGTTCATAAAGGCCAGGCCCAGACGAAAAAGCTGTGGCATGGTCATAGGACAATCCGGCGGAACAATAAAATAAATATAGGACAGCGCACAACGTCGGAAAAAGCCACAGCGGTGTACCAGTGTACAGTCATTGCAAAAATCAGGCATATCAGGAAAGGGGGCGGCGGCCTTGGAACTGACAGAGGATACCCTTACCCAAATGGCAGAGGTGGATATTCGGACAGTGGATATCAATGAACTCACCGATCTGCGGGAGATAGAAATCGACAGCTCGCAGCCAGTGGAGAAAAAGCTGGCTGCTTTTGCCAGACAGACCAAGAATGTCTATGTGAACCGGATCGGGGACTATGTGGTAAAAGTGCGGTTCCAGGAGAGCGGAGCCACCATAGATGACAAGATGGCGGAATATCTGCGGAGAATGTCAGAAATATACCTTTAAAATATTTTTCATAGGGCTTGCACAATAAACATTATTATGTTACTCTGATGGCAGGACAAATCAGTGGAACTCCTGACTTGGGTTCTCGAAAGCCATCGGCTTTTCTCTGACACGAGAATATATAGGGGCTGTGAAAAAAGTCTGTCCTGTACTTCTAAGGACAAAGGTTTCTGGCAGCATTTCGTTTCTTTTTCACAGAAAACTGCAACTTTTTTCACACCCCCTATAAGTCAGGAGTGATACCATGAAAGAAGTAAAAGAACAAAAACATTTCTATGCGGCCATGTATCTCCGCCTCTCCAGGGAGGACAGCGAAGTGGGAGCCACCGCTGATTCTGGGAATACGGGGGAAAAGGATGGCATATTCAGAGCCGAGAGCAACAGCATCGGCAGCCAGAGAGAGTTGATCCGCTCTTTTATCAAAGAGCAGACAGATATCGAACTCTTTGACTGCTATGCGGATGACAATTATTCCGGCAGCAATTTCAACAGACCAGAATTTAAAAGAATGATGAGCGACATTGAGGCGGGCAGGGTGAACTGTGTCATTGTGAAAGACCTGTCCCGTTTTGGGCGGGATTACATCGAGACCGGAAGATACCTGGAACGGGTATTTCCGGCCCTTGGAGTGCGATTTATCGCTCTTACCGACCATTATGACAGCTTTTCAGCCGATGCCGGAGAGCGGAACATTGTGCTGCCGGTAAAAAATTTCATCAACGACAGCTACTGCCGGGATATTTCCACCAAGGTCAAAAGCCAGCTCGCAGTCAAGCGGACGAACGGGGAATACCTGGCGGCATTCGCCGTATACGGCTACCGGAAATCGCCGGAGGATAGAAACAAGCTGCTGGTGGACGACTACGCCGCCGGTATCGTGCGGAGAATTTTTGCCTGGAAGATTGAGGGGATGGCGGTCGCCGCCATTGCGGAGAAATTGAACGGGCTCCATATCCTGTGTCCCAGGGAATATAAGAAATCCCTGGGGCTCAACTACCGGGGGGGCTTTTCAGGGGGCAACAGTTCCAGGTGGAGCGATATAGCGGTCAAACGGATCTTGACCAACGAGACCTACCTGGGCCATCTGGTACAGGGAAAGACAGGGAGGATCAATTACAAGATAAAGAAATGCGTGGAAAAACCGAGGGAGGAATGGGTGCGGGTGGAAAACACCCATGAGGCCATTATCTCCCCGGACGATTTTGCCATTGTGCAGAACCTCCTTCAATCGGACGGACGCGTCAGCCCGGAGAGGAAAGAGGTAAACCCGTTTATGGGGCTGCTGTTCTGCGGAGACTGCAAAGAACAGATGGTGAGGAGGGTCAACCGCTATAAGGGGACGGAAAAAATCTATTATATCTGCTCCACAAAGAACCGAGGGGAGGGATGCAGCCGCCACAGCATCCAGGAGACGGTACTGAGGGAACTGACTGAAACTGCCCTCCGCCGGTATGCCAATGCCTTTCTGCAACAGGAGCGGTTGTTCGCACAGGCAAAGGAGCGCGAGGCAAACTTGCAGGCAGTTATCCATTACAACAAGGAGATTGCCCGTCTGAAACAGGAGCAGGATAAATACTACAGCTTGTGCGCGGGACTGTATGAGGATCTGCGCACAGGCGTTATCACAAAGGAGGAGTTTGAACGGCTCCACGGCGAATTTCAGAGAAAGGCAGATACACTGTCAGCGGCGGAGGAAAGCCAGGAGCGGCTGGTACGGGAATTGTTTAAATCCGGCGTACTCAGCGCGGGACGGCTGGAATCCTTTAAAAATTCTCTGGAATTAAAGGAGATCGACCGCCATACCCTTGCCAGCCTTGTGAAAAGGATCTGGGTCTATGAGGGAAAGCGGGTGGAGGTAGAATTCTACTTTACCGATCAGTACCGGGCCATGGCGGATTTTAACGAAAAGACAGCCTCCGATCCCTCTTTGACATACTTCCATATGGGGAACGCAGTGGAAAATGCACCCGCCGGAATGGAAAGGAGGGCGTGATATGGGGAGAACATCAAAGCGCACCCATGCCCACGGCAGCGCCGTAGCTGCAGCCCAGGGAACAGGCCAGGAAAAACAACAGGGAATCAGGCTGTATAAGGCGGGCATCTATGCCAGACTGTCCTCAGATCAGGATATGAAAAAGAATGAATCCGCAGAAGTGCAGATCGAGATTGCGGAGAAATATGTGGAGGACTGGAACCGGCGGCACAGAGATAAGATAGAAGTCGTTGGCCGTTATACCGACTTGGGGAAAACAGGGACGAATTTCGACCGTGACGCCTTTAAACAACTGATGCAGGATGTGCGGCTGGGCGACATTAACTGCGTGATCGTAAAGGATCTGTCCAGATTTGGCAGAAACTATCTGGAGGCCGGAAACTACATCGAAAAGATATTCCCGTTTTTGGGCGTCCGGTTTATTGCGGTCGCGGACGGGTACGACACCGGCGCAGACGGCGGCAACACAGGGCAGATGGCATCCGAGATAAAAAATCTGGTAAACGACATGTACGCCAAAGACTTTTCCGCCAAGGCAAAGCTGTCCCTGAAACAGCGCAGGGAGGAGGGCTCCTATGTGGGAGGCTTACCGCCCTTCGGCTACGAGGCATATCAGGAGGGACGGGTCAGGAGGCTCCGTCCCGACAGGAACACGGCAGAGATCGTCCGTGTAATTTATGAGCTGTTTGTGGAGACGGAAAATTGTCAGGCCGTGGCGGATTGGCTGAATAAAAGAAGAATCAATCCGCCGTCCGCATATAGGAAAAGCGGAGAGGTATACTGCCAGCCGGGGACAGAGTACAGAGGCTGGAGCAGGGGAGCCGTGGAACGGATCGTGAAAAGCGAGACCTATATCGGCGCCTTGGTGCAGGGCAAAACTTCTCTTACGGCAAGAAAGGAAGAAAACCGTATCTGCAAGCCGGAAGAGGAATGGATAAAAAGAGAGCACACCCATGAGCCGTTGATCGACCTGAAATTATACGAACAGGCTAGGAATATCTGCCGCAAAATTCAGGAACGCACGAACAGCCACGGGCATCCCACACAAGGCTGTCCGATCGAAGAAAATATATTTGACAAGGTGCTTTACTGCGGTGTTTGCGGCAGGAAGATGACCAGAAACAGCCACGTTCAAGAATATGTGGACGGCAGGCGGGAACGCAGGGAGGGGTATTTTTGCCTGAACAGTATCGGCGCAAAAAGGGAGCACGGCGCAGTTACAAACAGAATTTCCCAGACAGAGCTGACGGATATTCTGTCTGTCCTTTTTCAGACAGAGACTGCTATCTGTCTGAAAAAGCAAAAAGATTATGTGGAGCAGGGGCAGGCTCTGGTGCGGCAGAAACAACAGGAACTGGAGCAGAAACTGTGGCAGGCGGACAGGCAGCTTTTGACGCTTTCAGAGGAAGAGGGCGAGAAATACATGGCATACCGCACTGGAAAGCTGGCCCAGGAGGAATATGTACGCTACCGGCTCTGGAAAGACGAGCGGCTGATGGAATTAGAAAAGCAGAAAAGCCAGTATCAGGAAACGGCAAAGAATCTGAAACAGAAAGGGGAAACCTACTTAAAGGCAGTGCGTTCCCTTGTCAAGCTGAAAACCCAAAGACAACTGACCAGAGATCTGGTGGAGGCATTGATCGAGAAGATCTATGTCTATCCGGGCAAACGGGTAGAGATCCTGTTCACCTACGGCGACATCTGGACAAAGGGGGTGAAGTGACATGCGTGAAAAGCAGAGAACAGCCATTTACCTGCGGATCTCCCAGGAGGACGCCCAGCCGGAAATGAGGCAAAGAGGACGGGAAGAGAGCAACAGCATTGGCAGCCAGAGAAAATATCTGCTGGAATACATAGGCCGCGACACCAGGCTGGCGGACAGTGAAGTGATTGAATTTTGCGACGATGGTTTTACCGGAACCAATATGGAGCGGCCTGGGATGCAGGAAATGCTGAAACAGGTCAGGCAGAACCGGATCGGCTGTATTCTGGTGAAAGATATGTCCCGTTTTTCCAGAGATTATATAGAGATGGGAACATATTTGAATCAAATATTTCCCTTTATGGGAGTGGACTTCATAGCGATCAACGATGGATATGACAGCAGGGAGCATGGCGGCGCAGCAATTACTCTGGATCTGGCATTCAAGACCTTGCTCTATGACCTGTACAGCAAGGACGTGTCCGTCAAAGTAAAAGCATCCTTCGACAGCAAATGTGCCGACGGGGAATATGTATTTGGGCAGGTTCCCCTGGGATACGAAAAAAGCAGAGAAGTGAAAAATAAGGTGATCGTCAATAAAAGAGAGGCAGAGATCGTCCGCTATATCTTTTCTCTGGCGGCGGAAGGCATGAGTACCGCACAGATTGTAAAGAAACTTTACGCACAGCAGATTCCCACGGCGCGCCAACTGCGTTCCCCGGATAAAAAGCCCTCAAAGGGAAAACACATCTGGAGCATGAATGCTGTCCGCAGAATTTTGGACAATCGTTTCTACCTTGGGGAAATGGCCTACGGAAAGACCATCCGCAAGTCCGTTGGCAGTAAGGACAGGATCGCGGTTCCCAAAAGTGAATGGAAAGTGATTGAAAACCACCATGAACCGTTGGTGACATCGGAGATGTTTGCCCGTGCCGCAAAGAAGGCTCTGGGCTGCTCCACAAAAAGAAAGCGGGAGAAGCATCCGCTGACAGGGAAAATATATTGCGGCGGGTGCGGATACGCTTTGAGGTATAAACCAAGACAGAGAAAACATCCACAACATTTTTGGTGTGATCAACATGCGTTTTTGCAGATACCTGAGTGCTGCACCTATATGAATGCGTCCATATTGGAGGAAATGGTTCTTACACTGTTAACGAAAGAGCTGATGCATAGGGGAGACCTGCTGAGGCAGCGGGGGGATCTGGAGCAGTTTCAGAAACGGATACTGGAGGAATTGGCCGGAAAAGCCAGGGAGTACAGGAAACAGTACCATGGTATGCAGAAAGAAAAGGATTCTCTGTACGAAAACTATGCGGATGGACAGATGGATGCCCGGGAATACCGCTGCAGGGCCGATCAGTTGGACGGGCAGATGGAGGAATTGGCGGGTAAGATAAAAGCAGTGGAGACGGAACAGGACAGGGGGGAAGAAGAGGCGGGGAAAGTGCTCCAGGATATGAAAAAGATCATCCACTATTTACATTTGGAGAAGTTGACGCAGGAGGTGGTGAATGTATTTATTAAAAAGGTGACGGTATATAAGGGAAAGCGAGTGGAGATTGAGTGGGATTATTCAGAGTGAAAGGGAGGTAGTTACTTAAGTTCATAACACTAATTTGACATCAGCGGGGTGGGGCATGGTGAATCTGAGCGGTCTGCTGGAAGGCTTCGGGGAAAGCAGATAGGGAGCAAAAGCAAAAAAAGCATTGACATTCACGGTATAATTGTATACTCTTATACAAGAGGTGTATATGAAAGTCCCGGCCAGAATCATCTGCGGAGGTATGTCTGAATCGCATGAGACAGTGGGCCGGGAGGACGAATCCCATGTGCCGGAGGAAATGTACACATAGGAACGGGCAAACTGCCGAACTGAGCCGCGTTCTGAAAGTTTTGCGCCCAGGCACATGTACATATGCGCACGGAAAAACTGCGGAGTAGACAGCCTCCCCGCGCCCGGGGAGAGACTTCGCGGCATTTGTAGCAGGAGGAGAGATCATGAGAGACAACGAAGCCTTCCAGAGTCGGCCGGTGACCATGAACCAGCACAATAATCTGCTGGAAATTGAAGAGCATATGTATATATTGGACGATGTGGAGAAGCCCAATGTATTCCGTAATATGTTCCCCTATTCGGAGATTCCCAAGATACCGTTTAATGACAGAATCGTGCCCCATAATATGCCTAGGGAAATCTGGATCACAGACACCACTTTCCGGGATGGCCAGCAGTCCAGGGCTCCCTACACCACGGAGCAGATTGTGACCATCTATGACTATCTGCATCAATTGGGCGGTCCAAACGGCATGGTGCGTGCCAGTGAGTTCTTTCTGTACAGCAAGAAGGACAGGGATGCGGTCTATAAATGTATGGAGAGAGGGTATCAGTTCCCGGAGGTCACAAGCTGGATCCGGGCCAGCAAGGAGGATTTTAAGCTGGTAAAGGAGATCGGCATGAAGGAGACCGGGATTCTGGTGTCCTGCTCGGACTACCATATCTTCCTGAAGCTGAAGATGACCAGAAGACAGGCCATGGATCATTATCTCAGCGTGATCCGGGACTGCCTGGAGGAGGGGATCAGCCCCAGATGTCATCTGGAAGATATCACCAGGGCGGATATCTACGGCTATGTGGTGCCTTTCTGCCTGGAACTGATGAAACTGATGAAGGAATATCAGATTCCCATCAAGGTCAGGGCCTGCGATACCATGGGATATGGCGTCAACTATCCCGGCGCCGTGATACCCAGGAGCGTGCAGGGCATCATCTATGCCATACATACCCATGCAGGAGTGCCTCATGAACTGATTGAGTGGCATGGACACAATGATTTTTACAAGGCGGTGGCCAATTCTACCACGGCCTGGCTTTACGGCTGCTCCGGCATCAACACTTCCCTGTTCGGCATCGGAGAGAGGACAGGCAATACACCGCTGGAGGCCATGGTGTTTGAGTATGCACAGCTGAAGGGCGATTTGAACGGCATGGACACTACGGTGATTACGGAACTGGCAGAATATTATGAGAAGGAAATTGGCTATCAGATTCCTCCCAGAACTCCTTTTGTAGGCAAGAATTTCAATGTGACCAGGGCTGGCATCCATGCGGACGGGCTGCTGAAAAATGAGGAGATATACAATATCTTTGACACGGAAAAATTCCTGAACAGGCCCGTGCTGTGCGCAATCTCCAACACATCCGGTCTGGCGGGCATTGCCCATTGGATCAATACCTATTATAAACTCAGGGAGGACCGGCAGGTGGAGAAGAATTCCCCTTTGGTCAGAGAGATCAAGGCCTGGGTGGATCAGGAATACGCAGGGGGCCGGGTGACGGTGCTGACGGACGAAGAGATCGTGGCTTGCCTGGAGCGGATCTGCGGGGAAAAAGGTTATACCATTGGAGGCGGAGATGAGCAGTCATTATGATGTGAAGCAGGAAGTTACGGACAAGTACTCCCTGCGGGGCAGAGTATTCCACAAACTCAGGGAAGATATTCTGAGCGGTAAATACGAGGAGAATGAGGAACTGAAGGAAGTGGCCATCGGTGAGGAACTGGGCGTCAGCCGCACTCCGGTCCGGGAGGCTTTCCGGCAGTTGGAACTGGAGGGGCTGATCCAGATTATTCCCAATAAGGGGGCTTATGTGACCGGCATTACGGAAAAGGATGTAAAGGATATTTATATGATCCGTTCTCTGCTGGAAGGGCTCTGCGCCCGGTGGGCCACGGAACATATTACCCGGGAACAAATGGAGGAGATGGAGGAGAATATCTACCTGTCCAAGTTCCATGCCCAGAAGGGCCATCTGGATCAACTGGCGGAACTGGACAACCGGTTCCATGATATCATGTATGAGGCCTGCAACAGCAAGATCCTGGAGCATCAGCTGAAGGATTTCCATCAGTATGTGCTGCGGGTGCGGAGAAAGACCCTGGCCAGCAAGAACCGAGGCCCCAAGTCCAACGAAGAGCATGAGGAGATTCTGCAGGCCATCAAGGCGGGAGACGGGGAGAGGGCCGAGCAGTTGGCCAACCGTCATATGATCAACGCCTATGACAATATGGTGAAGAACGGCCTGCACGAAGCGTACCACGACAGAAAACCAGGGTGAAAAAGCATACATTATATAAAGAAAGAGAGGCTGCAAAATGGAAAGAATCAAAATGACTACCCCGCTGGTAGAGATGGACGGGGACGAGATGACCCGCGTTATGTGGCAGATGATCAAGGACGAACTGATCCTGCCCTATGTGGATCTGAAGACGGAATACTATGACCTGGGATTGGAGCACCGGAATGAGACAGACGACCAGGTGACGGTGGACTCCGCCAATGCCACGCTGAAATACGGCGTTGCGGTGAAATGCGCCACCATTACGCCAAACGCGGCCAGAATGACGGAGTACAATCTGAAAGAGATGTGGAAAAGCCCCAACGGCACCATCCGTGCCATATTGGACGGTACCGTGTTCCGCGCCCCCATCCTGATCAACAATATTGTCCCTTACGTGAATAAGTGGAATAAGCCCATTACCATTGCCAGACATGCCTACGGGGACGTGTATAAGAATACCGAGATTAAAGTGCCCGGTCCCGGCAGGGCGGAACTGGTGTTTACCGGGGAGGACGGAAGGGAGATCCGGGAGACCATTCATGAATTCACGGGCCCTGGCATCCTGCAGGGCATTCACAACACGGAAAAGTCCATATCCAGTTTTGCCAGGGCATGTTTTAACTATGCCCTGGACAGCAGGCAGGATTTGTGGTTTGCCACCAAGGATACCATCTCCAAGAAGTACGACCATACTTTCAAGGATATTTTTCAGGAAATCTATGACCAGGAGTATGCGGCGAAATTCAAGGAATTGGGAATCCAGTATTTTTACACCCTGATCGACGATGCGGTGGCAAGGGTGATCCGTTCCGAGGGCGGCTTTATCTGGGCCTGCAAGAATTATGACGGAGATGTGATGTCGGATATGGTGGCCACGGCCTACGGCGATTTGTCCATGATGACCTCGGTGCTGGTATCTCCCAGCGGTGTCTATGAGTACGAGGCGGCCCACGGCACGGTGCAGCAGCATTATTACAAGCATTTGAAAGGGGAGGAGACATCCACCAATGGTATCGCCACCATCTTTGCCTGGACCGGCGCTTTGAGAAAGAGAGGCGAACTGGACCATATTCCCCAGCTTGTAGCTTTCAGCGAAAAGCTGGAGAAAGCCTGTGTCAAGACTGTGGAGGACGGCAAGATGACCCGGTCTCTGGCTTCCATCTCCACCTGTGAGAACCCTGTGGTGCTGAACTGCCTGGACTTTATCAAAGCCATCCGGGAGACCCTGGACGGTCTGCTGTAAATATTGTCCCGATACCCGCTCCGGATGGGAGAATTGCCCGTCTGGAGCATTGTTTTTGGGATTTCTCCCCAATTCATTGACATATATTTAACAGTCAGATATAATAAATACAGTTAGATTTGCACTTTGGAGGATATGATGGAAGAGAAGGAAATATCCCAGGCGGTCATCGGGCGTCTGCCCAGGTATCTGCGGTACCTTGGAGATCTGAAGGATGAGGGCCTGGAAAGGGTTTCCTCCCAGGAACTCAGCGAACGGATGAAGGTGACGGCCTCGCAGATCCGTCAGGATCTGAACAATTTCGGCGGTTTCGGGCAGCAGGGCTATGGGTACAATGTGGAATACCTGTATCAGGAGATCAGCAGGATACTGGGGCTGGATCGGACGCATCGCTTTATCATTATAGGAGCGGGAAATTTGGGGCAGGCGCTGGGCGGTTATCTGAATTTTGAGCGGAGAGGTTTCATTTTCTGCGGAATTTTTGACCAAAACCCTTCTTTGGCGGGCAGGGAGGTCCGGGGAATCCGGGTGCAGCCCATGGAGGAGATGGAACAGTTTATCCGCGACAACGACGTGGACATAGCAGTGCTGGCGATCCCCAAGACCAGCGCGGTGGAGGTGGCCGAACGCCTGGTACAGAACGGTATCAAAGCCATTTGGAATTTTGCCCATGTGGATCTGAATGTTCCGGAAGGGATACAGGTGGAGAGTGTACACCTGTCCGACAGCCTGATGAAACTGTCCTACAATATTAACAGATATCTTCAGGAAAACGGGCATTAGGGACTAGCGAAAGGACGGATGTGTGGTGGGAGACAAGTCAGATATATACGAGCAGGCATTGGCGGGGAAAAGAGTGCCGGTACTGACGCTGGATAACAACTGGTACAAGTTGTTCACGGACCTGGCTGAATTGCCCAGGATACAGGAGAAGGAAAAGCAGCTCAACGAACTGGTGCAGCGTCAGGGCCAGTTGAACGTGGACTCAAAAAACATTAAGAAGCTGAAAAAGAAATTGATGGATGAGATCGTGCCCATGGCCAACGAACTGGGGCAGAAGTACAGTAAATCCCTGGAGAAAAAGCTGGATGACCATAAACGGCTGATTGAGGAGTGCAACGAGAAGCTGGAGGAATATCAGGACGAACTGATGGATCTGCCCCGGCAGATCGAGCAGGTGAATCATGCCCTTATGCTGCTGACCATGAGTTATTGCTATGAGAGCATGCAGGAGAACACCCGGCAGATCGTGGAGATCGCTCAGTGGGTAAAAAACATTCGGATTGAGCTCAAGAAAAATCTGGTCCGCAAACAGGAGATGGAATATCAGAACCGGCAGATTTATTCCTATATGCACGATTTGTTCGGCGCGGAGGTAATTGATCTGTTTGACATGCAGTATGATCCCATGGCCGTCGGACAGAAGAAAGAGGACGGGAGCGGCAACGAGAAAAAATAGGGGGAGAGGGACTGTTGCGTTGTGACGGCCCTCTCGCTTTTTCGTGGCAACGAAAGTCTGCGGACAAAGGATTTCATCTGAGGAGGAAAGGCGTTATGAAATATGTGGTGGATGCCCGGGAGATGAAACATTATGAGGAGACTGTTATGGACATCCTGGGTATGCCGGCTTCTGTGCTGATGGAGCGGGCGGCTTTGGCGGTGGCGGAGGAGATCAGGGGATATGCCGCAGCCAGAAAGCTGCGGGCGGAGGATAAAAGTCTTCTGGTAGTGGCGGGAAGCGGCAATAACGGCGCAGACGGATTGGCCGTGGCCCGGATCCTGTCTCAGGAAGGCTGGCAGGTTACGGTGTATCCGGCAGGCTCCAGGGCACATTGTACCCGGGAATGGGAAAGGCAGTATAAAATTATGGGGTTTTATCCTGTCCGGGTGGTCAGTAACTGGCCCGTTGAGGAATATACTGTATTGGTGGATGCTCTTTTCGGTATAGGACTTTCCCGGCAGATACAGGGGGAGTATGGGGCAGTCATCCGGGAGATAAACCGCAGGGAGGGCTATAAGCTGTCCATTGATGTGCCCAGCGGCATCCACGCGTCCACGGGCAGGGTGATGGGGGAGGCCGTGCGTGCGGATCTGACCGTGACCTTCGGCTGGGCCAAGAAGGGCCTGCTTTTTTACCCCGGGGCTGAGTACGCCGGAAGGCTGGCCGTGAAGGAAATCGGCATCAATCAGACCTGCTTTGAAGCGGCGGGGAATAAGCCTGGCATGTTCTACTATGAAGAGCCGGCGACAGCGCTTTTGCCTCCCAGACGGCCGGACGGGCACAAGGGGAGTTTTGGCAAAGTACTGCTGGCGGCCGGGTTTGAGCAGATGCCGGGGGCGGCGGTGCTGGCGGCCAGGGCGGCGTATCATGCCGGGGCCGGCATGGTAAAGGTAGTATGCCCGGAGGAGAATCGATGCATCCTGCAGACGGCGGTGCCGGAGGTATTGTGGGCCGGGCCGGAGGATTGGCGGCAGGTCTGCGATTGGGCGGATGTGGCCGCCATTGGGCCGGGGCTGGGCAGAAATGCCGTAGGAAAGGGGATTTTGACGGGGCTGCTGGCGGAGAGCCGTCTGCCGCTGGTGCTGGACGCGGACGCGCTGAACCTGATCGCCGGTGACATGAGTCTGCAGATTCTGGCCGCAGGGCAGGGCGAAGCGGGCAGAAGCATGATCCTGACTCCGCACGAGGGGGAATTATCCCGGCTCAGCGGCAAGACCATGGAACAGGTCCGGGAGGACCGGGAGCATGTGTCCAGGGCACTGGCCCGGGATCTTCATTGCATTCTGGTGTGCAAGGGAGCCAGAACCCTGGTGTGCAGGGAACAGGGGGAGATCTGCGTAAACCTTTCAGGGGACAACGGCATGGGGACCGCAGGCAGCGGCGATGTGCTCACCGGTGTTATAGCGGCTCTGCTGGCCCAGGGGGCGGAGGCTTTTGAGGCGGCAAGTGTGGGAGTATATCTGCACGGGCTGGCTGGGGAGCGGGCTGCCCGGCGGTACGGCAGCCATGGCCTGACCGCCGGAAGGCTGGCGGAGGCCGTCGGGGAATATGCGGCACTCCAGGTACTTGAATAGAGAGGAAGAAAAAGTTATGGATAGCAGGGAGTGGGAATACAGCAGGGTATATGCGCAGATTGATCTGGACGCCATAGAGTCCAATTTGGAGCACATCGGTTTGCAGACGGGACCCCGGGCAAAGATTCTGGCCGTGGTAAAATGCGACGGCTACGGCCATGGCAGCGTGCCCATCGCCAGGGCCATAGAGAAAATGGAAGAAGTGGGGGGATTTGCCACCGCCACGGCGGAGGAGGCCATGGAACTGCGGCATGCGGGGATCGGAAAGCCTATTCTGGTGCTGGGTTACACTTTTCCCTATGCCTATGAAGAACTGATCCGCCAGGATGTGCGCATGACCATATTCCGGGAGGACACCCCGGGGCAGCTGGAGGCGGCTGCAAAGCGTGTGGGGAGAAAGGCCTATGTTCATGTGAAGGTGGATACGGGGATGGGAAGGATCGGGATACAGCCCCGGGAAGAAAACCTGGCTTTCCTGGAAAGGATCGCAGCTTCGGAATATATGGAACTGGAGGGAATCTTCACCCATTTCGCCAAGGCGGACGAGGCAGACATGGGATATACGGAGGGGCAGATGGAACGCTTCCGGCAGTTCGTGGACCGGGCGGAGGCACGGCTGGGGAGGGGGATCCCCTGTCGCCACGCCTCCAACAGCGCGGGAATCCTGCGAATGAAAGAGGCTCATCTGGATCTGGTGCGGGCGGGGATAATTCTGTACGGCCTGTACCCCTCCGGGGAGATGGCCGGGGAGGCGGACTGGCTGCGGCCCGCCCTGTCCCTTCACAGCCATCTGGTCTATGTGAAGGAGGTGGAGCCGGGGCAAAGCATCAGTTACGGGGGCACTTTCATGGCGGAGCGGCGCATGCGGGTGGGAACCGTGCCTGTGGGGTACGGGGACGGCTATCCCAGAAGCCTGTCCGGGAAGGGCAGCGTACTGGTCCGGGGGAAGCGTGTTCCCATACTGGGCAGAGTGTGCATGGATCAGCTGATGGTGGATCTCTCCGATCTGCCCCAGGTATCGGAAGGGGAACCTGTGGTGCTGCTGGGCCGGGACGGCCGGGAGGAGATCACGGCCCAGGAACTGGGAGTGCTGTCAGGGCGGTTTAACTATGAACTGATGTGTGACTTAAGCCCCCGTGTCCCCCGGGTCTACCTTCGGGAAGGGCGTCTGCTGCAGTAAAATCCGGCCCGGGACAAAGTTTTGCCGCATCTGTATACCTTGAGAAGAAATGGAAATACTCATAGTAAACAATAAATTCGAGAGGTATCAGGGAATGAGAAGAGGAGACATATTTTACGCGGACCTGCGGCCTGTGATAGGCTCGGAACAGGGAGGGATCCGTCCGGTGCTGATCATCCAGAACGATGTGGGCAACCGGCACAGCCCCACAGTGATCTGCGCTGCCATCACCTCCAAGATGAATAAGGCCAAACTGCCCACCCACATTGAACTGAGTGCGCTGGAGTACGACATGGACAAAGATTCCGTGATTCTGCTGGAACAGCTTCGCACGATAGACAAGAAGCGCCTCAAGACAAAAGTCTGCCACCTGGAAGGGGAAATCATGCGGAAAGTCAACAGGGCGCTGATGATCAGTCTGGAACTGGATACATAAAAAGAGACTGTTCCTTGACGAATAGAACTAATGATGGTATGATTAACAACATCTGACAGGACAAAGGAGTGATAGGAAAATGGACGACAGTGGGCCCACTGCCAGTATAATTTTTGTAGTTCTCGTATTGATTGATATGTTTTTCCACGGGTTCGGCGCGGCGGTAGAGCAGCTGAATCCCAAAGAGGTGGAGAAAAAGGCCAGGGAGGAGAAGGACCGACGATCCCAGCGATTGTTGAAGATCCTGGAGGACCCCACCCGGTATGTGAATTCCATGCAGCTGATCATCACCTTGAACAATGTGGTGATCGGAGGCGTGTATCTGGGAATCTGGCTGGGGGTGGTGAAGGATTTTCTGGAAGGTTTTGCGAAGAGGAACCTGGAAGAAATCGTGTCCGTTCCCCTGGCTGTGATCACCGCTGTTTCTGCGGTGGTTACCATGGTGTTTCTGCTGTACATACTGCTTACATTCGGTGTGCTTCTGCCCAAGAAAATTGCCAGGCGCCTGCCGGAACGCTGGGCTTATGCCAGCATCCATGTGGTGTATGTGGTGATGAAGCTGCTGACTCCTTTCACCGGGCTGGTGACGGTGTCCGCCAATCTGGTACTGCGTCTTTTCGGTGCCAGGAATGTGGGTGATGAAGCGGATGTGACCGAGGAAGAGATCATCAATATGGTGAACGAGGGGCATGAGCAGGGCATCATCCAGGCCAGCGAGGCGGAGATGATTTCCAATATCTTTGAGTTCGGAGATAAGGAAGCCCAGGACATCATGACCCATCGAAACAATATCGTGGCGCTGGACGGTTCCATGCTGCTCAAGGACGCTCTGGATTTTCTGGCGGAGGGCAAAAACAGCCGCTATCCGGTGTATGAGGAAAATATGGACCATATCGTGGGTATCCTTTATCTGAAGGACGCCATGCGTTACCATCATACGGAGGATAAGCAGTACTGCAGCATCGGACAGCTCTGTGACCTTCTGCGGGAGCCGGTGTATATCCCCCAGACCAGGAACATTGACGAATTGTTCCGCCAGATGCAGTCGGGCAAGCTGCAGATGGTGATTGTGGTGGACGAGTACGGCCAGACGGCAGGGCTGGTGACCATGGAGGATATTCTGGAAGAGATTGTGGGCAACATTCTGGACGAATACGACGAGGAGGAGGACTTCATCGAGGAGAAAGGGAAGGACGAGTATATCATCGAGGGAAAGACCCCTCTGGAGGATCTGGAAGAGTTATTCCATATCTCTTTCCACGAGGAAGACTTCGAGACGCTGAACGGTTTCCTGATTTCCAGAATGGACAAGATTCCGAGTGAGGACGAGGAGTTTGAGATCTCCGTGGACGGTTATCATTTCAAGGTTCTGTCCGTGGAAAACAAAATGATCCACAGTGTTCTGGTGACAAAGCTGCCGGAGGAGGATAATGAAGAGCAGGGCGGAGAAAAATCCGAAACGGGCGCTGCTGATATGGAGCAGTAAAGCCGGGCAGGGAACAGGGCAGGGCCGTAAAGGGCCGGCTGTATGACGGAGCGCAATAGACAATAGGAATACTATAGGAATAAGGAGAGAAAATATGTCAGGACATTCTAAATTTGCGAACATTAAGCATAAAAAGGAGAAGAACGACGCGGCAAAGGGTAAGATTTTCACCATTCTGGGACGGGAAATCGCCGTGGCGGTGAAGGAGGGCGGCCCGGATCCCAACAATAATTTCAAGCTGGCCACGGTGATTGCCAAGGCCAAGTCCAACAATATGCCCAATGATACCATTGAGAGGGGAATTAAGAAGGCAGCCGGGGACGTGGGCAATGTAAATTATGAGTACATTACGTATGAAGGCTATGGCCCCAACGGCATTGCCATCATCGTGGATACCCTCACGGACAACAAGAACCGTACCGCCGCCAATGTGAGGAGCGCTTTCACCAAGGGGCAGGGCAATATCGGTACTCCCGGCTGCGTGTCTTTCATGTTTGACAAGAAGGGGCAGATCATCATAGACCGGGAAGAGTGTGACATGGAGTTTGACGATCTGATGATGACGGCTCTGGATGCGGGAGCGGACGATATTGCGGAGGAGGAGGACAGCTTCGAGGTACTCACGGACCCGGATGCGCTGGAGACGGTGCGGCGGGGCCTGGAGGAGGCCGGTATCCCCATGGTAAGCGCGGAAGTCACCATGCTGCCTCAAAATTATGTGACCCTGACGGACGAAACCGCCGTCAAGAATCTCAACAGGATTCTGGATATCCTGGAAGATGACGACGATGTGCAGAATGTGTACCATAACTGGGACGAGTAGAGGAGGACATAGGATGGACAGACTGGCGATCGTAGTTCCATGTTATAACGAGGAGGAGGTGCTGAAGATCGCCTCCGAAGCGTTGCGGGGAGTGCTGGATGACCTGGTGGCCAGGGAGAAGGTGGCCCCGGAGAGTTTTATCCTGTTTGTCAACGATGGCAGCCGGGACAGGACCTGGGAACTGATCGAGGAGGAGCACAGGCTGTATCCCGGGCAGATCCGCGGGGTGAAGCTGGCGGGCAATGTGGGACACCAGTTTGCACTGACGGCTGGACTTCTGACAGCCATGGAGCGCTGCGATGTGACAGTCTCCATCGATGCGGATCTGCAGGACGATGTGACCGTGATTGAGGAGATGATTGATAAGTTCCATGAGGGCAATGACATTGTGTACGGTGTCCGCAGGGAGCGAAAGACGGATACCTTTTTCAAGCGTACCACAGCTCAGGCATTTTATAAGCTGATGGCGCTGATGGGCGTGAAAACTGTATATAACCATGCGGACTTTCGTCTGATGTCCAGACGGGCGGTGGAACATTTTTCCCAGTATAAGGAGACCAACCTCTTTCTTCGGGGCATGATGCCGCTGATCGGCTATCAGACCGACAACGTCTACTATGACAGGAAAGAGCGGGTGGCGGGAGAGTCCAAGTACCCCCTGAAGAAGATGCTGGCACTGGCTTTCAACGGCATTTCTTCGTTCAGCGTGAAGCCCATCAGCATGATAACCGGGCTGGGGCTTTTCATTATCGTCTGCTCCGTTTTCGCGGCGATATATGCACTGATCTCCTATTTTACCGGCAGCGTGGTGCCGGGATGGACGTCTCTGATCCTGTCCATCTGGTTTCTGGGCGGCCTGCAGCTTATGGCTGTGGGCATGGTGGGCCAGTATATCGGCAAGATCTATATGGAGGTGAAGCAGCGCCCCAGATACAATATCGAAAAGATATTGGAGTGAGGGCTTCATGAAGGAGCGGGAGACGTAGGATGAGTTTCAAGAAAAATGCGGTGAGTTATGGAATTTGGGCGCTGTATCTGATGGGAATCGGTGTGGTGCTGTCCTTTATGGGGATGGTGGTGGGGCACCAGGATACGGGTGTGCCCTATATGGCCCTGCTCCTTGTGGCGCTGGCCTTCGGATCTCTTTTTCTGGTTTATTTCCTGGCCAAAAGGCTGGTGGACCGTGTGCAGATCAAGAAGATGACTTCCGACAGGGCTGCCTTGATAGAAGGAGTTTTGGCAGCGGCGCTTCTGGGGGTGGGAACCGTGCTGCGTCTGGTCATGACCGGCGGGGCGGGGGAGGAAGCCGCTTACTATGAAGTCGCCAAAGTGACGGAGGAGGGCATGCAGGCCCAGTTGGTGCAGGGCAGCGTCTATTACTATCTGTGCCTGTTGAACGGCTTATTCCGGGTGGTGGGCAACAAATGGATGGCAGGAATCTATCTGCAGCTTGTTTTGCAGATGCTGGGGATTATCATTGCCTATTTTGCCGTGCGGCGGTTGGCCGGCAGAGGGCCGGCCCTGGTGTCCCTGCTGTTTCTGACATTGGCCCCAGGCTCGGTCAGGGCCGGGGTGACCTATTCTCCCAAGATGTTGTATTTCTGTATATATGCGTTGATCCTGCTGATTATTGCTCAGTATCTGTGGAGGAGCACCCGGCCCGGTGGCCGGACTCTCACCTGGGTCCTGGCGGTGCTTTGCGGCGCGTTGGCGGGATTTGCAGGATATACGGATATTGTGGGCTTTACTTTGGCAATCCCGCTGTGCGGTCTGCCGGTGCTGAAGCGGGAACAAAGGGGCATGCTGCAATGGGTGGCCCAGTTTCTGGCTTCCATGCTGGCCATGGCAGGCGTCTTTTGCCTGCTGGTGCAGTTGGACAGTATTATGAGCGGCTCCACCTTTGGCAGAGTATTGCAGGCCTGGGGGGTCACATATTCGTTAAAAGGGGCGGACTACAGCTTTTTTTTCCAGGAAGGAGGCTATGAAACCTTCCTGTTGCTGGCACTGATGGCACTGGGGATTTTTACCTTTATGCGCAGAAAAAATGAGGAAAGGTTTTCTCCCTGGGTGGTTACGGTGCTGTCTGTGACCCTGATGCGGATGCTGGGCATTCTGACGCCCAATATGAATGGCAGTTACCAGATGTTCTTTGCCATGACGGGGCTGGCCGGGGTGGCGTTCTGCGAATTGTTTGTCCAGGAAGGCCGGGAGGCAGAAGAACCGGGTCTGCCGGAGGCGGTGGTGGAGGACTTGGACCAGGATATGCCGGAGCCTGTGGCTGCCGGACAGAAGGAAGGCCTTTCGGCCGGTGTCTGGCCCCCGGAGCGGCCCGTGGAAAGCTTGCCGGAGCAGCCTGCAAACGCAGTTCCTCAAGCGGGGGAGAGGGAAGAGATGACTGAAAAGAAGCGGGAGGAGCTCAGACAGATACAGCTGATAGAGAATCCTCTGCCGCTGCCGAAAAAGCATGTGAAAAAGGTAATGGATTTCCCCATCCAGCCAGAGGCTTCCCAAATGCATTATGACCTGGAAGTGGATCCCGGTGACAATTTTGATTTCTAATTCGTAAAACAGGGAAGAAAAACCCGAGAATGAAAACCGCATATCTGGTTACGATAAGAGGAGAACCGGGAAGGGTTCTTCTCTTTAAGTTATCCGAAGATTGGGGGATCATTATGAGCGACAAAGACAAACGCATCGGGGAAGAAGAGCATCGGGACGAACGGATCGAAAAAATCGGTCAGGTGACACTTAACCAGAACGCGGACCACAAAAATATCCACCTGTTGTCCATAATAGGTGAGATCGAGGGGCACGACAATCTGTCCGGCAACTCCAAGACTACGAAATACGAACATATCCTGCCTCAGCTGGCGGCCATCGAGGACAGCCAGGAGATCGACGGTGTGCTGGTGATCCTGAACACCATGGGCGGGGATGTGGAGGCAGGGCTGGCCATAGCGGAGATGCTGGCCTCCCTGAGCAAGCCCACCGTGTCCCTGGTGCTGGGGGGCAGTCACTCCATCGGCGTGCCCATCGCCGTCAGCACCCGGTATTCTTTCATCGTGCCCACGGGGACCATGGTGATCCATCCGGTGCGCATGAACGGCACGGTGATCGGCGTGCCCCAGACTTTTGACTATTTCAAGCAGATTCAGGACCGGATCACCGGATTCGTCTGTCATCACTGCGAGATTGGCCAGAAGCGTATGGAAGAACTGATGATGGAGACAGGTATGCTCACCAAGGATGTGGGAACCATACTGGTGGGACAGGAGGCTGTGAAAATGGGCATCATTAACGAGGTGGGGGGGATAGACAGGGCGGTAGCCAAACTTCATGAACTGATGCGGGAGCGGGACGCCGAAAATACCGAGACGGAGGAGAAGGCCGGAGAGGCGGCAAATTAAAGGATGACAATCGGGGCGGGAAATGGTATAATAATGTTTGTTTGTCCAGGGCCGGGTACACAGGCCCTGGCCCCCCGGGGAAAAGGAGTATGGTGAGATGGCAAATTCATCAGGCAGGAGGGCATCTTCAGCGGCAGGCAAGAGAGGCGGCAAAAAGTCGTCCGGCTCCGGCAGGAAGGGCAAAGCCCCTACATATGATTATGAGAAAGAAAATGAACTGTTCCACGAGATTGGCTTGATTATATTTTTCATCTTGATGGTAATTTTGTTTTTATGCAACTTCGGCATTATCGGTCCGGCCGGCGATCTGGTCAGCGGGGTCTTATTTGGTCTGTTCGGATTAACTTCCTATGCGGTGCCGGTGCTTTTATTTGTGGCCGTGTCCTTCTGGTATGCCAATTCCGGCAATCCCAATGCGCTGCGTAAGCTGATTGCAGGCGCCGTTCTGTTTCTGATGGTGGGCGTGGTCTGTGAATTGTTTGCCCAAAACAGCCTGTCTCTGGAAAAATATGATATGGCGCGGATTTATGATACAGCCCGGGGGGACAGGACCGGCGGCGGCGTCATCGGCGGCAGCCTGGCCTATCTGCTGCACCATTATCTGGAGACTATAGGGACGGTGTTGGTGGTACTGCTCTGCGGCGCGATCAGTTTCATCCTTATGACGGAAAAGTCTCTGATCAGCGGCATGAAAAACGGCGGTTTTCGGATGCTGGAGCGCACCAGGGAAGATTCCCAGCGCAGGAGAGAGTATGCGAGAGCGCGCAGAGAGGAACAGGAGGAGGAATATCTCAGCCGCCGGGAGCAGCGTCAGGAAGCGGACAGGCTGCGCCGGGAGGAACAGGAGCAGGCCAGGGCCAGACGGGAGGAGGAGCGCCGTCAGAGGGCAATGGAGAAGGAAAGCGGCAGAGCGCAGCGCCGGGAGGAGAAGGAGACGGAAAAGATTCTGCGGATGGACAGAAAGGTGTCCGGCGTGATTCTGGACACGGCCATCACCCGGGAAAGCGAAGAGCGCAGGCGTGACGATATCCATGAGATCATGTGGAATGAGGACGGGGAAGAGTACATACCTTCCGGGGAGGAGGGCGTTATGCCGGAACTGCCGGAGGAAGAGAAGCCTTTGGGCAGTGTTTTTGACTTTGACAATATCCGCATACGCAGTGCGCATCAGTTGACAATTGATGAGGCAGAGGAGGAACCGGAGCAGTTTTATTCTACCCTGGAGCCGGATCCCGTGGCGCCGGTGAACCCTTTCAACAGTCCTATCCGGCAGGAGGATTCTTCGGAGACGGAGAATCCGCCGAGAGCGGAAGAACTGCATGAGGCAGGCGGCCCTGTACAGGCAGGGGAGACTTTTGAGGGCCAGGACATCCGAGTACACAGGGAGGATGTGGAGGAGCCGTCCGGCCAGCGGGTCAGACCTGCGGCGCGCCTGGAGGAGTCCTCCAGCCGGGAAGGGAGGACCCAGCAGACGCAGGACATGGGGGCGGTGCAGGGGGCTGTTATTCCCAGGAAATATATGTTCCCGCCTGTATCTCTGCTGCAGAAGGGCAAGGGAGGAAATAAGGATACCACCCAGGAACTGAAACAGACGGCCATGCGCCTGCAGCAGACCCTGGAGAATTTTGGGGTCAGGGTCACCATCACCGATATCAGCCAGGGTCCCAGTGTGACCAGATATGAACTGCAGCCGGAACAGGGCGTTAAGGTCAGCAAGATCGTGGGACTTACCGATGATATCAAGCTGAACCTGGCAGCCACGGATATCCGCATCGAGGCGCCCATACCCGGCAAGGCGGCCATCGGCATTGAGGTGCCCAACAAGGAAAACATGGCGGTGGCGCTGCGGGATTTGCTGGAGAGCAAGGAGTTCAAAGATTTTTCCTCCAACCTGGCTTTTGCCGTGGGTAAGGATATCGGAGGACAGACGGTGGTGTCGGACATAGCCAAGATGCCCCATATGCTGATTGCGGGAGCCACCGGTTCCGGCAAGTCTGTGTGTATCAACACTTTGATTATGAGTATCCTGTATAAGGCTCACCCGGAGGAGGTGAAGCTGATTATGGTGGATCCCAAGGTGGTGGAACTCAGCGTATACAACGGTATTCCCCATCTGTTGATCCCGGTGGTGACGGATCCCAAGAAAGCCTCTGCCGCTCTGCATTGGGGGGTGGCGGAGATGTCTGACCGCTATAAGAAATTTGCGGATTTCAACGTGCGTGACCTGAAGGGTTACAATAAGAAGGTGGAGGCTATGAGGGAAAGTGATCCCCAGGCCCCTGCCAAGATGCCCCAGATCGTCATTATTGTGGATGAGCTGGCGGATCTGATGATGGTATCCCCGGGGGAAGTGGAGGAGTCCATCTGCCGCCTGGCCCAGCTTGCCAGGGCGGCGGGCATCCACCTGATTATTGCTACCCAGCGGCCCAGTGTGGATGTCATCACCGGCCTGATTAAGGCCAACATGCCCAGCCGGGTGGCCTTCTCCGTGTCCAGCGGCGTGGACTCCCGCACCATCCTGGATATGAACGGCGCGGAAAAGCTGCTGGGCAAGGGGGACATGCTATTTTACCCCCAGGGGTATTCCAAGCCGGCCAGAATACAGGGTGCTTTTGTGTCGGACAAGGAAGTGTCCGACGTGGTGGATTTTTTGAAAAACCAGACCCTGGGCAACACCTATGCCGCGGATGTGGAAGAGCAGCTTAAGAGTATGGGCGGCCCTGGAGGTCCAGGAGGCGGAGACGAGAGAGACGAGTACTTTGAGGAGGCCGGGCGCTTCATCATCGACAAGGATAAGGCTTCCATCGGTATGCTGCAGCGCGCTTTCAAGATTGGCTTCAACCGTGCGGCGCGGATCATGGAACAGCTTCATGACTATGGGGTTGTGGGGGAGGAGGAGGGCACCAAGCCCCGGAAGATCCTGATGAGCACGGAGGAGTTTGAGCAGATGCTGGAGGAAATTGTATAACAAGACTGCCCGGAAATTATGTAGGGTAAAAAGGAGGCGGACCATGAAAACAGACATTCAGATTGCGCAGGAAGCGGTGCTGGAGCCGGTCACACTGGTGGCGGAGCGCGCGGGAATCCCCCAGGAGGAGTTGGAACTGTACGGCAAATATAAGGCCAAGGTTTCCGATGACTATATCCGGCGGCTTCAGGACCGGCCGGAAGGCAAACTGATCCTGGTGACGGCCATCAATCCCACCCCGGCCGGGGAGGGCAAGACCACGGTCACTGTGGGCCTGGGAGAAGCCTTCGGGCAGTTGGGGAAAAAGGCGGTTATCGCTCTGCGGGAGCCTTCTCTGGGGCCGTGTTTCGGCATTAAGGGAGGGGCAGCCGGGGGAGGATATGCCCAGGTGGTGCCCATGGAGGATCTGAACCTTCATTTCACCGGGGATTTTCACGCCATTACCAGCGCCAATAATCTGCTGGCAGCGCTGCTGGACAACCATATCCAGCAGGGCAACGAACTGGGGATCGACACCCGGCAGGTGGTGTGGAAGCGCTGCATGGATATGAACGACCGGGTGCTGCGCAACATTGTGGTGGGCATGGGGGCCAAGATGGACGGCGTGGTCCGGGAGGATCATTTTGTGATCACGGTGGCTTCGGAGATCATGGCCATCCTTTGTCTGGCCACCGATCTGCAGGATCTGAAGGAAAGACTTTCCCGGATCGTAGTGGCCTACAATTATGAGGGGGAACCTGTGACAGCGGGACAGCTTCAGGCTGTGGGAGCCATGGCGGCTCTGCTGAAAGACGCTCTCAAGCCCAATCTGATCCAGACTCTGGAGCATACTCCGGCATTGGTACACGGCGGTCCCTTTGCCAACATCGCCCATGGATGCAATTCCATCATCGCCACCAGGGCAGCCTTGAAAATGGCGGATTACTGCATCACGGAGGCGGGATTCGGTGCGGATCTGGGCGCGGAGAAGTTCTTTGACATCAAATGCCGTCAGGCGCGGCTGGCGCCGGACGCCGTGGTGCTGGTAGCCACCATAAGAGCGCTGAAATATAACGGCGGTGTGCGAAAAGAGCAGCTTTCCCAGGAGAATCTGGAAGCTCTGGAAAGAGGGATTGTCAATCTGGAGAAGCATATCGAAAATCTGCAGAAGTACGGTGTGCCGGTGGTGGTGACGCTGAATGCGTTCACAGCCGACACGGAGGCGGAGACCGCTTTTGTAAAACATTTCTGTGAGGAAAGAGGCTGTGCTTTCGCTCTGGCCAGAGTGTGGGAACAGGGCGGCCGGGGCGGCGTGGAACTGGCGGAAAAGGTTCTGGAGACTCTGGAGCAGAAAGAGAGCCATTTCCGGGTGCTGTATGAGGACAGTCTGCCCTTAAAGGATAAGGTGGTAAAGGTAGCCACGGAAATCTATGGGGCAGGGAAAGTACATTTTGCTCCCGGAGCGGCAAAGCAGTTGCAGCGTCTGGAGGAACTGGGCTATGGGGAACTGCCGGTGTGTATGGCCAAGACCCAGTATTCCCTGTCCGATGACCCGGCTCTGCTGGGCAGGCCGGAGAACTTTGAGATGAATGTACGGGAAGTTTATGTTTCCGCCGGCGCCGGATTTGTGGTGGTGCTGACGGGAGCCGTGGTGACTATGCCCGGGCTGTCCAGGAATCCTGCTGCCTATGGGATCGACGTGGATGAACAGGGGAGGATCACGGGATTATTTTGAGGAAGCCTGGACGGTGGATGCAAAAGCGTGTCGGGAGGATATTTGCGAAAATAAGATGGGAGGATGAAATGACACAGATTATTGACGGGAAGCAAATCAGCGCGGAGATCAAAGACGAGTTGAAGGAGCAGGTGGCGGTTTACAGGGCCCAGGGGAAGGAAATCTGTCTGGCGGTGATACAGGTGGGGGACGATCCCGCCTCCAGCGTTTATGTGCGCAACAAGAAGAAGGCCTGCGAGTATATCGGGATTCGTTCCCTGTCCTATGAACTGCCCTCCCAAACCACGGAGCAGGAGCTGCTTTCTCTGGTGGAGGAACTCAATGCCAGGGCGGATGTGAACGGCATTTTGGTGCAGCTGCCTCTGCCGGGACAGATCAACGAGGAAAAGGTACTCAATGCCATCAGCCCGCTTAAGGATGTGGACGGATTTCATCCCATGAATGTGGGGGCGTTATGTATCGGGAAAAAGGGATTTGTGTCCTGCACCCCCGCCGGGGTAATTCAACTGCTGAAGCGCTCCGGCATTTCCGTCAGCGGGAAGGAATGCGTGGTGGTGGGCCGCAGTAATATTGTGGGCAAGCCCATGGCCCTGCTGCTTTTGCGGGAGAACGGCACCGTGACGGTGGCCCACAGCCGGACCGAGGATTTAAAGGCAGTCACCCGCCGGGCGGATATCCTGGTGGTGGCGGTGGGCAAACCTCTGATGATTACTGCGGACTATGTAAAGGAGGGAGCCGTGGTGATTGACGTGGGCATTCACCGGGATGACAACAATAAGTTGTGCGGGGATGTGGATTATGGTTCCGTGGCGCCTCACTGCAGTGCCATCACCCCGGTTCCCGGCGGCGTGGGTCCCATGACCATAGCCATGTTGATGAAGAATTGTGTGGACAGCGTTTTGCTTCAGGAACGTTGAGGGGTATTTTGTTGAAAGGGCGGAAGTAAATTCGTATGAATTGTCCGAAATGCGGAGCAGAAATAGAAGAGGGTTCGCTCTATTGCGGGGTCTGCGGGGAAGATATACACATTGTACCCGATTTTGAATCGGAAGTGGAACAGAGCATGCAGGCTACGCTGGAACATATTGCGGAAGAACTGCAAATTTCTGAAACTGCTTTCTCTTCCGGGGAGACGGCCGGGCCGGAGTTCCCTCAAAAAAAGAAGAAGAGTTATCTGGGATGGCTGATCGGGATATTTTTCCTGCTGATTCTGGTTCTGTCCGGCGTGCTGATCGGCGTCTGGCAGCATATGGAGAATTCCGTGGAATACCAGATTGCCAGAGCGGTGGAATGTGTCAGGGCCCAGAACTATGAACAGGCGGTCAGCTATTATATCCGTGCCCGGCAATTAGGCAGCACCGATCCGGAAGTGGGATTTGCCCTGGCGGAATGTTATTATACAATGGATAATGTTGGGGGATATGAGAGCCAGTTGTCGGACCTGATTGAAGGCGGACTGCTGGACCAGAAGCAGCTTGAGAGGGCCTATTCCCAGCTGATTCAGTCCTACAGGGCCAGAAATGATTACCAGACGATTGACAGTCTGCTGAATAACTGTGATAATGAAGTTATCAGAAGCACATACCAGAACTTACAGGCCAAAGCGCCGGAGTTCGGGTTTGAGGAAGGGTATTATCAGGAGATTTTGCCCCTGAAACTCAGTTCCAACACGGCGGGGACTATCTACTATACCATGGACGGCTCGGAGCCGGATGAGAACAGTTCGGTATATACGGCGCCCATCTTCCTGGACAACGGGGAACATACCATCAAGGCCGTGTTTGTAAACCAATATGGTCTGGTCAGCGATGTGGTGACCAAGAACTACCTGATCGAACTGAAGATTCCCGTTGCGCCGGATGTGGTGACGGCCAGCGGCCAGTACAGCAGTCCCACCCTGATCCAGATCAATCGGGAGGAGGATGAAACGGTTTACTATACCACGGACGGCACGGTTCCCACCATAGACTCTGCACGGTATACGGGGCCCATTCCCATGCCCTTGGGCGATTCCGTGTACTCCTTTGCCATCATTGAGGAGGATGGGATCGTGGGCGAGGTTGCGGAGCGTGCTTACAGTCTGCAGTTAAATACGGATATTTCGGTGGATATGGCCACAGTGACTGTCTATAATGAGATGATGCGCACGGGGAGAATCCAGACCCCTGAGGGATTTGCAGGAGAAAGCGGCATATACCAGTATCGGTTCCAATATCCGCTGACAGTTGGCGAGGAGGATTATTATATCTTTGCGGAACTGCATGTGGACGAAAGCGGGGGCAGCATCCGCACAGGCAGTTATTACGCAGTTCATGCATATAACTGTATCTGCTATAAGCTGCTGACGGACGGCGGCAGCTACAGCATAGCAGAAATTCCATGATGGGCCGGACTGCCCATTGCTGTATATGCGGCCTCAGGAGCGGACAGACAGGGCAGCGTCGTTCCACACGGCAGAAGGGAAATGCGGAACGGGAACAGTATGTTCCGGAATTATAAGTAGGAGGAGAGTATGTACAAGATTGTCAGAGCAGAGGAACTTACCACCAATATCTATCTGATGGAGGTGGAGGCGGAACGGGTGGCAAAATATTGCCAGCCCGGCCAATTCGTGATTGTCAGGACGGATGCAGAGGGAGAGAGGATTCCCCTGACGGTGTGTGACTATGACAGGGAACGGGGCACGGTGACCATCGTGTTCCAGATTGTGGGCGCGTCCACCCAGATGATGTCCGCTCTGAAAGCAGGGGACAGCTTTCACGATTTCGTGGGGCCTCTGGGCTGTGCGTCTGAGTTTGTTTCCGAGGATATCGAGAGTCTGAAGAACAAGAAACTTCTGTTTGTGGCCGGAGGCGTGGGGGCTGCACCTGTATACCCCCAGGTGAAATGGCTTCATGAGCGTGGTATCGCCGTGGACGTGGTGGTGGGCAGCAAGACCAGAGACCTGCTGATTCTGGAGAAGGAGATGGAGGCCGTGGCAGGCAATCTGTATGTGACCACCGACGACGGTTCTTATGGCAGGAGCGGCATGGTTACCCAGACCGTCAAGGATCTGGTGGCAGAAGGAAAGCAGTATGACTGCTGCGTGGCCATCGGTCCCATGATCATGATGAAGTTTGTCTGCCTGCTTACCAAGGAACTGGGCATCCCCACCATTGTCAGTCTGAACCCTATCATGGTGGACGGCACAGGCATGTGCGGCGCCTGCCGCGTGACAGTGGGCGGCAAAGTGAAGTTCGCCTGTGTGGACGGTCCGGAATTTGACGGACACCAGGTGAATTTTGATGAGGCCATGAGCCGTCAGCAGATCTACAGGACAGAGGAGGGCAGGGCTTTCCTGAAAGCCAGGGAAGGGGCCACCCACCATGGAGGATGCGGCAACTGCAGCGGGTGAAGCGACAGAAGAATGCGGAACTGAAAATAGCATCTGCCGGGAAAGGCATGGGACAGCAGGCGGTTGACAAAGCAGTTACATGACGAGCGCCGGTCAGATGTGCCGTGAGGGCGGATGGGGAACTTAAATAGGAGAATAGAGATGGATGTTTTGAAGAAAGTGCCTGTGAGGGAACAGGATGCGCAGGCACGTGGGAAGAATTTTGAAGAAGTATGTCTGGGATACAACAGAGAAGAGGCCATGGAGGAGGCGGCCCGCTGCATTAACTGCAAGAATGCGCAGTGCGTCAAGGGCTGTCCCGTGGCGATCAACATTCCGGGCTTTGTGGAGCAGGTGAAAAACGGAGATATGGAGGGGGCTTACCAGACCATCAGTCAGGCCAGCGCCCTGCCCGCCGTGTGCGGACGGGTGTGTCCCCAGGAGAGCCAGTGTGAGGGCAAATGCATCCGGGGCATCAAGGGAGAGCCGGTATCCATCGGAAAACTGGAGCGCTTTGTGGCAGATTACGCCAGGGAGCAGGGCATAAAGCCGGAGGGAGCCAAGGAGAAAAAGGGGAAAAAAGTGGCTGTGATCGGCTCCGGCCCCGCAGGGCTGACCTGTGCCGGAGATCTGGCCAAGCTAGGGTATGAAGTGACCATCTTCGAGGCATTGCATGAGCCCGGCGGCGTGCTGGTATATGGCATTCCCGAGTTCCGTCTGCCCAAGGAGGCGGTGGTGGCCAGGGAGATTGAGAACGTGAAATCCCTGGGAGTAAAGATAGAGACCAATGTGGTGGTGGGCAAATCCGTTACCATCGACCAGCTTTTGACCGAGGAGGGTTTCTCGGCAGTGTTTATCGGTTCGGGCGCAGGGCTGCCCAAGTTCATGGGCATTCCCGGCGAGAACAGCAACGGCGTGTTTTCCGCCAACGAGTACCTGACCAGAAGCAATCTGATGAAGGCTTTTGACGTAAACAGCAGCACTCCCATTATGCGGGGAAAGAAAGTGGCCGTGGTGGGAGGCGGCAACGTGGCCATGGATGCGGCCCGTACCGCCCTGCGGCTGGGGGCGGAGGTGCATATTGTGTATCGCCGCAGTGAGGAGGAACTGCCTGCCCGTGTGGAGGAAGTACACCACGCAAAGGAAGAGGGCATTATATTTGACCTGCTGACGAACCCCACCGAGATTCTGGCGGATGATAAGGGCTGGGTGACGGGCATGAGGTGCATCCGAATGGAACTGGGTGAGCCTGACGAGTCCGGCAGAAGAAGACCGGTGGAAGTGGCCGGGTCCGAGTTTGTGCTGGAGGTGGATACGGTGATCATGTCTCTGGGGACTTCCCCTAATCCGCTGATTTCTTCCACCACCGAGGGGTTGGAGACCAACAAGTGGAAATGCATTGTGGCGGAAGAAGAGAACGGCAGGACCACCAAGGAGGCTGTGTATGCCGGGGGTGACGCCGTGACGGGGGCTGCTACCGTAATTCTGGCAATGGGGGCCGGAAAGGCGGCAGCGAAAGGGATTGATGAATATCTTTCCAACATGAACTAGTGTATTATGGGCAGAGATAAGCCTGGAGCAAATGGGCAGGGTTGCGAGGAGGAGAGGGTATATGTTGATATGTCCCAAGTGCAGGAATGAGTACAGAGACGGTATCGCCGTATGTGCGGATTGCGGCTGCCAGCTGGTGACAGAAAAGGAGATTGTGAACAGGGTTCCGCTGATTTTTGGATCTGAGGCAGAGTTGACCCGGCTGAAGGAATATCTGGAGTACAATGGCCTGAAGGATATGGAGATCGTCTATGATGAGAAAGAGGCGGTGCACGAACTTCTGATTGACGAAAAGCACAGGCAGAAGGCTGTTAAGCTGGGATCTGTGTACATGCAGCAGGAACAGGTGCGGCAGGCTGAGGAGGCCGTCAGGATGCAGGAGGAACAGGCCCGGCAGGAAGCGGAGGCGCCTCAGCCCCAGTGGTTTGGGGTGGGGGCAGGGACTGGGGAGGAGCGGAAACCCCAGCCTCAGCCGGTGCGCAGATCCTCTCATGGCTATCAGAATAAGTCGGAGCAGGCGGCAGAGAACAGGTCCTCGGCTTGGACGCTGCTGATTGTGGGCGGCCTGGGCCTGATAGCTCTGGGGCTGCTGCTGGCCGGGGTTTTGCCCCTAAAACTGCAGGGAAGCAACCGTTTTATGATCGGTGGTATCATGGGGGCTATGTTTGTGATTTTTATTGTCATGGGTTTTGTTTCCCTGAAAAATTCCAAGCAGTATGCCAGAGAGGCCGACTCCGAGAATTCCCTCAGGAGCACTATGGAGAAGTGGTGCAGGGAGAATCTGGAGGGGGCTAAAGTGGATGCCAGCCTGCAGCTGTCTGCCGCACCCGAGGAAGAGTGGTATTTCCGCCGGGTGGCCCTGATCAAAGCTCTGCTGAACCGTCAGTTTGTGAATTTGGACCAGGAATTTCTGGATCACTTTGTGGACGACATGTATGACACGATCTTCCCGGAGGGATAAGATGCGTTTCTGCATTTGTATAGGATGTCTTAATACCTGGAATCCGGGAGAATTCTTCCGGATTCCAGGTATCATTTTTGGGGGGACCAAGCCATGAAAATCACCATATTGTGTGTAGGGAAGATCAAGGAGAGTTTTTATCGGGAAGCAGTGGGCGAGTATGTCAAGCGGCTGAGCAGATACTGCAGGCTGGAGATTGTGGAAGTGGCTGACGAAAGGACACCGGACAAAGCGTCTGCGGCGCTGGAAGACCAGATTCGGGAGAGGGAAGCAGACAGACTTTTGGCCCGCCTGGAGGAGGGAGCCTTTGTGTGTACTTTGGAGATACAGGGAAAGCGCTATACTTCGGAAGGCTTTGCGGAAGCCATTAACCGGGCGGGACTCAGCGGACAGAGCCATATGGTCTTTTTGATTGGCGGTTCCCTGGGACTTCACGAAAAAGTGAGGAAACGCTCTCAACAGGCTGTCAGCTTTTCCGATATGACTTTTCCCCATCAACTGATGCGGGTAATTTTGTGCGAGCAAATTTACCGGGCGTATCGGATTATCAATGGGGAACCATATCATAAGTAAGTGCGAAGTTTTGAGGAAGTGCAAAAGATTCATGGAAAGAGTATGTTGTATAAAATCTATGGATCTACAGGAAAAATGGATTAGTAGGATAAAAAATGATAAGGGAGGGTGGCTTGTAAGTGGATGAGAAACTAAGGAACATGACTTCTCTATATATAACAAAAGGAGATAAAATGCTATTGCTTTTCCGGCAGCGCGGCCGCGTTGTGAGCGATACATGGGTTGGAGCTGCGGGAGGTCATTTTGAAGAGAATGAACTAAACGATCCAAGAGCATGTGTATTGAGAGAACTGAAAGAAGAATTAGGAATAAGTGAAGGTGGTATCAGGAATCTGTTGCTGAGGTATGTTACTTTGCGGAGGATGAAAGGAGAAATCCGGCAGAATTACTATTTTTTTGCGGAACTGGACAATGAGACGGGTGATCACATTGTATCAACGGAAGGGATAAGCAGGTGGTTTACACTTTCGGAGCTATTGGTATTGGAGATGCCATATACCGCTAAATTTGTCATTGAGCATTATCTGAAGATTGGACGAAGGACAAATGATATGTATGTAGGCGTGGCTGATGGGGAACGAGTTAATTTTACAAAACTGCCGGAATACGAATAAAAAGTGGTGCAGTCCTGAGCACATTCTGGATGCTATAAGGTCTTATTCGTCAAAATAGACAGGTTCTGTTCGTATTGTAATTGGCCGGAAGACTGTGTATAATAAGAGTAGGAGATAGCAAGGCTATGGTATATATAGAGTTTTCCGGCAGTCATTTACGGGAAGAAAGCAGGTAAAACTATGGGCAACATAGAGGAAAAGCAGACAAAATGGGAAGAATTAAGCATATCCAATGATTTCCTGTTTGGCAAGGTCATGCAGAATCCGGAATTGTGCAAAGAGTTATTGCAAAGGATTCTCCCGGATTTGAACATTGAACGCATTGAATATCCAGAATTGCAGAAAAGTATCAACATGGATATGGATGCTCGTAGTGTGAGGCTGGATGTGTATGTAAAAGATGAGAAAGAAGTTGTTTACGACATAGAAATGCAGGTAAGTCATACAAAGGAACTTCCTAAGAGAAGCCGGTATTATCATTATCCAAACCATTATAAAATCCAAACTTTTTCCCTGAATGCTGTATTATAAATAACCTAAAGGAAAAAAGTTTGGATTTCTTTTTTACCCTTTCATAGGTAGTATACCACAAAAACTGGCAAGCGTATCATTTTTTCCTTTCCATTTTGGCTTTATTTCCTTGTCGCACTCGTCTTCAAGCGTTGCCAGCGCCGCCCTTTCCTGTTCCGTCGTTATGTCAAGATAAACCATGGTAGTCTGTAGCTGCTCATGTCCGAGCAGGAATGATATCTGTACGATATTCATCCCGTCTTCAAGCCAGTGGGACGCGCGGGCATGACGGAACTGATGCGCATGGAGTCTGACAGGCACATCCGGACAGGTTTCATGGGCTACAAGGGCGTGCTTCTTCAACATCTTGTCAATGGCCGGCTGTGTCATTTTCTGCATGCCATCATGGTTGCGCGAGAAAAATACATACCGTTTAGGATCAGGCAGTTCCCCGTGGAACACATTTCTGTACTTCTCCAGATATGCAGCAGCTTTGGGGAGGATATATAGTGTTCTCACTTTGTTTCCTTTCCCAATGATCGTGGCGTAGGATTTTTCACCACGAAGGCACAGATCCTTATTCTTTAGGGAAAGTATCTCATCAAGCCTTGCGGCAGTTCCATACAGAAGAAGCATAAATGCCAGATCCCGCAGCCCTATTCGGGATTCCGGATCAGGGGACGCAAACAGGGCCTTCACCGCATCCCTGGACAGCCCGGCCACTTTATTCCGTATTGTTTTCCTGCGAGGGATTGCAGAGGCTTCATGGGAGATATTCAGGTAGCCTATCTCGGAATCACTAAGGTATTTCAGGAAAGCCCTGAGGGAGGCGAGCCGGTTGTTGCAGGTCTGGGGGCTGCATCCGCGTCTGTCTGACAGCCATGTCAGCCATTCTTCAATTACGGGGCGGCTGAAACATTCCCCACAGAGTTTTTCCGGGGTGATTCCCTTTTCCGTTTCCAGGAAACCAATATACAGCGTCAGCGCGGACGAATAGGACTTCAGGGTATGGCTGCTGTGGGTACGCTGCACCGGTACATATTCGTATAGAAATGAATGGATATGTCCCGCGATTATGACTGCTTCATTCTTTGCTTTCTTCATGGCACACCTCCGGCAACATCCCGTTAAATCCCGTTTCCGTCCGCTCTTTCAGAATGTCGGACAGCCCGGGCACGAGGGAGTAATAATACTTTGTGCTTTCCAGCATGGAATGTCCCATGCTCTTGCTCAGGTATGTGAGCCGATCATAGAAATCCGTGCCGGTGCCCGTCCATGCATTGATGTTTTCTATTGCATAATTATGGCGCAGGTCGTATACCACCGCATGGGAGCTGTTTTCAGCATCCCAGAATCTGCGGAAATATTTACTAATCGTTCTTTTATGAAAATACCCGTCACTTCTGGCGGGGAAAAAATATTTCCGTCCGGGATACAGTGTCTTTACTGCAGCGTCATATCTGCGCATCAGGGCAAGCATGGAATCATGCAGAACCACATAATGCTGGCCGCTTCCCTTGGAAAAACGGATGCCGATGACCCCCTGCTCCAGGTCAACATCCCCGGCAAGCAGCATCCTTGCTTCCCTGGCACGCATACCGCTGCTGTACAGGAGGCGGAAAAACACGGGGAATACCATCACTTTACAGCGTTCCTGCACACTTTTCCCTCTTGGCTCCAGTCGGTCGCAGGCCCGGAAAAAGTTTTCAAGCTCTTTTTCACCGACCGGGTGGGGCAGGCTTGCGCAATGCTCCTGTCTGGGAACCGGGGGCGGGATAAGAGCCGCCTGCCCACGGGCATTCAGGTACTTGACAAGATCAATGATGATATATATCCTGGTGCGGTGGGAATTGTTTGTCTCTTTTGGGAAACGCCGGCACCATCCGTCGATCATTTCCTGCACAATGCCGGAGGCTTCCGGATAGTTCTGTGAACAGTACCTGTCAAAGCGCCGGAAACGGGATTCATAATCCTCATTCCATGAACCGGATGTTTTGCGGAACCGGATAAATGCTTCCAGAATATCCCGCCGTGAAGGGTTGAATGTACTCATACGCGGAACACCTCCTCACTGACGGGGAACCGGCTGATGCAGAGTGCGCATTCTTTCAGGTGGAAGAAGTCGGCATGCAGGTATGGTGTAAGGGAACGGGGGGATGTATGCCCCAGTGCCCGGCTGATAACCGGCTGGGAGATTTCCTTTCCCAGCATTTCCGTCGCCAGATGGTGCCGGAACAGATGAAGACCTTTCCGTGAGCCGGCTTCCTGTCGTATCCCTGCGGCACGGAAGATATGTTTTGACACTTGGTAGGCAACCTTCAGGGGTCTGTATGGCTTGTCCGTGGTAAGGAAAACATGCGGGTCATCCAGCAGGGGGCGTTCCTCCGTAATGTAATCATAAAGGGCGTTCCCCACCATTGCACTCAGGGGAATCTCAACCGGGACCTGCGTCTTCTGCTGGGTGAAGCACAGTCTGTCGTTTTCCCAGTCTATGGAGGATATTTTCAGGTTTACGATGTCAACGCTCCGCAGGCCGGCATAAAACGCCAGTACACCTATCGCCCTGTCACGCAGGGATATCCTGCCTCCAGGATTTCTGAGGACTTCTTTTATCCCTGAAACCTCATCCGGTTTCAGCACCGGAACATTCTTTCGGAATTCCGGGGTTGCAGGGAGGAAGTTCAGCACACGCCTGATATGGAGCGGCTCCGTTGGAAGACACACATTCAGCACCGTCCTGACCCTGTGTATGTAATCATGCCCTTTCTGTGAGCCTGCCGTATCCGGGCAGAAAAATGACTGCACCATGTCTTCCGTGGCATCTGCAAGGGAACTGCAACTTTTTTCCTGCAGGAAACAAAAAAACCTGGATGCGGCATTTGCCCTGCTGTTGAATGTGGAAGTCTGCAACCCCCGGGCAGACTCAGTATCTGTATAATAGTCCACCAGTTTTTTAAACTCCGGGATCAGAAGATCATAAGCATTCTTTGGAAAAAATGGAAAGTGATGTTTTCCGTCAGGATATTCCCCAAACAGGTCAAACCGTTCCAGTGTACCGAGCAGGGCTCTTTTTCCACGCAGCCAGTGAAAGGAATAACCATATGAGGCATACTCCAGATAGATATCCTTGTAGGATGTCCATCCCCGGCTTTCTGCATGGTCTAAAATCCATTGGATCTGATGCCGATAACAGTTGATGGTGGATTCTTTGTACCCTTTCTCTGCCATGAAGGAGAGAAGATTTTGATAGTTCTCTTTGAGATTTGTTACGTTCATGTATGTACCTCCTTAAAAATTTATGGTAAGATAATCATACATGAAAAAATAAATCCAAACCTTTTTATTGGGAAAGTAATAAAAATAAAATGCTTTCTTAAAAAGTTTGGATTTTATAATGGTTTGGATAATGATAGAAATATAAACTTTTGGATTTTTATCAGAGTATGATAGACCTGCAGCTTATCGACAAAGGGCAGCTTTATGATGAGTTAAAGCGAAGCTATGTTATATTTATCTGTCCATTTGATTTATATGGGAAAGGGCGGCATATTTATACCTTTGAAAATATCTGTAAAGAAGACGGTAGCATTTCTATGGGTGATGAGGCGGTAAAGATATTTCTCAATGCAAAAGGAACTCTGGATGATGTGAGTGATGAATTAAGGGCGTTCCTTGATTATGTGGCAGGGAAGAAGCCAAAGGATGCCTATGTGGAGAGGCTGGAAGAAGCAGTAAAAGAGGCCAAGAAGAATAGAGAATGGAGGCATGAGTATATGACATTGTTGATGAGAGATCAGGAGAATGTGAAAATTGGAGAAAAACGTGGAGAGGAAAGATTAGCAAAATTAATATTGCTATTAAATGAGGATAATCGGTCGTCAGATGTCATTAGGGTATTGCAGAATAAAGAATATCGTCAGAAACTTTATTTGGAGTATCATATCATTTAAAAGCAGGGCATCACAGGGCAGAAAATTTTAAAGGTTTTCTGTCCATAATAATATTACGAGATTTTTCGCACTTAGACATGTTATGGAGAACCATATCACAAGTGAGGGCGAAAGGCAAGGGATTGTCAGGAAACAGAACAGGAATACTAACTTCTTTTTACACTTTTTGCAACAATACCAATAAATTCATATACTTATGTGCCAAGCTATGGTTTATTTGGCGAGTTGAAAACTTTGACTGTTGTAAATGAGAACAAGGAAGAAATAATGTAAGTATATTCAAAGGTTACGGTACAGGAGAAACAAAAAGGTTTGCGGTTGTTGGCAAACCGGATTAAATTACCAAAAGCAGATACCATTGTAGCCCCAAAAGTTAGAATGAATAATTAAAGATTGCTGTATTATAGAATTTATATACAGAAAGGAGCATTTATGTGTTTGAACAGGATTATATAATAAGGCTGATAAAAGAAATGATACGAGCGATATTGAAGTTGCTTTTTAATATTGATACCGACAATCCTATTGAAGACTTATTGGAGGATAAAGAAAGCCGAGACGCGTTAGAAAAACTATTTGATATGGTTGATAATGGGAACATAAACGAAGCAGAAAATCAGATATATGATATTACATCTGATAACAGTATGGCAAATTTGGAGGTGGCACTGCTGTTTTATTCTTATCTCAATGACAAAGATGATGAATTTTTGCAGAAACATGGTTTTTGCCGAGATGAGATAAAGTCAGGTGTAAAAGAATTGGCATCCCGATATGGACTAATGGGAATGGCAGAAATTTTTTTGTCAGAGATATACGAATAAAAACTGGTGGCAAGCTCAAAATGATTTTTATCCAGGTTATCTGCTGATAAAGAGGGGAATCTATTACTGCAGCTGGATGATTAGAGGCTTACCTATTACGCTTGTGGGAACTGGAAAAATAAAGGGACCATCGTATGCCGCAGAAATATGGTTCGGGTAGAAAAAGTGAATACTTTTGTATGCAATCAACTGGATAAACTGTTAAGCGACGAAAAATTTTTTAAAGAGTTTGTGGGCAGGGTAAACCGGGAGCATAGAATCTTAAAGGAAAACGCCATAATGGAACGGGGAGTCCAGGAAAAGAGCCTGGAAAAAATCAAGGTTCGCCAGCAGAGAAACCATGAACTACACGAAGACAGCAAGATTTCCAAGGAGGAATTAAATCAGCAGCTATGGGAAATTCGTGAAAAGTAGACGGAAACATTCATGGTGATTCTGGAAGAATGGGTGATGAGGCGGTAAAGATATTTCTCAATGCAAAAGGAACTCTGGATGATGTGAGTAATGAATTAAAGGCGTTCCTTGATTATGTGGCAGGGAAGAAGCCGAAGGATGCCTATGTGGAGAGGTTGGAAGAAGCGGTAAAAGAGGCCAAGAAGAATAGAGAATGGAGGCATGAGTATATGACGTTGTTGATAAGAGACCAGGAGAATGTGAAAATTGGCGAAGAAAAAATGCATTTGGCTGAAGCATTTGCCGAGATAACAGATACAGCAATTTATCCAACTTTGAATTTCAGGGAGAATCCGCGGTGGGGGGGCATTCCAGAAAAGAAACACCATCGAAGTGAGTCGGAGCTTTGATTTTATTATGTTGAAAAACCCATATCCGGAGGCGTTTCCCACATTAAAGAAATATGGTATATTTGGCAGAGATATTTCTAAGGAAACAGGTCTTGCAGCAAGCGATCATTATGGAGTATGTGTCGAGTTGGAATTCTGAAAGAGAGATTTCAGGGAATATGGGCGGAAGGGATAGAATGAAACAAAACGGCGAGATATTTAGTGTAAAGAGTAGTGGTATTTTGTTATGTATTTTGGTCACGACAGCTAAGGTAATTGATGTTTTGACAAGACGATTCATTGGAAATGTTGTTGATAAAGGAATTGGAAGTGATTTTGGCGTTGAGTTGTTTGTTTGCATTGCAATAATTTGTGCCATAACACTTTTGCTTCAGTATCTTCAACCTTATTCTTGTGCTGGTTATGAAACGAAATACACTTCAGGATTGTTCATTAAAATAATTAATTCTTTTTTGTTATCTAAGCAATGTGAGATAGATGAAAAGAACGTAGGGGAAGTAAGCACATGTTTTTCTTCTGATGTAAATGGAGTATTTCAGTTTGCCAAGAGAAAATATACTATTTTTTTTCCTGATGCAGTCTCTTTTATTGTATGTGTTTTTTTCTGATGAAAATGCAAAGATCATTAGGTATTATTACTTTATGTGTCGGTTTGGTATCAGGTTTTTGCATGACGAAAATCAGTAAAAGCATGTTTTCTAAGATGAATGATTACCAAAATAAACTGAAAGACATTAATAAATTTACATCAGATGGATTAATTAATGTTGAAATGATTAAAGTGAATTTATTAACTGAAAAACTTGAAGAGCAATACGAACAAGAATTAATGGATTTAAATAGTATTAAGAAAAAATTAGCTATAAGACAAGCATTTCTGTCTGCTCCATCTATGATATTATCTTTTTCAACTTTGATGACAGTTGCATTCTATGGCGGATACTGTGTACTTAGTAATTCTATGAGTATTGGTTCTCTTATGTCTGCAATAATCATGGCTGACTATATTGTTTCGCCGATTATGAGACTGGAGAATACTCTTGTACAATATAGAAGATCTTTAGTTAATTAAGCGAACATTAATAAGATTACTGAAATGAATTTGGAAGAGGAGGAATGTAATTGTTTTTCAGATTCAGAAAGATTTTCGTTTAAGAATGTAAGTTTTTCATATCCCGACAATAGGATGGTATTTAACGATTTGAACTTAAATTTTACAAAGGGGAAAATCAATTATATTATAGGCAAGAACGGGGTGGGGAAAACCACATTTATTAAGTTGCTTAACGGTGTATATGAGACGAATAAAGGAGAAATAAGCTTACCATTTAGCGAATCATCATTGAGTAAAATCAGAAATAGAATATCTGTAATGTCCCAGGAGTCGTTATTATTTGCAGATACAATTAAAAATAATATATTCAAAGAAGGAGATTCTGAGGATAAATTTCAAGAACTGTGTAGGAAGCTAAATTTAGACTCAGAGATTATGAGTTTTGGGAGTGGTTATGAAACAATTCTTCAAGAGAATGGAGATCCTTTATCCGGAGGTCAAAAGAAACGTATTTGTTTTTTACGATGTGTTATGAATGAAGCGGATATATATGTATTTGATGAGCCTACCGCTAATGTGGATAAGTTGAATGCAAATGTTATGATGGATTACATATTTTCACTTTCAAAAAATCATTATGTGATTTTGATCACTCATGATAAAGATTTGTTAGACAAGTATCCGGGATATATCCAGGAGATTGGTGGGGCTTGATTGTATGATAAAAGACATTAAGAAATTGTGTATATTTTTTTCATTGTTTCAAACACTATGGTTGCCGTATATAGTTGCAACCTTAGTAGTAGCAAGCAGAAATTTCATCATAACTGTACTAAATGCGTCTATCAGCAGTAAGGCTGTGGAAATGGTAGAGAATGGAACATTTTATTGGAACGTATTGGTGCAAATGGGGATTTGGATTGCTGTATTTGCCATTTACGATTCTGTTGGAATATTTTCGCAAACCACGATCATACATAGAATAGGTGTGACATTGAGGAAAAAAATGTTTTCTCATGCATTACATGCGAAGGTTGAGAATTTAGATTTGTTTGGAAACAGACAAGAATTAATGTCTCGAATGAATTATGATATAGATGGTGCGATCGGACTTCTTTCATATGGTGTATTGTCACCCATCATGTGTTGTATTTCAGGCATCGGAGCTTCCGTTATTGTCTTCAGGGTTGATAGGAAACTATGCATAGCTATTTATTGTCTGGGAGCAGTTATTTTTTTGTCTCAGTGTAAATTAGCAAAAGCAATTAGAAATCGTGCAAATTTAGTGCAGAAGAGAAAAACAAATTTATTTTCCTTTTGTATGCAGATATTTAACAATTCCTCACTTATACGTGTATCGAATTTATGTAATTCTTTGACTGATAAACTAAAATTGCAAACAAATCAATATTACAAGGAAAATATGGATAAAGGAAAACTTGATGGAGTATATGGATTCATACAGGGAGTACTTCGTTTGTTCTGTTTCGTAGGTATATTTTGTTACTGTTATTTTGCCTCAAAGATGAGATTGGCGGATATAGTGTATATGATTCAGATTGCACCATTGATTTGTACTATGATTTTATCGATAGCAGATATGTATGCCTATTTTCAAAAATCGATGGTAAATGTAGATCGAGTACTGGAAATATTTGAAATACCATTAGAAAATGAAGATGGAATAAATTTTGAAATCCGACAAGAAAATTTGTTGGAAGCAAAGAATGTTATTTGTAAATATGAAGATTGTAGTGTGAAAATACAAGATTTTTCATTAAATGAAGGCTGCGGGAATATGGTTGCTTTTACAGGACCAAGTGGTTGTGGAAAAACAACTTTATTAAGAAGGTTGTTAAAATTGTATGAATATTCTGCAGGAAATCTTTTGCTGTTTGGCCAGGAAGTCAAAGAATGCAATAATTCCTCTTTGCGTTCACAAATATCATATGTTCCACAAGAAAATATGATATTTCCGGGATCTGTACGACAAAACATACTTTTTGGAAATAGGAATGATCATATTTCTGATGCTCAGATATATGATATTTTTAGCAAAATTGGTGCAAATGATTTTCTTGACTTAGTTGGCTTGGATACATCATTAACAGAAAATGGAACAAATCTTTCCGGAGGTCAAAGACAGATTATTGCTATTGCAAGAGCTATCTTATATGACAAACCCATAATGATTTTAGATGAGGCATTTGCTTCAATAGATATTAAGTATACATCCAGTGTTCTGAATTATCTAGCTCAAAGTGAGAAGTATATAATAATTGTGTCCCACTCAGATAACGTTCTTAAAAAATGCAGTAAGTGTATTGTCATGAATTCAACTGTGCATAAGCAGGAAAGTTTTGAGAGCAAGGGATGAGTATATGAAATGCAGAATTAGAGGCTGCTGAACTTAACCTAAAGTTGTGTTCTGCGTCTGGCACACAACTTTTCGGGTATGGCAGAGAGAGCAATATTCCCTTATAATAAAAGAAACATTCTGCTTCAGGAAAGAAGTCAGACTGGAATAATATGAAGGAGACGAAAATAAATGTTTGATAATGTGAAAGCGGGGAAGCAGATTGCTCTGTTAAGAAAAAAATTAGAATTAACCCAGGAAGATGTTGCCGGGAAACTAAACATCAGCCCCCAGGCGGTAAGTAAATGGGAAAATGGGCATACAATGCCGGAACTGTCCCTGCTTGTGGGTTTGTCAGAATTATTGGGATGTACGATAGATCAGATTTTATATCCTTCGCCCATGCCTGCTGTAAAGGCTAATTTTGAGCATATTCTGCTGCCATATGCGCCTATTGCGGATTTTACAGGCAGAAGTTGGCCGCGCAGCATGTCTCAGCCTGCAATACTTTCGGCTGTCAAACTATTTATGGGCCTTGAGGAACGCAGGGATATGATGAACCGGCAGATAAATGATGACACAGAATATATTCTCCAAGCTGCATTTTCTGGCAACAGCTTTGGTTACTCCTGGGGATTTGATAATATCTGGGAGGGATGTCTTGCGGTATACGGATTGACATGCGAAGTTTTTACCAGCACTGAGTATTCACAGGAAGTATTTATCCAAATGGCAATAGATCATATAAGGGGAGGATATCCCATAGTTGTTATCCCGCATGAATATGAGGAAACGATACTGGCAACCGGATATTCTGATCAGGGCAGAATTTTGAGAGGCATATCTTTTCTGGATGGTGATGATGAAAAAAATTCCATCATGTCTTTTGGGAATCTGAAAAAGTATTCCGAATGGTATGTGAAAGATTGTGACCTGGTTCTGATCAAACCTGGTATGAAAACGGATTCGGTCATTGATAAATGCAGAGAAATCTTGCGAAAAGGTTATACGCTATTGAGCAATAAAACGCATTTATTTGATCAGCCTCTTGTAGGATATGGAGTGGTTATTTATGATAATTGGTGTGAAGAACTCCGAAAGGAGACGAATCAGGATTTGGCGGACATTAGATGTATGTTTCCACATGTGTTCATACACTATGAAGGGAAGCTCAGAATTCGGGAATTCCTTGAACTTTGCACACATCTGATGCATGAGATCGACAAAAGCGCATTCAAAACTGCAATATCAAAATATGATGAAATATTGTCTATCAGTGAAAAATGTATGCATGAAATGCTTCCTAAAACGCCACTGAATGCGGCGGAAGCCAGAATCCAAAGACAGGCCTATATAGCGATTTTGCAAAGGTGCAAGGATTTGGAAGAGGAAGCCTTGGCGGCAATAAGTTCTTATGGGGACAAGGCGGTATAAAGTATTCTGAATTTATTTGCTGTAATTTCATTGTTTTGGGAGTAATTTGAGTAAGGGAGTGGAGGAGAAAGGGAACGGAAGTCCTTCAAAACATATTGATTTTTCGCCGGATCTATGATGAAATTATATATGAGTGTTATTCCTCAAAACAGAATAAAGGGGTGAAAACATGCTCTCTGTACTCGTAATTGAAGACGACAAAACGATAAACAGTCTGCTTTGCAGTATCATAACGAAAAGCGGCTACTCTGTGGATAGCGCCGAAAACGGACTTGACGGACTTGACAAAGCGTTGTCGGGTGACTACAATATTATTCTTATGGATTTGATGCTGCCCTTGAAAACAGGGGAGGAAGTGCTGAAGAAGCTGCGCTCTGTCAAGAGCACACCCGTTATCATCATCTCGGCAAAGCTGGAGGTGTACAACAGAATAGAACTTTTCAAGATAGGTGCTGATGATTATATCACCAAGCCATTTGATATTGACGAGGTCATGCTTCGCATACAGGCTGTGCTTCGTCGGACTGAGGCGCAGACCTCCGCTCTGCTTATATTCAGAGATTTAAAACTCGACACCGACTCAAAGCGTGTTTATGTCAAGGGAAACGAGATCACCTGTACGGCTATGGAATATGCGATACTGGAGCTGATGCTGAAAAATCCCAAAACGATATTCTCAAAGCGCAGGCTTTATGAAAGTGTTTCCGGCGATACATATTTGAGCGATGATAATACGATGAATGTACACATCAGCAATCTACGTAAGAAGATTGCAAAATTCACCTCGGAGGAATATATTGAAACTGTTTACGGAATGGGGTATCGTCTGGTAAATTAAGAATTTCTTTAGACTTGGTGAAGAATCTTTAAAACATCGTATATTATCATAAGAGCAGGAAAAAAAAGGAGGTTTGCAAAATGGAAAATATTATTCTGCAAACACACGGAATATCCGTGAAATACGGCAATTTTCTTGCTCTCGATGATGTAAGCATCAGTCTCAAAAATAAGCATATCTACGGTTTTATCGGTGAGAATGGTGCAGGCAAGACCACACTGATGAGAGTACTGACTGGGCTGCTTTATCCCACAAGCGGTACCTTCTCGCTGTTCGGGAAGAACAGACCGTGCGACATTCTGAAAATGCGCCGACATATCGGCAGCACCATTGAAGCTCCAGCCCTTTATCCGGAATACTCCGCTTACCGCAATCTTGAATTGCAGCGTATCCTGATCGGCAATCCCGACAAGGAAATATGCGATAAGCTGCTCCGAATGGTGGGGCTGACCGAGGCTAAGAATAAGAAGGTAAGAAAGTTCTCTGTGGGAATGAAGCAGAGACTCAGCATAGCAATGGCTCTTGTGGGTAAGCCGAGACTGCTTATACTCGATGAGCCGATAAATGGTCTTGACCCTAAAAACATATCCGAACTGCGCAGCTTGCTCAAAAAGCTGAATGAGGAAAATGATGTAACGCTGTTCCTGTCAAGTCATATCCTTAACGAGCTTTATCTGCTTGCTACCGATTATTATATTATCCACAAGGGAAAAATCATCGAGTCGCTTACCCATGACGAGCTTGACGAAAAATGCCGACAGTACATAAAGATAAAGACATCTGAGCTGCCGAAATGTATAACCGTCATTGAGAATGGGTTTCATGATGCAGAATACACTGCCATAGATGATGTGACCTTGCATCTGTTCTCACATACAGACAGGGCAGAGAGCATAGCAAAGCTTCTCATGGAGAATCATATTGTCACTAAAGAATTCTCAGTTATGGAGCAAAGCCTTGAAGAATACTTCCTTGGCATCACGGGAGGTGACAGCAATGCGTAATCAGCTAATGGTCGAAAAATATAAAGCTAAAAGATTCATTATAATGTATCTTGCGGCGGCTGTTCTTGCAGCGGCAGGATTTTTCCTTGGATTTCTTAAACTCCCTGAAAATCTGGATACGGCAACGGTGTTTTCTTTTTCGATTTGCGATACATCTTTTATGTTTATCATTTCACTTGTTGCAGCCTGGTTTGCAGGAAATGATTTTCTGAATCGAACGATACATAATGAAATAAAAGTAGGATACAGCCGTTTTTCAGTATTCATTGCAAGAACTATTACTACCGTTATCATGGCAGTGCTGCTTCATTTGACCTATGTTTTCTCAACGGTTATCGGATTTTCTGTTAAATATAGGTTTGACAGCAGTATATTTTCTATTACAGATTTTGTTTGGCTGATGGTAGTCCTATTGCAGATATGTGCTAACATCTGCATCTATATGTTTATTGTTTTTGCCCTCAAAAAAGTTACTTCGGGAATAGCGGTAACGGTTGTTTTCAGTTTTGTGTCCTGCAATATTCTTAGAAACTTCATCAGCGAGAGCGTTTTCAGGCTGACCTGTTTTAGTCTTGCACAAACGAGCGATAACAGAACACTTGCATTGTCGGCGGTGTTTGCAGCAGCGGTGATCGTTATTTCGCTGACAGCAACACATTTTGTTTTCAGAAGAGCCGAGATAAAATAAGGAGATGGTACAGCGGTGGAAATATTTGTCATAATAGTGCTTTCTGCCGCTGTATGCATTCTTGCGGCAAAGCTATTTTCCTTGAAAAGCAGGATAGAATCGGTATCAAAGCAGCTTGATGATAAAGATATTACTCTTATCACAACACAGCTTGGCGGTGACGAGCTTGAAACTGTCGTAAAAAAGATAAACCTTATGATAGAGAACGATCGTAAGGTGAAAGTCGAGATAAGCAGGGAGCAGACTGCGCTGAAACAGGCAATTGCCGATATTTCTCATGACATACGCACTCCGCTTACAGCGGTAGTGGGGTATCTCCAGCTTGCGGAAAATGAAGACCAGCGGACGAACATAAGCATCGCCCTTGAACGCGCAAAATATTGCAGCAGCCTTGTGAACGACTTTTTTGAACTGTCGATCATCGATTCAAAGGGCTGCGAGCCCGTTTTGGAAAGTGTCGATGTGAACGATATGCTCTGCGAGCTGATACTTGGTAATTTCCCAAACTTTGAAGCCAAAAGCATTACTCCCCATTTTGAGGACAGTGGCAAACCTGTCTATGCTCATGCAGACAGAAAAATGCTCACAAGGGTCATACAAAATCTTATATCGAACGGTATCAAATACGGCAGTGACCGGCTTGATTTCACTCTTACTGCCGATGAAGCAGTACATGTATCCGTATCAAATCCCATATCGGATAATAAGATAGATACGGAGAAAATATTCGATAAATTCTACCGCGCAAGCAGATCGAGGACAGCAGGCGGTGCAGGAATTGGGCTTTATATCTGTAAGCAGTTTGTTGAAGCAATGGATGGCGGTGTCTCTGCTTCTGTCGGGGACGGTGTGTTGACTATTACGGTCACTCTTGGTATTGATGATGCAATTGGAAGAAGCCGTGCAGGAAGCCAGGAAAAACAGGGCATGGAGGCATGAGTATATGACTTTGTTGATTTATGCGGAAAATGGCATCCGAATCAGTCAGGACCGATCGGACACCGAAGTGTAACTATAAGGAAGAAATGCTGCCGGCTTTGGCAGAGCACTTGAGATTGGAGGAAGAAAATTTGATACGTATCGTTGATATTACTCCTGATAACTGGAGATTGGATTTGAAAGTAGCTGAATCGCAGAAAGCCTATGTGGCAAATTCTGCTGTTTTACTGGCAAGGGCTTATGCTTATCGGAATCAAAACAGCCGTGCCTTTATAATTTACAATGATGAAACTCCTGTGGGCATGGGCTTGTACTATGATTGCCCGGAATCCAATAGTTATGATTTCAGCCAAATATTTATCGACCAGCGATTTCAGGGTTGTGGGTACGGCAAAGCTGCAATAAAGCTGGTGTTGGATGATATGAAAAAGGAAGGTAAGTATGGTAAAGTAGCCCTGTGCTACATTGAGGGGAACGATGTCGCCAGGAAGCTGTATGAACAATTCGGTTTTGTGGAAATTGGCAGAGATGGGGATGAAATTATTATGGAGATGTCTCTACATATGGATTTGCATGAATCCGCCAAAGAACTGTGAGCAGCCGGAAGGATATGGTTTTCCGGAAGTTTTGCATAGAAAATACGGAGAATCAGTTTTTCTGTTTATTGTAATCTGTCGGAACATTGTGTATAATAGAATTGTAAGATGACAAAAGGATTGAGGCCAGATTTATAATATGGGATTTGATGAGTGGGAATAGGGGGGAAATGAAAATACAAATCAGCGGCAATTTACTTCAACACTATCTGCAAAATGTCTATTTCATAAATGGACACAGCTATGCAGGAAAATCTACAATGGTCAGTATGCTGGCTGAGCGGTATGATATGATCCAATGCGGTGAGAATTACCATGATGTATTTCCCCGAAATAAGCTGTCACGGTGGAAGCAGCCGGGTCTGTGCTATTTTGACACTATGAGCGGCTGGAGGGAATGGCTTAATATGACTCCGGAAGAACATTGGAACTGGACTGATCAGGTTTCTTTGGAATGTATGGAGATAGAGATTCTGGAGTTGGTCAGGCTGGCGGCTTCCGGGAAGAAGGTCATTGTGGATACCAACATTCCGCCGAATGTGCTGCGGGAGATTTCAGCGTATAACCGCGTTGCCATCATGCTCTGTGATCCGCCGGATATTTGTTTCACCCGTTTCTTTGATCGAGAGGACCCGGATAAGAAATTTATGATGGAGCAGATTCAACTCTGCCCGGATCCGGAAGCTACCCTGCAAAATTTTAATTCCTGGGCGCTGTATCATCCGCCGTTGGAGATTGACTGGGCGCATACAGGCTTTTTTACTTACACCCGTTCAGATTTTGAAAATGATACACGGGAAGAAACGCTGTCGGCTTTGGCAAAGCATTTTGGATTGGAAGAAGAAAATAATTTGCAGGTTTGACAAAGGTAGGGTGAGAGATGATCACATATAAAGATCTTGAAGTGCATGCGAAAGCCCTTCTTGAATTCTGCCAGTACCCGGCCGTGAAGTATAAAGTAAAATTTTCTATTTTGAATGTTCCCTACGAGGATGGAGAACTGTCTCTGCTGCGGAAAGATTTTTTGAAAAGCGATATTGTGGAGGAAATGCATCAGACACAGGACAACTATGGCGGCTGGGGGAAATTTCAGTCAAAAGATTATTCTGTCAAATCAATAATTCCTACGTCCGGTGTTGGAATTGAGCGCTGCCTGTATATTGGGCTGACGATCAGGGACCGGGATATCTTGCTTTTGGCGGAGGAATACCTGAGTGATTTGCTTATGGGTACGGGCCGTGAAAAAATCCGGGGGAAAAATGACCGGGATAATCCGTGGTTTAGGGCGAAAGTTTGTAATCTGCTGGAAGCCATAACACCATATTCGCCGTTATGTGACGAAACTTGGCGTCAGTGGTTGTTTATAGCGGGCAGAGCTTATGAAGAGGGAGAATACTCCTATGAGAAGGATAAAGCCGCGCAATATGAAGTTTTTGCCAGCAGGGAGAGCAGGCTGGTGCCCATGCAGAGTGAATTGCTGTTAAAGAGACGAGAGAAAATATCTGCTTCTCTTGAGGAGGCCATGCTGCGGCATTTAGGGAGACATGCCAGTGAAAATGGATATTTCTGGGAGAAAACATCGGACAGGCTTCCTGAAAATTTTGTATTTAATAAGACAAGAAGATGGTTTAAGACATTCAATTACATCAATCAATTCAGAGGCTCCGGGTTATATCTTGATGGCGTGGTGGATTGGCTTATGGAAAATGTACGGGAAGATGGGGTATGGGACTGGGGAACCCAGATTAAAGATCCCTGGGGATACTTCGGATATTTTTCCTGCAACCGAAATTACAGATATAATCGGGTGATTGATTGTACGGTTGAAATATTGGATTTTTTAAAACATTATATAGACAATAACATATAAAGTACATTCAAATTCGGATGCTTCATATTATGCAAATGTGCAGATACCGATTTTTATTGCAGAAGCATCAAAGGGCAGGCGGCTTACATTGGGCTATGGCAGGGAAGTGTGGGAAAGCGGAAATGCAGGCGAAAAATATTTAACCAAGGGCATATGTATTGCGGGAAGCAGCTTCAGAAAGGGAGAATTGAGGATGGAGCAGAAAGTAAACAGAATAGATTTTCGTTTGGGTAGGTTTGGGAAACTGGCACCGCTTTTGGCTGCGGCGGCTATGATTCTTTGGGCGGCATTCAGCCAGTCTAATGTGAACGGATATGTGCTGGCCTTTTTCGCGGCGTTGGTTACAGGGGTTCTCTTTGCGAAGGACGAAAAGGCATACGGGGAAGCGCTGGTCTATGGTTTGAGCAAGCCCATTTTCGGGGTGATCGTAATGGCGGTGATACTGGCGGCAGTCTCGGGCAAGCTGATTTCGGCCAGCGGGGCGGTACAGACCATTGCGGCATATGTGGTTGCGGCAGGTTTTACAGGAAAATTGTTTGTGGCGGCCTCCTTTCTGATTACCTGTCTGCTGGCATTTGCAACGGGTACCTCGGTGGGCACCTATTTTGTTGTGATTCCCATTTTGTTTCCGGTGGGCGTGATGGCGGGCGCGGCGCCGGAATTTATGATTGGCGACATTGTGTCGGGCGCGGCGTTCGGCGATAATCTGGGGCCGATCTCGGATACCACCATTGCTTCCTCCGCCACACAGCATGCGGATCTGGGAACCGTGGTAAAGACCAGGATGCGATATAGCCTGCCGGCAGCGGCGGGAGCCCTGGTTCTGTTCCTGCTGTGTTCCAAAACCACAGACAGCGGTGCGGGAACCCCGGCGGCGGCCGGTACGGTTAATCCGACCAGCCTGGTCATGCTGGCGGTGCCGGCGGTAATCATTGTCCTGTGCCTGATGAGAAAACATCTGATCACTGCTCTGTCCTGGGGCATTCTGGCGGGAATCGCCGCCGGATTGCTTTTTGGCATATATACGGTGGACGAACTGGTTTCTTTTCCCGGCGGCTTCTCCGTGTCCGGGACCATTATAGAGGCAATTACGGGAACAGCGGGCACCGTGGCCATGCTGATTGCGGTGTTTGCCCTCTTAGGAGTGGTGGAACGCAGCGGTCTTTTTGAGGATGTGGGGAATATTCTGGCCCGTTTCGCAAAGAGTGAACGCAGCACGGAGACAGCCATTGTGCTGTCCGCCGGGATGCTCAGCATGGTGACGGGGGTTATTTCCGTAGCGATCGTGGCGCTTGGCGATCTGGTAAATGAGATTGGGGAAAAAGCGGGTGTAAATCGGTATCGCCGTGCCAATCTGCTGGACTGTACAGGCTGCGTGTTCTGTTTTCTGACCCCATGGACAGTACATTGTGTGATTCCGGCGCAGCAGTCCGCGCAGTTTGGGGAGGGATTTGCGGTGGCGCCTGCGGCTATTCCTTTTGTGAATTTTTACTCCCTTTGTATGTTGGTGATGTTGGCGGCAGCGGTGATTACAGGATATGGCAGAAAGCAGTAAGGCTTTGCCCCAAGCCACCACTACGACGTATATGCCGAGATGGATTTTTAAAAGTTCTTGAATTTGTCCGTGTTTGATAGTATGATTTGATAGAAAAGTATTTTGGCTGCTTTGAGAAAAAATTATAGGAGGAGGGAATCTATTATGATTACCTGGAAAAATCTGGACACCGTTTCCGCGTATCAGGAACTGCAAAAGGTGGCGCCTGTCAATCTGACAGAGGCAATGGCCGGGGAGAACGGCGCGGACCGTGTAAGGAAATACAGCGTTCCCATGGCGGCGGGACTGGCGTTTCATTATGCCGCAAGGCAGGTGGACGACAAGATTCTGGAAGTCCTTGGAAAACTGGCGGAAGAGACGCAGCTTGCGGAGAAATTCGAAGCGCTCTACAATGGTGAGGTGATCAATACCGGAGAGAAACGCATGGTGCTCCATCATATGACCCGGGGACAGCTGGGCGAAGCTGTGGTAGCCGACGGTGTGGATAAGCGGGACTTTTATATGGAGCAGCAGCGAAAGATTGCGGAGCTGGCCAATAAGGTACACAGCGGCGAGATTACAAATGCTGCGGGAGAGAAATTTACCACCGTGGTACAGATCGGCATCGGCGGCAGTGATTTAGGCCCCCGGGCCATGTATCTGGCTTTGGAAAACTGGGCCAGGGTGAACAACACATTTAAGATGGAAGCCAGATTCATCAGCAATGTGGATCCCGACGACGCAGCGGCAGTACTGAATACCATAGATGTGGCCCACTCCCTTTTTGTACTGGTATCCAAATCCGGAACCACCTTAGAGACCCTGACCAACGAATCTTTTGTAAAAGACGCTTTGAAAAACGCGGGTCTGGACGCTTCCAAACATATGATTGCCGTTACCAGCGAGACCTCGCCTCTGGCAAAGAGCGACGACTATCTGGCGGCATTCTTTATGGATGACTATATCGGAGGACGTTTCTCATCTACATCCGCAGTTGGCGGCGCAGTCCTGTCACTGGCGTTCGGACCGGAAATATTTGCGCGGTTTCTGGAAGGGGCTGCTAAGGAAGATAAGCTGGCAGCAAACGAAGATCTGCTCCAGAATCCATCCATGCTGGATGCGCTGATCGGTGTTTATGAAAGAAATGTACTGGGCTATCCGGCAACTGCTGTATTGCCGTATTCACAGGCATTAAGCCGCTTTCCGGCACATTTGCAGCAGGCAGATATGGAGTCTAACGGAAAGTCTGTGAACCGTTTTGGCGAACCGGTGGACTATGTGACAGGTCCAGTTCTCTTTGGTGAGCCGGGAACAAACGGACAGCACTCCTTCTATCAGCTGCTGCATCAGGGAACGGATATCGTGCCGATTCAGTTCGTTGGATTTAAGAACAGCCAGATTGGAACAGATGTTGTCATTGAAGACAGCACAAGCCAGCAAAAGCTCTGTGCCAATGTTGTGGCTCAGATTGTTGCATTTGCCTGCGGTAAGGATGATGAGAACCTGAACAAGAAGTTTGAAGGCGGACGTCCATCCAGCATCATTATCGGCGAGCAGTTAAATCCGGAAGCTCTCGGAGCGCTTCTAGCACATTTTGAGAATAAGATTATGTTCCAGGGATTTGTATGGAATGTAAACAGCTTTGACCAGGAGGGCGTACAGCTTGGCAAAGTGCTTGCAAAACGTGTACTTGCACATGAAACAGACGGCGCATTGAAAGTATACAGCGATTTGTTGAATATTTAATCATAAATAAAGTGAAATCCTTCTGTACGCTGCCGGAGACAGGGTACTTTTCACGGGGCCGGGCACGCCGCTGCCCGGCATCCGAGCCAGTAAAGCACCCCTTTCGGGCATCCGGTCCTGTGCGGGGGGATTTCTTTATCAAGACTTGACGCGGCATCAGAAGGACTGTCTTGGCTGCTGTTCAGACACAAGGAGGGCGGAGATGAGTACAATCAGTATACAGAACCTGACACGGGACTACGGTTTGGGAAAAGGAATCTTCAACGTATCTTTTGAAGTGGAGAAGGGAGAGGTTTTCGGCTTCTTAGGACCGAATGGGGCGGGGAAAACAACAACCATCCGTCATCTCATGGGATTTATCAGACCTAAATCTGGAGAATGCCGTATAGACGGGATGGATTGCTGGAAGGAACATGAGGAGATTCAGAAACGGCTTGGTTATATACCGGGAGAAATCAGCTTTTTTGACGATATGAGCGGAAAAGAATTTTTGAAATTTGCAGCAGATTATCGGAATCTGGGAAAAGACAACCGGATAAAGGAAATGCTGGAGCGTTTTGAACTGAATCCAAAGGACAGGATTAAGAAGATGAGCAAGGGAATGAAACAAAAGATCGGGATTGTCACGGCATTTATGCATGACCCGGATATTCTGATTTTGGATGAGCCAACCAGTGGATTAGATCCGTTGATGCAGAATCGTTTTATTGAACTGATTGCGGAAGAGAAGAAACGGGGGAAAACGATTCTGCTGTCCAGCCATATGTTTGAGGAGGTGGAGCGTACCTGTGACCGTATCGGAATCATCCGCAGCGGCAGACTTGTGAATGTGGACTATGTAGAGACACTTAGAGAGAGACATATGCACACCTATACGGTAACGCTGGATACAGTGGAGAAAGCAGAGGCATTTGCAAAAGACTTTGAAGGTTCCTGCGACGGGGTAAAGGTTACGGTTGCTGCAAAGCAGAGTCTGGAAACGATTTTTATGGATTATTATGGAGGCGGACAGAATGATTAATCTGACTTTATACAAACGAGAAATGAAAGGCAGTGTGAAGGTACTGATTATTTTTGCTGCCATTGTCACCCTCTATATTTCTATGATTATCAGTATGTATGACCCACAGATGGTAGAGACGCTGGACAGCTTTTATGAGATTATGCCGGAAGTAATGGCGGCGGTTGGTATGAGCGCCGGATCCACAAGTCTGATCGGATTTATGATTTCTTATCTCTATGGATTTATCCTTCTTGTGTTTCCGATGGTGTTCTGTATTCTGCGGGGAAATGGGCTGGTAGCGAAATACGTGGACAGAGGTTCTCTGGTAACCCTTTTGGCGGCTCCGGTAAAGCGCAGGACAATTGCGGTGACACAGATGTCTGTGATGCTGAGTGGAATCGTGCTTCTTATGCTCTATATCACAGGATTGGAAATGATTGTTGCCGAAATCAGCTTCCCCGGCGAGCTGGTTATGTCAGAGTTACTGAAACTGAATGCAGTCCTTCTTTGCCTGCATTTGTTTATTGGAAGTATTTGTTTCCTTGCGTCCTGCATTTTTTCTGACACGAAATACAGCATCGCTTTTGGCGCCGGAGTTCCGGCGCTGATGTATGTGCTTCAGATGCTGGCCAATACAGGGGAAAAAGCAGAGAAGGCCAGGTACTTTACCTGTTTTACGCTCTTTGACGCAACGGGCATTGTGGAGGGGGAAAACGGAGCAATTCTGGGAGCTGTAGTACTGCTTGTGGGCGCTGTCCTATTGTATGGCGCCGCAGTGGCTTCTTTCTGCAAGAAAGATATGCATATATAGATTACACATATGAGTAAAGGGCTGCGAATAGTAATCTATGTAGAATAAAAAAGAATGCGGAGATTATTCCAGCACGCTTTTCATATCCACAGGCAGAGGCGCGGCGAATTCCATATATTTTCCGGTAATCGGATGTGCAAACCGAAGACAGTGAGAATGCAGTGCCTGACGGCTGATAAATTCCATATCGGGGTTATAAAGATAATCACCGATTAACGGAAAACCAAGATGTTTCATATGAATGCGGATCTGATGGGTGCGGCCTGTTTCTAAATGAAGTGAAACAAGGCTGTGCCCGTTTTTTTCTTCGATTACTTTGTAATGTGTCATGGCATGTTCCCCATGCTCAAAATCCACAATCCGTTCAATGACAGAGCCGGATTTACGTGAAAGCGGTGCATCGATTGTGCCGGAAGAGGGCATTGGCTTTCCACGTACAATGGCCAGATATTCACGGTCAATCTTGTGCTTGTATGCATAAGAAGACAGAATGTTGGAGCTGACCATATGCTTGGCGATAACGGTGACGCCGGAAGTATCACGGTCTAAGCGGTTCGTACAGCGGAAGATAAAAGGCTTATTCTGCTGCTGATAATAATAGGCGCAGGCATTTGCCAGAGAATAATGGTAGTTGTTCATAGACGGATGGATTGGCATCCCGGCAGGTTTATTGACAACCAGAATGTCCTCGTCTTCATAAAGTATATTCAAAGGAATATCTGTGGGCGGAATCTTTTCAGAAACATCAGTTTCCTGAATCCGAATGACAAGTTCATCTCCGGTGGAAAGCGGTTGTGTGAGATAAGACCAGACACCGTTTACGAGAACACTTTCCCGCATCTTTTTCAGTTCCGTCAGATTTTGGCGGGAATAGCCGTGGCGGCGCAAATACTGCTCAATGCGTAAGCCTGCCTCTTCTTCTGTGATCTGATAGATCAGTGTCCGGTCCATAAAGCCTCCTAAAAAGATGATTTAAGTAACAGTTCAGCGTAGGACTTTGCACTTGCTGCAAAGTCCGTAAGAAAGTGTGATGGGGGTGCTCAATTAGTAATAGATTTTTGTTTCTCCGCTGATGGTCTCCTGAATGGATGTGCCTACAGCTTCTTTTGCCTTTGCAATATCTCTTTGTGCGATAGCTTCGAGCAGGAGCGCATTTCTTTTATACATTGGTTCTAATCCATGCAGCTTAAAATAACGTTCCAACAGCATGATATTTGGGATTTTGAAAGAGGAAAATAAAATCGGCAGCAGGATATTTCCTGAAAACACAGTGAGCAGATGGTCGAACTCATACATCAGCTCGGCCCATTCGCGGGGCAGTGTCTTTTCCTGAAATGCCTTGTGGGCGAGCTGTAGCTCCTTGAGATTTTCCTCGGTCATATCTGGAACAGCGCGCTCCAGCGCATAGTCCATACAGATTCGGCGCATATCCAGTACAGAATGAATGTAATCCTCAGTAATGCTTCCGTTTTTCATGATTGCAATCAGGATATCAACGGTGCCATGTTTCTTATAGTCTGCGACATAGGTGCCCTGACGGGGGATGATATTCAAAAATCCCCGGTTTGCCAAATCTACAATTCCGTCATTGACAACAGAGCGGGAAATCTGCATCTGTCTGGCAAGATCGCGTTCCGGCGGAAGCTTTTCCCCGATGGAAAGTTCTCCGGAGAGAATCATAGATTCAATTTCTGTAATGAACAGCTCTTTTAAAGTAGGGGAACTGATTTTCTTAAATTCCATAGGGACGCTCCTTTTCTTGTTGTTCAAGTCTCTTTCGCAAGACTTGGTGCGCAATTGATATACTTCCGGTTATATAGCTATAAAAGAAAATAATCATGTAAACAATTTTAAGGGAGGGAGAAAAAAAATGCAAGCTGTATAAAAAATTGCAGAAATACCAAATGATTCTATTGCAGGGCAGGCGGAAACAAAATCTACTTTCTATCTCATAAAAGGTGTATAATGAGAGTATTAACCGACTTCATGAAAAGGAAAGAGAGGAAACATGGTAATGGAAGAAATACGGTTTGAAGTAGATGGTGACATGAGTTCACCCCATATCCACGGGGAAATGGAAATTATGTTTGTATTATCCGGGCGCGTCGCTGTGATGACATATCCGAGGAATTATGTTCTTGAGTCTGAAGGGATTGCGGTATTCAACGCATTCCAGCACCACGAAATATACTGCCCTTCCGGCAGCCATACCCTTTCCTGTTTCATTTCTTCAGATGTGATTACACGCACCGGAATTTCGTATATCTGGTGCTGCAGCACACTACAGCCAGAACTTGCGGAATATTTTAACGCATTGAAAGAAAAACTGGCGGTTATTTTTAAGGAGTACCAAAATGAAGCGGATTCCCACAAATTGTTTCTGCTTGGCAATTTATTTGAATTGCTGGATGTGTTGAAAGTGTATTTTGAGGAATCGGATTTTGCGGCGGCTGGCAGTACAGAATTGCAGGATATTTTATTTTATATCGGACGGCATTATGCCGAAAAGCTTTCGTTAAAGCAGGTGGCAGATAAGTTCTTTATGTCTTCGAGTTTTCTGTCAAGGAAATTCCAAAAAGAAACAGGGATGAGTTTTAGTGATTATCTTCGTGAAATACGGGTTCAGCGGGCGGCATATCTCTTACAATATACGGAAAATTTCGTCACGGATATCGCACTTTCGAGCGGATTCTCCAATACAAATGCGCTGATTGAAAATTTTAAACGGATATATGGAAAAACACCGGGAGAGTTCAGGAAAACCCAGCTGCGTAAAAGTGTAAAGCCACAGGCATTCCATCAGGAGCCGATATCGTATATGCCTTTATTCCACTATATGAATCAGCCGGGAAACCGTATGTACTATACCTATCCGCTCAATGAGATAAAGTCTGTTTCCGTGGATGCTGCATTGGAGGGCGCTCCGTTGTGTATGGAACATAAGGACAGAATGTCTATTGGACAGGCTAAAAATATTATGCTGGAAGCAGTACGGAAGTCTGTAAAAAAAGCAAAGGAAGAGCTGGGAATCCGATACATTTCTTTTTATGGAATTTTAGATGATGCGATTGACGTGTATCACTTAAAAGAAAACGGAGAACCTTATCTGAATTTCTTTTATGTAGATTTAATATTTGATTTTTTGATATCTGCACAGGTGATTCCGATTGTGGAATTGGGAGCCACGCCGGAGCTGCTTGTCGAACCGCAGACAGAATCGCAGTATGTTTTTCCGGAATACCGTAGAGAGTTGCCAGATGATATGGACGGTTGGGAGAATCTGGTCAGAGAGCTTATCCGGCATTTTATAAGCCGCTACGGAGAAGCAGAGGTATCAAAATGGGTTTTCTCATGTCTTCCGGCATTTTTGGCTTCATACAACCTTTTTACAGTTGAACAATATGCCGGTTATTATGAAGCTACGTTTCGTGCGGTACGAGATGTACTTCCGACAGCAATAATCGCCGGATTTATGCTGGATATGGAGTTATGTAAGGAGTCGGGAGACGGCACTCTGGAATATTTGCTGGAGTATAGCCGCAGGCATGATTGTATGCCGGATGAACTGACCTTCCAATGTTATCATTGTAAGTATCCTCTTAACGATATGGAACGGACGGCAAAAAGAATCAATGTAAAAAAGAAGGAACAGACAGATGAACCTGCGGAACTCAGCATGAATCCGGATTATCTGAGCCAGGGGATTGCATATATTAAATCTGTATTAAAACAGACTGTAAATGAAAACGTATCAATTGTCATCGGCGCATGGAACAGTTCGATTTGGCAGTCTGAGCTTGGAAATGATACATGCTATAAATCGGCATGGATTGTGAAAAATATGTTGGAAAATGAAGGGAAGATAAAAGCGCTGAGCTATGCTTATCTAACGGATTATTCGGAACTAATACTGATTAATGCAAATACATTTTACGGAGGATGCGGCCTGATTACTTATAATGAGCTGCCAAAAGCAGGTTATTACGCATATATGCTGTTGGGGGAAATGGAAGGAGAGAAAATTGCGCAGGGTGAGGGATACTGTGTGACCCGTGCACAGGACGGAAATCAGTTCCAGATTATGCTGTATCATTATTGCCATTATAATGCGGAAACGCGGTTGCGGAACCAGCTTTCCAAAGAGGAGGAAAGAACATACGACCGATACTACAGTTTTTGCATAAAGGGTATGCTTGTATTCCGCTTCCTGATTGAGAATATAAAGGAAGGGCAGTATGAATTATCCAGAAGAAATATAAACCGCAGGCATTGCAGCAGCTATGATAACTGGATGAACATGGGGGCGCCTCATCCTCTTGGCACGCAGCAGAGAGAATACTTGGCGAGGGTTTCTGTTCCGGGATACCAGTATAGTATTGTCAGCGTGAATTCCGATCAAAGACTGACGATTGCGGAATCTCTGGATGAACATGAGGTTTGTCTGCTTACGCTTAGAAAAATATAGTGAAACAGAAGGAAATATCGAAAAATAAACTATATAATCATGTTTTGTTGCAAAGGGCGTTCTTTGATAGGAAAGGACGCCTTTGTTTTTGGACGGAAATTGGATGAAATGAGAAGGAAAGTTGTAGTCCGGTGAAAGAAAACGTGATATTCTACTGATTGTGAAAGGGATATCCTACATAAAACGTTTTTAAAAAAGAAAAAGTAAAAACAGGAGGAGCACTCTAATGAAAAAAACACTTTCTATCCAGTTGGAAGAACCTACAATCTGTCTGATTCCGGGAATCGTATATTCTCAGGTAATGAATTATTATGGGAAGGTCCCGCGTTCTCTGCAGCTGCATCTGCTAAGACCGGACGCATGGGATTCTGCGGTAGAGGAAAAGCTGCCGACAGTGATATGGGTGATTGGAGGGGCATGGCAGGAAACAGCGCCTTTACGATATGCGGCGGAACTGTCATTTTTGGCAAAGGCGGGATATAATGTCGCAATGATTGACTATCGGGTAAATAGTGAAGCACGTTATCCGGCACAGATCCAGGATGTAAAAACGGCAATCCGCTTTTTGCGTGCCCATGCGGACAAATACGGCGTGGATGAAAACCGTATCGCAATTATGGGCGATTCGGCAGGAGGTTATCTGTCAGCAATGGTGGGAGTGACAGCAGGAGTAGAATTGTTTGAAACGAAAGAGTGGGCTGGTTATGACAGCAGCGTAAAAGCTGTAATTGACTGGTATGGTCCGATTGATATGAAAACAATGCAGGAAGATTTTGAACGTGAAAATAACATGCAGATGGGACCGATTATGAAGTTCCTCGGAGAAGCAGAAACAAGGAATGAAGAAATCCTGAAACAGGCAAGCGCACTGTCTTATGTCAGTGAAAATACTCCTCCGTTTTTGATTTTACATGGAACCGCAGATGAGATGGTAGCTGTAGGGCAGAGCATTCGGTTCTATGAAGAATTACAGAAGAAAAATGTTCCATCCGATTTATATCTGCTGGAAGGTGTGTATCATGCAAGATTTGAATTCTGGCAGCAGGAGATCAAGGACATTATTTTGGATTTCTTGAAGAGATATCTTTAGATTGAGCGTTATGAATTGATGAACTACCGATGGAAAAATCGGATGGGGAAGGGATAAGAGAGATGGAGAAAAACACAGTATATAAAGAGAATATAGGAATACAAGACCGGCTTGGCATGATGTTCAGTGGAGCGAATATTACACTTTTTATTGTCATAGCGGCGTTCTTAACTTATTTTTATACGGATGTGGTAGGATTGAATCCGGGCGTGATAGGAACAGTTTTACTTGTGTCCAAAGTATTTGACGGTATATCAGACTTGGTACTTGGGAATATCGTTGACCGGACAAGGACAGCAAAAGGTGTCTGCCGCCCGTGGGTGTTCAGAATCGCCGTATTTTTTGGACTGGGAATCGTGATGCTGTTTACAGTGCCGGATGTGGGAAATGCAGGAAAGGTTGCTTACTTGTTTATCGTATATAATGTATCACAGACATTGATTTACACAATCTCATCCCTTGCAGTCCAAAGTCTTCCGACTTATATCACGCGTAATCCGGCACAACAGAGAGAGCTGTATGCATGGAATAACGTAGGTTGTGGAATCCTTTCTACATTAGTCAGCGGAATTACGATTCAGTTAGTTACGCGTTTGGGCGGAGACCAGAAAGCATGGGTGCTGGTTGCATTTGGATATGCGGTAATTACGTCGTTGTTCTTGTTGCTTACGGGAATGCTTTGTAAGGAAAGGGTAAATCCGGATGAACTGACGAACAGTGAAGAAAAAGTTTCTTTCTGGAAAGCGCTAAAAGCAATCTGTCAGAATAAATATTGGTTCCTGGTACTCGGGATTGTAATTGTCGGAGCCGGTGTTTATGCAACAAGCATGCAGATGCATACCTATTATGCAAAGTATGTTCTGGGAGATGTAAATATAGCCGGAGCTTTAAATTCGGCGTATGTAGCGCCGACACTGATACTTGGAATCTTATTGGTACCGATAAGCAGATACATTTCAGCCAAAAGGATCATTCTTATCGGAGTAAGCCTGCAGCTGCTTGGATGTATTATGATTATTGCGGCACCTGCAAATATAAAGATTTTGACTGTTGCAACAATCTTCAAAGGTGTGAGCCAGTGCTGCGGAACAGGAATGTTTCTTGCCATGTTAGGACAGGCAATCGAATACGGACAGTGGAAAACAGGAGTCAGAAGCCAGGCAATGATGGTTGCGGCTAACGGAGCGGGACAGAAAATCGGAAATGGTGTAATTACAGCGGTTCTCGGGTTTATCATGTCGGCTATCGGTTACAGCGGGACACAGGAAGTACAAAGTGCGGCAACGATGTCGGGAATCTCAGGGATTTATCTGTACATACCGCTGGTACTGACGATTCTTCAGATCGTATTTGTCCTGATGTATGATTTGGATAAAAAATATGACACAATCGTAAGAGAATTACAAGAAAGAGCGTAAGCGTTTAGTTTCATGTTCATAAAATGATATGATATCGGAGTCAAAAGTCCCTGATATCATGATATATAGTAAGAAAAAACCACGGAACAATGTTTCCGTGGTTTTTTTGTAACCATTGGGCCATGCAGCGGATGGATATAAGATTTAGGTACAAATTATTTGTGCAGATTGCATAAAAAACACAGAGTGAAATTGGATATAGTGACAAATCTGTTTGCAAAACCCTCCAAATGCTTTACAAAACGAAAAACATGTGGTACAAATAATACATACTTGTTGTACAAGTTAAAATAAAAGTACAACAAAAAGAAAAGGAGAGGAAAAATGAAAAAGCGAATGAAACAGTTGACGGCAATGTGCATGGCAATGAGCCTGGTTTCTGGTCTTGCAGGATGTGGATCGGGACGGGATGGAGATGAGAGTGTGAAATCCGCGGCGCACATCGGAATTATTTTCACGGAAGCCGGTCTCGGCGGTAATTCATTCAATGATCTGGCGCTGGAAGGAGTGCAGCGTGCGGCGGATGAACTGGGAATTACCTTCGATCAGGTCGAGCCAAAATCAGTGGCAGACGAAGAACTGATGCAGGATGAGATGGCGTCTTCCGGGGAGTACGATCTGATTATCTGTGTGGGGGCGGAACAGGTGGATGCGCTGAACAATGTGGCGGACATCTACACGGATCAGAAGTTCGCTCTTTTGGACGCAACCTCAGATCTGGGCAATGTGGCTTCTTATTCCTGTAAAGCACAGGAAGGGTCTTTTCTGGCAGGAGCGTTGGCGGTATTGGCGAAGGAAGAGCAGATTGACAGTAAGCTCTCAGATGATAAAATCATCGGCTGTATCGGAGGCGTAGACAATCCGCTGATCAATGAATTTATCGCGGGGTACAAAGCAGGCGCTGAGCATGTAGATCCGGAGGTGAAGGTTCTGATTGATTATGCGGGAGGCTTTAACGATCCGACGACGGCCAAGACGATTGCCAATACATACTACGAAAAAGGCGCGGACGTTATCTACCATGTAGCCGGAGCTTCCGGAATGGGTGTATTCCAGGCAGCGGAGGAAAAGAAATTTACTGCAATCGGAGTCAATCTGAATCAGAATGGGATTGCACCAGATTATATCATGGCGAGTATGCTGAAAAAACTGGACAACTGTGCATACCATGCGATTCAGAGTGTGGTAGAGGGGACGTATACAGGAGAGAATCAGATTCTCGGGCTGGAAGAAGGCGGCGTCGACCTTGATTTAGAAGGCAGCAACATTCAGGTGACAGAGAAGATCAAGACCAGGCTGGAGGAACTGAGAGAAGGAATTATTTCAGGAGAAATCAAAGTTCCAAACGAGTTATAGGAGGAAAGAGTTATGGATGCGATTAAGATGGCCGGAATCGTAAAATGCTTCGGACCTGTCCGTGCAAACGACGGAATCGATTTTACGGTAAAAGAGCAGGAAATCCATTGCCTGCTGGGGGAAAACGGAACTGGGAAAAGTACGCTGATGAATATCCTTTTCGGATTGTATCATCCAGATGAGGGCGAGATATTCATCCATGGCAAGAAAGCCGATATTGCAAATCCAAATGATGCATATGCACTTGGAATCGGCATGGTACACCAGCATTTTATGCTTGTCAACCAGCTGACCGTGCTTGAAAACATTATCATCGGGAAGGAACATGGCGGTCTGTTCTTGGATAAGAAAAAGAGCCGTCAGGCTGTGGAAGAGCTGATAGAACGGTTCGGGTTTAAGATTGATCTGGAAGAGAAAGTAGAGAATCTTTCCGTGGGTATGCGCCAGAGAGTAGAAATTTTAAAAACTCTGTACCGCGGCGCAGATATCATTATCCTGGATGAGCCGACGGCAGTGCTGACGCCTCAGGAGGTAGAGGAGCTGTTCAGGATAATGAGGAAGTTGAAAAAGGATGGTAAAACCATTGTATTCATTACACATAAGCTGAATGAAACGATGGAGCTGTCAGACCGGATTACGGTTATCCGTAAGGGAAAGGTTGTTGTAGAATGTGATACGGCAGAGACAAGTGAGAAGAAGCTGGCTACACAGATGGTAGGGCGTTCTGTAGAGACCATCGTGGCAAAGAAGCATGATGATAGCGGAAAAGTCGTTCTGGAGCTTGATAATGTGCGTCTGCAGGAGAAGGCGCAGGACACGGTCAGCCTAAATGTCCATGCCGGGGAAATCCTGGGGATTGCCGGAGTTGACGGCAACGGGCAGCAGGAACTGGAAGCCATGATTGTCGGCAATCAGAAGGTAAAAGAAGGAACAATCCGCATCAATGGGACATCTGTTGAACATATGAGCGTAAGAGACCGTAAAAAGCTGGGGCTGGGTTACATTCCTTCGGATCGGCACAAGGATGCGATGGTCTCCACATTTTCCATCGCAGAAAACTTCCTTCTCGGATATCAGGAAGATCCGATGTACTGTAAGAATGGTTTTGTACAGTATGAAAATGTGAAGAAGGATGCGCAGATTCAGGTGGAAAAGTTCGAAACGAAAATCGCCGGATTGGATCAGCAGATTGGAGAATTATCCGGCGGTAACCAGCAGAAGGTGATTTTTGGAAGAGAAATCAGCCACAATCCGGATCTGATGGTTGTGGCACAGCCGGTGCGGGGACTGGATATCGGAGCAATTGAGAAGGTGCACCGCACGCTGCTTGAGTTAAAAGAGCAAGGAAAGGCAATCCTGCTGATTTCAGCGGAATTGTCGGAAGTGATGAATTTAAGCGACCGGATTGCGGTACTGTATGAGGGCGAGATTAGCGCGGCATTTGAAAACGGAAAGTATACCAAGGAAGAAATCGGACTGTTTATGACAGGAAAGAGAGCAGGAGGTGAGAACGCATGAAGAAATTAAAAGGAATGTCGGAGATTGGCAAGTCTTTGGCAGCAATCGGAATTGCGTTGGCTGTAGGAGCAGTTTTCATACTGTTGGTGGGAGAGTCGCCGGTTAAGGCATATGGTTCTCTGCTTCACGGGGCATTGGGAAGCCCCCAGTCGATTGCCAATACAATCAGTAAAAGTATCCCGCTGGCATTTACCGGACTGGCAGTTGCGCTTGGTTCCCGCTGCGGTATGCTCAACATCGGAGCGGAGGGGCAGCTTCATGCGGGAGCGATGGCATCCGTCTTGACCGCTCTGGCGCTGTCACCCATCCTTCCGGCGCCAATCGTTGTGTTCATCAGTGTGATTGCAGGTATTCTGGCCGGTATGCTTGTAGGAAGTGTGCCGGGTATCTTTAAGGCGAAGTTCAATACAAGTGAAGTGATTGTAGCAATCATGCTTAACTATATCTGCACCTTATTTACATCTTACCTGGTAAACGGTCCGGTCAAAGCACAAGGTTCGACAGCACAGACGCACCGTCTTGCGGAGGCGGTATGGTTTCCAAGGCTTTTGCCGAAGACACAGCTGACAAGTGCATTGCTGCTTTTGATCGTCGTAACGATTGCTGTATACATCTTTCTTTGGAAGACTTCTATGGGATATCAGTTACGTGCGGTGGGAGCCAATCTGTCTGCTGCCAAGACAGCGGGAATCAAGGTCAATCTGTACCTTGTCATGTCTATGGTGCTTAGCGGCGGTCTTGCCTCTCTCGCAGGTGTAACAGAAGTGTTTGGTAAATATCACCGTTTTATTGAAGGCTTCTCCCCCTCCTTCGGATTTACGGGAATCGCAGTTGCGATTCTGGGAAGAAACCATCCGGCAGGTGTTATCCTGACTTCATTGCTGTTCGGTATCATGGATATGGGATCTCTGCGTATGAGTCGGGAAACAATGGTATCAACGAACATGGTTACGGTAATCCAGAGCCTTGTAATTCTTCTGGTTGCAGCTCCGGAACTGATTAAATGGAACAAAAATAGAAAGAGAGGATAATCGCATGGATGCTTTGAATAACTTTTTGGCGCTTACGCTTCAACTGTCGGTTCCGATCGTTCTGGGAGCACTTTGCGGTACAATCGCAGAGCGCGGCGGAATCATTCTTCTTGGTGTAGAAGGTATGATGCTCATGGGAGCGTTCGCAGGTGTGGCAGGCTCTCATTTTACAGGTTCTGCAATTCTGGGAGTTCTCGCCTCGGTCTTGTTCGGCGCATTGTTTGGATGGCTGTATGCCTTGTTTTGTATCAAATGGAAGGCGCAGCAGTCTGTTGTGGGAGTCGGAGTCAACCTCTTTGCCAGTGGAATCACGGCGGTGCTTCTAAAAGCAATCTGGGGAAAGGCGGGAATGTCGGATACAGTAGCGGCAATTCCGGCATTTACGGTTCCGGGAATCTCCAGAATACCGGTCATCGGAGCCTTGTTTAAGGATCAGTCACCGTATCTGTACATGATGATTTTAATCGTGTCAGGTACATGGATTCTGTTCTACCGCACGAAATACGGTCTGCGCTACCGCGCCATCGGAGACCAGCCGCACGCGGTACAGACCGCCGGAGTAGCAGTGAACCGTTACCGCTATATTGCCATGATGGCGTCAGGGGCGATTGCGGGGCTGGCAGGTTCTTACCTATCACTGGCGCAGAACAACCTGTTCGTGGTAGATATGACCGCGGGACGTGGATTTATGGGACTTGCGGCAAATATTTTCGGTGGGTGGCAGCCGCTTGGCTCTCTCGGCGCAGGTATGGTATTTGCAGTTGCACAGGCAGCCAGATTTTATCTGACGGAATTCTCCATTCCGTCACAGATTGTACAGATGCTTCCGTATATTGTGACACTTGTAATCCTGTTATTTGTAGGAAAACGGGTAAAAGGGCCGGAAGCACTTGGCAAATTGGTGGATTAGTCTTATACTTGTTTTATAGGAAAAATCATATGTTATCCCACACATCATATTTGTAGGACAGTAACAGTTCAGTGTAGGACTTTGCACTTGCTGCAAAGTCTGTAAGAAAGTGTGATGGAGACAGAATCCAGCCCCTTCACCGCAGGTGAACTTATAATGGGCTGGATTCATGTAACGGTTCGGCCGCATGGCTGAATCGTTACATAGGACAGTAACAGTTCAGTGTAGGACTTTGCACTTGCTGCAAAGTCTGTAAGGAAATGTGATGGAGACAACATATAAATGTGGAAGGAGTATAAGAGCTGTGAGTGAAGATAAAAACGTTATAAAAGAAAAAAATGTAAAGATACCTCTGTATGTAACTGTGTACGGAACCATCAGTCAGTGGCTGGTGGAAGGGAAATATAAGCCGGGGGACAAGCTTCCGGGAGAGAACATCCTTGCCGAACAGCTTCAGGTCAGCAGGGGGACACTCAGACAGGCCATGCTGCTTCTACAGGAAGACGGACTAATCAGTAACCAGCAAGGGAAGGGCAATATCGTCCTTTCCAATCAGGATATTAATAAAACCGGATTAGAGAAGGTAGGGAATCCGATTGTGGATTTCTGTTTTGAACAGGTAGACAAGGTAGTGACGACAATCGGATTCCAGCCGGCTACCGGAAAGCATCAGCAGGTATTAAAGCTGAGACCATCAAGCATAGTGGCAGTCATTGACATTACCTATTACAGTCAGGATAACCCGGTCGGGTTTGCTATGGTATATATGCCTCATGAGATACTGGATAAGGGGAATGTCAATTTAGAAGATACAGACAGTGTGTATGAATTTTATATGAAAATCCTTGCAAAGAGCGGGATGTACAGTGAAACGAAGCTGCGTATGGGAAAGGCAAGAGAGCGCCTTGCCCAGATATTAGAGCTTCCGCTGGAAGACCCAATCTTGATTCTCGAAGAGGAAGTGTATTCCGAATATGATACGCCTGTATTGTCACAGAAAATGTTTATGAAAGATGGTCTTTATGAGTTAAGCCTGCGCAGAAAGAATGACAGAAACGTAGGAGTATAGAACTAGAAATTGGAGAGAAAAATATGAAGACATTTCATAATGAGGCGGAACCGGAACAGATTGCAAAGACAGTATTGATGCCCGGAGATCCGCTTCGCGCAAGATATATTGCAGAAACTTATTTAGAAGATGTAATCTGCTATAACCGTGTAAGAGGCATGAATGGCTATACAGGATATTATCAAGGCAAAAGGGTGTCCGTACAGGGCAGCGGGATGGGAATCCCTTCCATGGGAATCTACGCATATGAGTTGTATCACAACTATGATGTAGATAACATTATCCGTATCGGTACGGGCGGGGCGCTTCGCAAGGATGTAAACGTAGGAGATGTCGTTCTTGCAATGGGAAGCTGTACCAATTCCAACTTCACGGCACAGTATCATCTGCCGGGAACGTTTGCGCCGATTGCAGATTTCGGGCTTCTTGAGAATGCAGCGGCTCATATGAGAAAAGAGAATGCCGCTTTCCATGTGGGAAATGTATTCAGCTCGGATGTGTTCTATGAGGATCAGACGGGAGAAAAGGGAATCTGGGAGAAGATGGGCGTGCTGATACAGGAAATGGAGACATTGGGGCTTTATTGTACGGCCGCAAGAGCAGGGAAACATGCTCTCAGCCTGATTACGGCGGGCAGCAGCCTCCATACCAGCGCAGCTCTGACAAACGAGCAGAGAGAGAAGCAGTTAGACAGGATGATTCGCTGTGCGCTGGAGATTGCATAGAACAGTCAAGCATGTCTAAGCTGTCACGATTGCATAGAAAGAGTAGAAACGATATGAAAGTATTATTTGATGTAGATACAGGAGTGGATGATTCATTTGCTTTGTTGTACAGTATTTTGAAACCGGAAATGGAGATTGTTGGAATCGGTACGGTCTGCGGCAATGTGGAATCCTTTCTGGCAGCGGAAAATACACTGAAAGTGTTAGATCTTGCAGAAGCGCCGGATATCCCGGTTGTCAAAGGGGCAAAGCTGCCTATTTGCGGACATTGGGAAGGGAGGGTCAGCACAATCCATGGTGATAACGGTCTGGGAAATGTGGAACTGCCAAAAAGCCGGCGGAAGCTTAAAGATGTGGATATCAGGGACTTTTATATGGAACTGGCGCAGCGGTATGAGGACGATCTGGTACTGATTGCGCTCGGACCGTTGACCAATATTGCAATGACTCTAGAAAAATATCCGTCCTTTGCAAAGAAAATCAAGAAGATGGTGATGATGGGCGGCACAATTTCCATGAGGGGGAATGTATCCCCTGTTGCAGAAGCGAATGTGGCAACAGACCCGGAGGCATGTGACGCTGTGTTTTTATCAGGTATGGACATTACGGCTGTGGGATTGGATGTGACGATGCAGGTGCGGCTGAATCAATCACATATGGAATGGCTGGCAGGATGCTGCCGCCCAGAAGCAAGAAGAGCAGTGGAGTTCCTTCAAAAGGCGCTGAAACACTATTGGCGCGGCAATCAGGTTCAGAATTACTGTCTGGGAGATTGTCCGGTGCATGATCCGCTGGCAGCGGCATGTGCGCTTGTTCCAAGTCTGGTTAGGATAGAGACGAGACGTGCCAGAGTGGAGTGCGGAGGTACTTACTGCCGCGGCATGATTGTGACGGATCTTCGGGAACATCCGATGAAAGGAGGAGACGTAGGATTTGCGCTGGAAGTAGATGCGGACCGGGCAATCCGGGAGGTATTGTCTCCGTTTTGGGAGGAGCGGACAGGTAATAGATACGCATAGGCATTTGCACTTGCTGCAAATGCCGTAAGAAAGTGTGATGGATTCCTGTAACAGTCCGGCAGAAGGCCGAACTGCTGCGTAAAAAGGAGGGAATGATAATATGGGAAAATATCAGCGTGTATTTGTAATTGTCATGGATTCTCTGGGAGTAGGTGAGATGCCGGATGCGGCAATATTCGGAGATGTGGGAACCAATACGCTTGGACACATATCAGAAACAGTGGATTCTTTTCAGATTCCAAACCTGCAGAGAATCGGAATGGCAAATATCACACCGCTGAAACAGGTGGAAGCAGTGGAACATCCGCTTGGTTTTTACGGAAAACTGCGTGAGAAAAGCCAGGGAAAGGATACGATGACCGGGCACTGGGAATTGATGGGGCTGGAGGTT
>ERZ808046.192-NODE-192-length-75888-cov-7.032805_pt1 | contig 75888 bp, 73 predicted proteins | sample MGYA00380196_ERZ808046 | MGnify/ENA primary metagenome ERZ808046 (study PRJEB31490, sample SAMN06133421) | mouse gut metagenome | isolation source: Z6_2 | host: mice | place: China: Chengdu | collected 2015-05 ... | reverse complement strand
TTTGCAGCGCTGCAGAGCAGCGGGGTCTTTGACCCTCGCGGCAGTCGCCAAATGTCTGCAGGCAGCCACTTGGCTCGTTGCTCACGGGAATAAAAAGCGGGGATACCCGTTAGCATTCTTTGGCATCCCCGCAGATCTTATACTGCAGTAAATCCTTTGGCCTTCATACAGGACTCCACCTCGTAGATATCCTCATCCGCGGCATGCATGATCAGGATTGGCTTGCTGGTATCCCGGTTAAAAGACAGATAGATATAATCCACATTGATATTGCTGTCGGACAAAGCGCCCAGCAGACGGTTCAGGCTTCCTACTTCATCCGGCATCTCAATCCCCATAACGTCAATCAGGCTGCACAGATAGCCGGCGCCTTTCAAAGCTTCAAAGGCCCGTTCCGGCTCTGACACCACCATGCGCACGATTCCGTATTCCGCACCGTCATTGTTGTTCACGGAACCAAGAATATTGATCTTTTCCTCTTTCAGGATGGATGTGATCTGCTTCATGATTCCTTTTTTATTCTCCACATACATGGATAACTGTTTTAACATAATCTGTACTCCTTTACTTCCCTCTGCTTATCCTCAGTGAACAAGGGGATACACGCCCCCTGTTCACTGAGGGTATCGTATACGAAAACAGTATAACAGCTTTCCGGAAAAAGGGACAGTGATTTTTTGAAATATTTTCAGTTCCGCCGCAAAGCCTCGATCGGACTTAAGTGAGCTGCTTTTCTGGCCGGATAGATTCCAAAGAAAATACCAACGCTGCAGGAAAACAGTGTCGCAAACACAACCGCAGATATGCTGACATGAGGCGGGAACGTGACGATCGGAAGCGAACAGATTCCATAAGCCCCAAGCACCCCCAGCGTGATCCCGATCATGCCGCCGATCCCGGTGATGATGGCCGACTCTGCCAGAAACTGGATCAGGATGGATTTTGTCCTTGCGCCCAGTGCTTTTCGAATGCCGATCTCCCGGGTCCGTTCCGTCACAGACACCAGCATGATGTTCATAACGCCGATACCGCCCACCAGAAGAGAGATTCCTGCCACCAGTACAATAAAAATGGTGATCATGTCCAGCACCTGCATTACCGAAGCCATCTGGCTGTCAAAATCTTCAGATATAAACGCATCTTCTCCAAAAATCTCATGACGGCTCTCCAAAAGGGAGATCGCCCGTTCCGTCACTTCTTTTGCATATCCGGTCTCTGCAAAAATATAGACCGATTCAAAATCGTTGTACTCCGCCCAGTACCAGTCCGCGGTCATGGGCATGGAGATATCCAGATAAGAGCCGTATCCGGAGCTGACAAAAGTTCCTTCAATGGCTTTTTTTACACCCACAATCCGCACGTCCTGGATTCCGCTTCCGTCGTCCATCTCAAAGGTCAGTCCTACCACATTGGATGTACCGAACATCCGTACGGCATCCATCTCGGACACCACTGCCACCGCCCGGTGAGCGTTATAATCATCCCAGGTAAACCACTGCCCGTAGAGCATCTCCGGGCTGGTACTGTATTCGCTGTCCGGATTGCCGTAATCAATGATTGCATCAAAGGTTCCCTTTTCGGTGGACACATTGCTCCACTGGTTCGCCAGGGAAGTGGCGCCTTTTACATGCTCCATCTCCCGGAGCGCATCCCGGTCCTCCTCTGTGATAACCGGTGTATCGCTTTCCAGGTTGCTGTTGACGGAGATGTAGATCTGGCCTCCGGCCACGCTGGTCAGCTCCTCCTCCATCTCCGCCTTTGCACCATTTCCGATGGACATGATCAGAATCACGGAAGAAACGCCGATGATGATGCCCAGCATGGTCAGAAAGGACCGGCCCCGGTTCATCCGGATGTTGCTGACCGCCATTTTGATATATTCCCAAAGCTGCGCCATTTATCAGCCCTCCACAGGAGTCACCGGAGTGCCTTCCGGAAGTCCCGCGCTGTTGTTCAGCACGATCTGTTCGCTTCCGTCCAGCCCGCTTTTGATCTCCAGAAGTTCCGTGGAAGCAATGCCCGTCTCCACATTCCGGACTGCCAAAACGCCGTTCTCCACAATATAGACAAAGCTTCCTTCTCTTCCTACATTCACTGCTTCAATGGGTACCGCGATGGCGTCTTCCGCCACGGCACCCTGAATCTTAACCTTCGCCTCCACCCCGAGGAAGATGTCCGCATCCGGATTGTCAATGTGAATCTCACCGGAGACCACTGAGGCACCTTTTTCATTCTTGGTAGCAGATTTGCTGATTCTTGTGACGGTTCCTTCGTACTCTTTTCCCACCACAGTAATCACCGCTTTTTGTCCTTCATGGACCTTTTCCAGCTCGCTTTTGCTAAGAGAGATCTCCACGCACACATCCTCGTTGCTCTCGATGGTCAAAAGCTCTCCGCTCTCTTCCATGACACCGCCTGACACCGCTTTCACATCGGTGACAATCCCGCCGAAATCCGCCTTCAGTCCCTCAGACACCTGGGCTACTGCTGCTTTTACCTTCTCTGCTTTCAGAGCGGCCAGCTCTTTTGTTGCCTCGATCTGCTTTTTGCCATTGGCCGTCAGCATGGAATCTTCTGTGGAGTTCTGGATGCCTTTTTGCTCCGCCAGATTGCTCTCAAACTCCGCCAGTTCCTCTTCCTTTACGGCAAGGGTGTTGGTCGCCTGATCAATGTCATTTTGGTACTCCTCCGCCGCATGTTCATGACCATCGTTGACCGCTTCCCGCAAAAAACATCCCATATCGGTAATATACTGCTTCAAAGCCCGCACTTCTGCTTTCCAGTCCTCGACCTGCTGCTCCAGAATCTCTATGTCATGGCTGGAACGGCTGTATTCCGCCGCATCCGCGTTGCTCTTTCCTACCGTATCCTGATATGTATAGTAGGCTTCTTCATTCTGAAGACTTGCCTCCGACTCCCGGCTTTTCAGATCTTCCGGATCATAGACAATCAGCACGTCCCCTGCCGCCACAGCATCTCCCTGAGCCACCTTGCACTCAGATACTTTTGCACTCAGAGGAGAAAAATAAGTCTTCTTCACTTCGGTCTTGATGGTACCGCTGGTATCCACCGTCTGCTCGATGGTAGCTCTCTGAGCTGCGCTTACCATGACTGTGGGCAGTACCTCCGGTGCCATCATGCGGCTTACGATGAACAGCACCAGACAGGCAGCCGCCACCCCCATGAAGATCCGCTTCCTTCTTTTTTTCTTCTCTGCCGGAGACAGGACCTTTTTCTCTTTTTTTCCAGTTTCTATCGTCTCTTCCTTATTTTTCTTCCAATTGATCTTCATGGCTGTCAGTTTCTCCTCCATTCATAAAATCTGCTTCGATTCTTCCGTCCTTGATCCGTACGACCCGCTTTACCTGCGCGGCAATCTCATCATCATGGGTAATCAGTATCACGGTCCTTCCGCTTTTGTGCAGATCTTTCAGCACATTCATAATCTCCTGGGTGGACTTAGAATCCAGATTACCGGTGGGCTCATCTGCCAGGATCACCGGCGGCTTCGCCGCAACCGCCCGGGCAATGGCCACTCTTTGCTGCTGTCCTCCGGACATCTCACTTGGTTTATGATCCATCCGGTGGGAAAGTCCGACCATCTCAAGCGATTCCGTTGCCAGAGCCTGCCGTTCCTTCTTCCCTACCCCCCGATAGATCAGAGGCAGCTCCACATTTTCCTGAGCCGTCAGATTGGGAATCAGGTTAAATCCCTGAAAGATAAATCCGATCTCCATATTCCGGATATCCGACAGCTCGTCATCCGTCATATTTGACACGTCTTTACCGTTGAGAAAATATCTGCCGGAGGTAGGTACATCCAGACAGCCCAGCATATTCATCAAGGTCGATTTTCCGGAGCCGGAATGTCCGATGATCGCTACAAATTCTCCCTTGCAGATCTTCAGGCTTATATGATCCAAAGCCCGTACTTCGTTCTCCCCTGGATTGTAGATCTTGCACATGTCCTGCACCTCAACCAGTGTCTCCAAACCACAAATCAACTCCTCTCTTTACTTGTGTATATATCGCTGTATTAGTTATTTGCTGTACTAATCACTTAATACAATAATATATTTCACCCCATTTGTCAAGAAGACCTTGAAAAAATTCTTAATAAACATATCACATTTTTTTTAGAAAATGTTGCACTTTGGAAAATCTTAAGAAAAGTTCAGAGGATTTTAAGGCCAGTGTAAGGTTTTCTTCCCATACAGAAACCGGCCGCCGTGAGATCTGCGGCAGCCGGTATTTTGTTCAAATAAGATTAACGTTTTAACAGTTCCAGAAGGTAGTTCCACATACGCTCCACAGAAGAAATGCAAAGCCGCTCTTCTGTGGTATGGATCCCGCTCATATCCGGTCCCATGGACACGCAGTCCAGATCCGGAATCTTGGAGGCAAGAATCCCGCATTCCAGGCCTGCATGGATCGCCTCCACCTTCGGTTCTTTTCCAAACAGTTCTTTGTAAATCCTTACACAATCGTCCCGGAGGGGAGACTCTTTGCGGTACTCCCAGGCCGGATAGTCCCCATTGATCTCCATAAGAGCACCTTCCAGTCGGACAGCCTGGCGAATCTGTTCCACCAGCGCTTCTTTTTCTGCTCCTACAGAACTTCTGATGGAATAACGCAGCAGCAGACGGTCTGCTTCTGTCTTTACAACTCCCAGATTCAGGGAAGTCTGCACCAGCCCCTCCATATTCGGACTCATACAGATGATGCCGTTGGGCAGCACTGTCAGAAGGGCCAGAGCATGAGAGAACGTCTCCTCGGTAAAAACTTTTGCTTCCCCTTCTTCTTGTCTTTGCAGGCGGATCGAAAGCTCCGGGTCAGAGATGCGGTATTCCTTCTGCAGCCGTTCCAAAGATCCCCTGCAGACTGCCTGTGCTTTCTTTAACATCTCATCGTCGGAAAACAACAGTGCTGCGCGGCACGCTCTGGGGATAGCGTTGTCTTTCTGGCCCCCGTCAATGGATACCAGACTGTATGCGGCATCTGCCCTTAGATCCGCCAGCACTGCTGCCAGAACACGGCTTGCATTGGCTCTTCCTTTATCAATCTCTGCTCCGGAATGTCCTCCTTTCAGTCCGTCCACCAGAAGCGCTGCCTGGATTCCGCTTTTCGTCTCTTTCTTAAGGGGCAGAGAAATCTTTGCACTGCAGCCTCCGGCACAGCCAACCAGAAGAATTCCTTCCTCCTCGGAATCCAGATTCAGAACCGTATGGCTCTTTAACATGGATACATCCAGCACGGTGGCTCCGTCCATACCCACTTCTTCTCCGGTGGTGAAGACTGCTTCCAGCCTGGGATGCACTATGCTGTCATCAGCCAGGATGGCAAGCGCATAGGCAACCGCAATCCCATCGTCTCCTCCAAGGGTCGTTCCTTCTGCATAGACATAGTCCCCCTCAATCCCAAGGCGGAGTCCGTCTTTTGTAAAATCAATGGTGCAATCCGGCTTTTTCTCACAGACCATATCCAGATGCCCCTGCAAAATCAATGGTTCCCGATCCTCATACCCGGCGCTTGCCTCCTTGACAATCACCACATTCCAGGCCTCATCCTGCCAGACCTCAAGCCCATGCTTCTTTGCAAACGCCACACAGTAATCGCTGACCGCCTTTTCATTTCCCGATCCATGGGGAATCCCGCAGATCTCCTCAAAATATTTCCAGACCCCCGCTGGTTTTAATGCACTTAAGATACCCATCTTCCTGCTCTCCTTCTAAGCGATATTCCGCTGCAGCCCGCAAACGTATCCCTCTGCCGGCTGCTCTTCTTTTTTGTAACATCATACCATATCTTCCCCGAAAATGCAAAATTCCAGACACCAAGGCGCTGTAATATTTTATCATTTATGTAAACATGGTCCATTACATACCTTCATAACCAGTCATCCAGACAGGTAAACAAAAATCTGAATATTCGGCCGTCTTTCCCTCGCAGCAGACTGATCTTATCACTCAAACGTTCCATAGATCATGCCTGCCCGGACCATGTTTTCCTGGATAAACACCTGCTCATCCGAAGCCGCCATCAACTGAAGACGGACATGCGGCAGCATCTTTTGACGGCCATCCGGTGCACTCACGCATCCGAAGTCTCCGTTTCTTCCCCCATCAGCTCCCGAAGCTTCCGATATGCCTCGCTGATGCCGCCAACTTCATCAATAATTCCCTCCTGTACTGCCTGTGCTCCGACCAGCACACTTCCCACATCCTTGGTCAGCTCGCCGGTTTCCAGCATCAGACGCAGCAGACGCTCCTTGTGAATCCGGCTGTGATCCACGATAAATCCGCTGATCCTGTCCTGGATCTTCTGAAAATAATCAAAGGTCTGTGCCACACCGATGATCAGTCCGGTCATCCGTACCGGATGAATCATCATCGTTCCCGTGGGCACAATAAAAGAATAATCCGTCGAAACCGCCAGGGGCACCCCGATGGAATGACTTCCTCCCAGTACCAAAGAAACCGAAGGCTTGCTGATGGAAGCGATCATTTCCGCGATGGCAAGTCCGCTTTCCACATCTCCGCCCACGGTGTTGATCATCACCAGCAGTCCGTGGATCTTCTCATTCTCCTCCACCGCCGCCAGCATCGGCAGTACATGTTCATATTTGGTGGTCTTGCTGTTTGCCGCCAGACACTCGTGTCCTTCCACCTCTCCGATAATGGTCAAAAGCTGAATATGCGATTTTTCCTTGTCCTGCAGCTCCTTTGGCTGTCCGTATTTTTCCAGTTCGTCCTGATTGTCTGCCATAATAAAATCCCCGCCTTTCTGTCATTCTAAACTAAAGCTTAGTATGACGGAAAAGCCGGGATTCTATACAGACCATCTGCAAGCAGCCACTTGGCTTGTTGCTCACGGGAATAAATGTCAATCTTTTTTTAAGCCGGTCCCATCCACACTCATGATTTTCCCGTAATCTTCGGTCTTGTTTTTCATGATCTGCAGCCCTTTTTCCAGATCTTCCGGACAAAAGCGGTGCGTAATCAGATCCGATGGAGCAATTCTTTTTTCTTCCATACGTTTTAACACATAATGCCAGTCGTCTCCCGGATCATGAAGAAACGATGAATTCCAGGTACCGCTTACAGTCAGCTGATTCCTGAGAATTTTCCAGTATATTTCCTTTGAAAGAGACATATCCGAGTGAGGATTTCCAACCAGCATCACCCTTCCCGAAGGAGCCGCATGGGTCACTGCCATTTCATAAGTCTCTTTCCTTCCCACACACTCAAAAAACACATCTGCGCCGTGTCCTTTCGTGCGTTCCCAAAGCCACCCAGACACATCTGCCAACCGGCTGTCACAATAGGTATCCTGTGGAAGTCCCAGCCTCTCATACATCTGTCTTTGGGTATCTTTGTTGCCGATAGCCAGTATTTTTGACACACCGGCTTCCTTCAAAAACATCACCAGTAAAAGGCCGATCGGCCCAAGACCGCAGACAACCACCGTATCCGAAGGAGAAGGGACGGCCCGTCTCATGGCATGCACGGCTACCGCCATGGGTTCCAGCATGGCAGCTTCTTCAAATTTCACGCAGTCCGGCAGCAAAAGCAGATTCCAGACCGGAACTGCCGCGTATTCGCCAAAGCCGCCGTTCCTCCTGGAACCCAGATAACTGTAATGTCTGCACATTTCATACTGCTGCTTCTGACACGGCATACATTGCCCGCAGGGGATAAGCGGAAAAACGCCGACCCGGCGTCCCAGCCAGACCGGGTCCACACCAGAACCAAGCGCTTCTACCACCCCGGAAAATTCATGCCCGGGAATCAGCGGATGGGTATGGGCTCCGGTCTGGTAGATCCGCGGAATATCCGATCCACAGATGCCGGCTGCCTTTACCAAAATCCGTACTTCTCCCGCTTCTAGGACCGGCCTTTCCACTTCTTCCCGCCGCAAATCATTGGCCCCATGCAACACCCATGCTTTCATCACCTATGCCTCCTGCCTGTATTCTTTATACCCATTCTTTCCGGACAGATTACCGGCTTATATCGGTCAGCCGGTGAAACCGTTCCAGATCTGCTCCTGTCGTAATCTTAAAATTCCCTTCCTCTCCGGGAATCATAACGATATCCATCCCATCCAGAATTGCCGGTTCGGTAGATCCATTAATCTTCAGAATCTTTTCCGGTAAAAGTTTGCGATTTGCTTCATAATACCTGCCGATCTGAAATACTTCCGGAGCCTGTCCCGCATAAACGGTACTGCGGTCTAAAAGGGCCGTCACCTTTCTGCCGTCCAGACTGGTATAGACCGTGTCCTTCATGGGCAGAACCGGCATCAGACCGTCATGTCCGATGACACCGTGCAGACAGTTCGTAATCTGTTTTCTCGATAAAAGCGGTCTTGCAGCGTCATGGATGAACACATATCCCGAATCTTCCGCGTAGGAACGTATGTCCCTCAAACCATTCCAGATGGACATCTGCCGGTTCTCACCCGGATCCGAAAAACCCCGAAACTTATGTTCCGGATCCGCAAACTTCAGCCAGCGTTCGATGGCTTCCTGCCAGGAAGGCCCTGCCACGATCTGCATCGCATCAATCATGGGATGCCTGGACAGCGTCTCTGTGCAATAAGAAATGATCGGCCGCCCGCCTACTTCTATGTACTGTTTTGGAATATCCAATCCAAGACGCAGTCCGGTCCCGCCGGATAAAATCAATGCAACATTCATACTGCTCTGATCTCCTTTTTTCTGTACAGGCCTTTTATGACCTTGGACTCTGACTTTTCTGTCAAAACCGCAGTTCCCGGATAGCCTGTAGCGTCTCTTTATAAGGCTTTCCTTTTCCAAATAAAAGAGTGGTCCCAAGTACAAACCCTTTTACCCCTTTTGGAGCGAACTCCAGGATCTTGTCCGCGCTGCAGGCCCCGTCCCAGTAGATTTCAAAATCCATATCCTCTTTCATGGACAGCAGTTTTGTGATCTTTTTTCCCACATAAGGAAGATACATCTGCCCTGCATTTCCCGGATTTACCGACATAACCAGTACCTTTTTCACAATCCTGAGCATTTCCATCACCGTCTCCACCGAAGTGCCCGGATTGACGGCGATGCCCGGGATCATACCCGCATGGATGATGCTCTGCAGAGTCGTTGACGGATGATATTCTGCCTCCGGATGAATGTATACCGTATCTCCCTTTCGCAGATTTTCCAAAAACAGGTCAATACGATTGTTGGGATGCTCGATCATCAGATGGACATCCAGAGGTACCGATGTAGCCTGAGCAATATAGCGCATATCATTTAATGACATGGCAAAATTCGAGACGTAACGCCCATCCATGATGTCAACATGAAAGGAGTCGATGCCTCCCTCCTCCAATTCCTTTACTTCCTGCTCCAGATTACCGTAGTTGGCACACATCATGGAGGCCATTAAGTCAAATTGCATAGGTATGTGTTCCTTTCTTCGTTTACTGTTGATACTTTTGAGAAAATATTTTGTGTCCTAATCTGCATCTTCACCGGAAAACTTCTGTTCCGCTGCATCTGCACCTTCACCTTCACCCCAAATCCCTTCTTCTGCCGAATCTGCATTTATGCCGAAAAGTCCTTTTCTGACTGAAACCATGTTTTCGCCGGAAAATTCTTTTCCCTTTGAATCTGCGTTTTTTAAGAAAATCTTTTTCCCTTAAATCTGCGTTTCTTCAGAAAGTTCTTTTTCCACTGAATCTGTGTTTTCTTCAAAAAGTTCTTTTTCCACTGAATTTACATTTACTTCAAAAAGTTCTTTTTCCCTTAAATCTGTATTTTCGCCAGAAAATTCTTTTCCCTTTGAGTCTATATTTTCTTCAGAAAGTTCATTTTCCCTTGCATCTGCATTTTCTTCAGGAAATGCTTTTTCCCCTGCATCTGCATTTTCTTCAGAAAACTCGTTTTCCCTTGCATCTGTGTTTTCTTCAGGAGATTCTTTTTCCCCTGTGTCTGTATTTTCACCAGAAGGTTCCTGTCCGGCTGGATCTTCGCTTTCACCAGAAGGTTCCTGCCCGGCTGGATCTGCGTTTTCACCAGAAGATCCTTCTCCCTGGTCTGCCTCTTCGCCAAATGGTTCCTTTTCCTCGGGATCTGAACGTTCGGCGGGTGTCCCATCCTCCGACAAAACTTCATTTTCATCTGCAGGTTTATCCTCTGTTGCGTCTGTTCCTCCTCCCTGGGCTTCTTCCTCTGTTCCAGATGGCTTCAAATCCTCCTGGTCTGTACTTTCTTTGGAAGGCTTCGGAGTTTCCAAGCCATCCTCCGGCTTTGTTTCTTCTTGTGCTGCCTCCTTACCGGCTGGCAGCTCCTCACTGCCGTTTTCCAGTGAATCTTCTGATTTTGTGCCTTCTGCTTTACAGGAAGTTACATCCCAGGTAACCGTCACTTTCGGAACGACTCCTTCTGCCTGCGACCAGTCCCCATTCTCATTGACTGCCCCCGTAAGCCAAAAACGATATTCCTGATGCGTTCCGTTCTCCTCCGAAACCCCTTTCAGTGTTGTGTGAATGGACGCACCTTCTTCTCCGACAATGGCCTCTGTCTGCTCCCCATCCGTCAGTGCCAGATAGAGGCTTGCATCCATATCCTCTGGAAAACCAGGATCATCAGCCATCTGAATGCCTTCCGCTGAATCCCAGGAAATACTGGCTGTCAGCACAATGTCCACGTCTTCTGTCCCCACATTGGTAATCACAAGCGCGTCGCTGGAACTGCTGTAGTCCTCTGCAACTTTCCCGTCCATACGTCGGAAGAAAAGAGTCGCGTCCTCCTCAAACACACTGCCACCATACGCGGCAGCGTCCGTCTGGCTGATCAGCTTCTGCGGGTCCATGATAAAATCAAATATATGTTCCGTATCCCCCGGAAAAATCACCTGAAATACACGGCTGTGCAGGCCAGCCGGATCTGTCCCGCTGGCCTGGACCTCTCCAGTGGACCCGGTCGTCATAAACAGGCTCATACATACAATCAGCCCGAACATCCTGCCTAATCTCTCTTTTTTCTTTTTCAATGGCAATCCCTCCCTGTTTTCCATCCTAATGTTCACCTTTTACAGAGCAACAATAATCCTGACGCAAGTATGAAATTATCAAGGCCCAGCTACTATTCGGTCACGGCAGAAAATTCTTATCTGCATATACCATCCGGTATTTTTCCCGGTTCTTTTCCACAAAGAACGTAATTAAACGTTCAGAAAGGAATCCCGGATAACGATTCTGATAGGGATCCTTCCGCTGCCCTTCATGTTTTGCCACCTGAAAAAGCAGCGGAAACAGCCAGGTGCAAAGTTCATCCAGCACATTTCTTCGCATAATCAGCATATTGCAGGGTGAATAAAGGTTTCCCCTGAAAAATTCCACTGCTTCCCTCCACGTCCCTTCCTCTCTTTCTTTCAGACATTCCATCATATAGTCCCAGTCTTTGGGATTATGACGCTTCTTATAGTTTTCCTCCAGGCTCGGCGCAACATATAAAGGGATCGGAAGGATCACATCAATATCGTTCGCATCCATTTTTTCCACCCAGTCTTCCGGCAAAAGAAAATGCCTTCGATAATGGCAAAGTCCGATAATTTCCTCCGGCGCATGTTTCCAGATCCAATAAAGGGCGGTCAGCTCGCAGAATTGTCTGTTTTGATCCGAAATATGGTCTCCAATGTCATCTGTAAGGCCACCATCTGCCAAACGCTGTGACGTAAGGGCAGCGCCTGCCTGAATCACCATCTCACAGGGCGCAAGTCTGTATTCATTCTGCAGCGGCTTGTCAAACACCGATCCCACCACATAGACAGCTGCGGCAGATACCGATCCGGCAGGGGAACATTCATGCTCAGAAACTCCCGCCAGATCGTCTATTTTTACAAATTTCCGACCAGATTCGGCGAAGTATTTCTTCAAATATGCGTTGCGAAGTCTTAAATCCAGTTCCACGGTTACGGGATAGATTTCCTGAAAACCGAGAGCTCTCAGCTTCCTGGTAAGCTTTTCATGATACACGCCTCTTGTACCCAGAAAAACCGGATAATTCCTATGAAAAGACACATCCGATGCCAACGACGGTTTCAGACAAATCACCGGTATTCCTTCAATCTTTGCCGGATTCGGTTCCCCGTTATCATACAAAAAAGCTTCCACTGTAATCTCTGCATACAGGTATTTCAGATAGACTGCCAGCGTCTGCGCACGGGAATGGGCCCCGAAAATATACAGCCTTTTTCTCATTCCTTTTCGTGCCTCCTTTTTTCCAAAGAAAAATCCTGATATAAGTTATGTATTTCTCTTCCATACTTATATCAGGATTTCTTAGATTTATTTGTTTTTCGAACTTATACAGAAGTCTCTTCCCGCGCAAATTCCCGGTAGTACGCTTCCGCTTTCTCTTCAGTCAAATGAAAACGCTTTTGCAGTTTCTGGAGAATTCTTTCCATGGGTATCTTTTCTTCCAGATTATCTAAAATCAAAGCCTGGATCCCCTCTTCTTTTCCTTCTTCTTTCCCCTTTTCTTTCCCTTCTTTATAAATGCTCTCACCAAGCCCGCTCATGCGCTCTACCTCCTTTTGCAACTCCTGATTCCCGGAAAGATCTATGTATCTTGACATCTGGTCCACAAAATCCTCTTTATGGGGATACATGATCATACTCAGGAAATGCAGCAGCTCATAATGCTCGTCCTCTTCTTTTCCATTATACACCTCATCCCCCAGTTTGATAACCACTAATGTCATCAAATCATAATTTTCCTTTGGAATCCGGCAGGCACTGGTCTCCTCTGTGTTCGTGATCTCATAGACCGATACACTGTACTTCATCCTTTTTGGAATATCTTCCCGGCAAATCCAGATACTGTAGCATTTTTCCAGCTGGTTATAATCGGTCGTCTCCGTCAAAAGAGACAGCTGCGCGGATAACCGTCTTGCAAGATAATAGATTCCCCTCTTCTCGACGGGATACCCTGGATGATAAGTTTTCTGTGCTTCCACATCTACATGGAGACTGACACGCACATTTTCTGTGGAGAGTTCCGGGTTTTTTGCCTGGAATGCCAGGTCAAAATAACTGACCTTCTCATTCAGCAACGAGAACTCCGCGCTGTCTCCCACCACTTTGGTATTCGTTCTTCCAGGCGAAACCTCCGTCTCATCGGTTACCGAGTCCGGTTCAATAAACTCCATAATCTCTTCCCGACTGTATCCTTTGTATTCTGCGACCACTCCTTTTAAGATGACTGCAAGCACCGCTTTGTTTCGCAAAAGCTCCTTGCTCTCCGCATCCATCCCGGCCATATCTTTCGTAAGCTGCATGGAGCTTAGCATCTCCATGCTTCCTTTGACCTTGTCCATATGATTCCTCCTATATATCGCAGAACATTTGTTCTGTTTCCGTTTTAAATTGGAAAAGAAGATTTGTCAAGAATTTGGAAGTTGATATAAGTATGAAATTTTCAAGGTTCAGTTACAAAAAAATGTGGTTATTTCTCCACAAAATGCTTCCTGGCATGGACGATCTTATAAGTATCTTCATGCTTTAAAAAATAGATCCCCATCAGCCGTTCCGCCAGAAAACCCAAATAGCGTTCCTGATAGCCATCTTCCCTTGCGCTGCAGCGTTCTTCGCAATACTGCAGAATGGGAAACAGCCATGCACAATAATCATCCAGAATCTTTTTCTTTGCAATCACCATGTTATAGGCATAGTAAAAATTTCCGTTCTGCAATTCCTGGGCAGATGCAGCATAATCAGGAGCCAAGATACGGACAGCCTCCATCATGACCTCCCAGTCTCTTCCTACATGATCGTGACAGTACACCTCTTTCACACTGGGGACATTCAGAATCGGTATCGTCAGTACTACGTCAATGTCCGAATAGGCCAGGTATCTGCACATCTCTTCATCCAGTTCAAAATGCCTCCGATAATGGCAAAGCCCTGCATAGGCGGACGTATCATGCTTCCAGATCCAATAGAGAGCGGTCAGCTCGCAGTACTGCCCATTTTTACAGGAAATATTGTCGCCCTGATTATCCCGCAGTTCACAGATTCGCTCCTTCGTCAGCGCCGCCCCCACCTGGATTGGCGTCTCCCAGTGATATTGGGAAAGATTTTCTCTAAGCTGCCTGTCCACATGGCATCCGGCCCTGTAAATACGGACTGTATGTTCCATATCACATTCTTCTGCCGTTATGCAGCAAGTGTGCAGCTTGGGTGTGAACCGTAGCGTTTCCTCGTCCCGCTCTGTATTTGCAGGCACCCAGACGGACCTCAACTCCTCTTCCAGGGTTCGATACGGCTTTCCTTTGGACAGGCAGAAATGGCGGTAGGCATTTCCCCGGATCAGACTCCACAAGTCGCTTTCAAAGGTCATGGGAAGAATATGATCATAGCCATGCTGACGCAGCTTTTCACAGATTTCATCCAGATACTTTTCCAGAACAGCCACTACGATCAGGGCGTCTTTCTCCACTCTTGCTTTTCCTTCCTCCAGGCCAAACACCGGAAGATCTGACAGGTACACAGGATTCCCTTCCTGATCCGAAACGAGGAAACATTCCGGCTTCAGTCCATAAGGTTCTCCCATCAGGCAGTAGCCCACCTCCTGTGCCACAAGCCCGGCGCCAAAGATGACGATCTGACTGCTGTCTCTCAATTCCTTTACAATTTCCCGGGCATAATACACGGCCTCACCTCTTTTCCTCTGTGTCAATATCTTTCTTATGATCCGATAAAGTGCTTTCTGGCATGAACGATTTTGTATTCTGCCTCATGGTATAAAAAATACAGAGACATTAAATGTTCCGCCAGAAATCCAATATACCGTCCCTGGTATCCGTCCCGTTCGCCTCCACAGTGTACCTCACAATACTGCAGAACAGGAAACAGCCAGGTACAATATCTGTCTAAAATCTCTCTCTTCATAATGAACATGTTATATGCATAATAAAATCTTCCGGCTTCCAGCTCTTTTGCCGTGTTCAGATACTCCGGACAGAGCTTTTCGATGGCCTGAAACATCACATTCCAGTCCTGTTCCACATGATCACGCCGGTACACTTCACCCACGCTGGGGTAATCAAAAATCGGAATTGTCAGTACCACATCAATATCCGAATACGCCAACTTTTCCAGCATCCCCTCATCCAGTTCAAAATGTCTCCGATAGTGCCCCAGCCCCACATATTCTGACCGGTCGTTTTTCCAGATCCAGTACAGCGCAGTCAGCTCACAATACTGACGGTTTTTATAAGAAATATGATCCCCTGTATTATCACGTACTGTACAAAGCTGCTGCTTGGTCAGATCCGCTCCCACCTGGATCGGAATTTCCCAGGAATACTTAGAAACGTCCTCCTTCAGAGGCTTGTCCACATGACACCGTGCCGTATAGATTACTGCTTTTTTCCTTTCTGTACAGTTCAAATCAGGGATACTTATTTTCAGCAGTTCATCCTCTAAAACCAAATAGGATTTTCCCTGTGCGAATCGCTCATCCTGATAAAGATTTCCTCGAAGAAGCATCCATAAATCGCCCTCATAAGTAAGAGGAATCAAATGTTCATATCCATGGCATCTCAGTTTTCTTTCCATAGAATCCAAGTTTTTATCGACTGCAGCAATGATGATCAGAGCATCTTTACTTAGAAATTTTCCAGCTTCCTCGAAATCAAAAACGGGAATTCCTGATATGTGGGTGGGATTTTTCTTTTTGTCTGAAACCAGACAGCATTTGATTGAAAGGCAATAGGGATGAGCCAAAAGACAGTTCACCACGCCCAATGCCATAACGCCGGCACCGAATATGGCTATTTTGGGGGCTTTTTTTAACTCATTTATTAGTTCCTGTGTGTAGTACATAAATTTCTCCTGCAATTTTCACTATAAAATACATGCTTCAAAAGTTATAGGAAACGCGCGAAAAGAAGTAAGATATAGATCCAAATTGAATACAAAAATGTCTACATTTTCTTCTTTGATTTTTTTTGCAATGGTATCAAAAAAATTTCTATTTGTAACAATAATGAAATCTATGTTCCTACATGTTAACGAATGAAACGGCTCTATTGGATATCTGCCTGCAAAACTTTTGCCTGCTTTTTTATCATCTTCATCATATACTTTAATAATATCTCCTTTTTGATCGTATTTTTCCAAGAAAATCTTCCCCCGCTCTCCAGCATGCCAGACCGCTGTTCTATATGAATGTGCTTTAAGAAATCTGAATAATACTTCTATTTTTTTCATATTGTGGCACATCATTTCTTCCCACCTATGTATTCCTTTAACAGGAATCCGGCAATCTTCATATGTATCACATTTATCAATGCCATGAGCAAACCAATAATAAAAATCGTTATAAAATTCCGTGCGAGCATATCCTAAAATTTCTAAATCTTTTAATACATTATCTTTTAATAAATAAAATAATTTTTCACGATTTTTTCCATTCAATGACCAGTAATTCCAATACAAAAAATCTGCAGCCCAATTGATAAAACTTTTTTTATACTTTATAAAATTACCATGATCATCCAAATAAGATTTTAAAGCTTTTAAATATGAGCAACAACATTCCCATGAATCATCTCTTTGATTAGAAAGACTTGTAGTCACTCCTTCTCTATGATGGACATAAATCTTGTCAATACAAGTGATTTTTTCTGCCACCGATAGAGCTCCATGAACAAACAGTCCATCTTCAGAAGATTTTATTTCCTGAAAGTGCAGTTTATTGTCCAGGACAAACGATCTTTTGAATAATTTATCCCAGGGCCATCCATTCCATATATTAAAAATAATATCCTTAATACTTTCTGGTGAAAATACTCCCATCTTCTCTAATTTATTCCAATACATACGAGGATAATCATATTTCATCCTGTTGACAATATTATATGTAAATCTATCTTCATTAAAAACACAAATATCCGCATCATATTTTTCTATACGATGGAATGCCTGAACTAACATATCTTTTTCAAAAATATCATCTGCATCCAAAAATATTACATATTTTCCTTCTGCATAATTAAGACCTCTATTTCGGGATATTCCTGCACCACAATTTTCAGTATTTGTTATAATTTTCATTTTACTGAAAGTTTTGCTGTACTCCTTTAAAATAACGGGAGTAAGATCTGTGGACGCATCGTCGACACAAATGATTTCTATATCATCTAGACTTTGCTGTATTACACTATCCAAACTTTCTCTTAAATACCGTGCACCATTGTAAATCGGAATGATTACGGATACTTTTGTCATACTGCTTGATTCCATATGTTCAAAATTTCCTTATGCAGTTTGTCCCACTTCATACAGCAAGTCTTCCAACGAAATAATAGGACAATTGATCTTTCCCTCCAGATTTTTTTCAATCTCATTATAACAATCAAGGGCAGTTACAATTATCACATCAACCTCATCAAATTCTTCCTCTGGTGAAACAATCTTTATATCCATATTAAGATTATGCGCATTTCTATCGATGGCATAATCTATCATTATCTCCTCATTCTTCAATTCTCCAAACAAACTCAGGCCCACATGACTCATTCCATAAATAGCAATATGTTTATAATCTTTTTTTCTCAACAGCTTCCCAATACTTAGATTTCTCTGTTTTAAAATCAACCAATAATTCATTAACTGAAATAATGATGTATATTTAAATATTTCTGCCTTCATAACCGCTAAATTATGTTCAGGAATTCTAATCTGTTTTTGTGCGAGAATAGATTTGTATTCCTCCAGTATCTCCTTCTCTTCTTTTTTGAGAAGTTTTATATTTTTCAATCTGCTACTTATCCCTGACACATCATAATAACTTATAATAATAGGTATCGCTTTATAGGAGCAGCCTCTAGTAATTGAATATAATAGCCATTCGAAGTCGGCACGAATTTTATAATGTTCTCTGAAATAATGATTTGTTAATGTCTTCCTCGGAGAAAAGATCGATTGATGGCATGGCATACATCCATCAGCTATCGTTTCCTCTAAATTCATATCGCTCTGTGTAAGATCCTCTATCTGTCTTAATCCATCAGCATAAATCTTACATGTCTTTCCATAATAAATTGTCCCCTTATCCTCACCAATATATGAAACTACTTGAGCTAATACTTGAGCATTATAAAAAGTATCTCCTGCATTCATAAAATAAACATAGTCACCACTTGCCCTTACAATTCCTCTATTCATAGCATTATAAAGACCGTAATCCTTTTCACTGTAGAAACTAATATTATGACATTTTAAATATTTTTGAACCATCTGTATAGTCCCATCTGTTGACGCTCCATCTATAATCAAATACTCTATATTATCATAAGTTTGACAACACACGCTCTCTATAGTTTTCTCTAATCGTTCTTTTTCGTTATAGCATACAGTAATTATCATAATTTTCAGCATTTGATCTATTCTCCCTGTAAAATTTTTCGAACGTCTTACATTTCATGGAAAAATCCATATATTCTTATTATACTTAAATCCTTTTCCTTCTAATTGTTCAATAACCTGCTCTTTTTCACCAGCAAAACCCAAAAATATGTAATCTACATCCGCTCTAATCTCTTCCGATTTTATTACAGGAACACCCAAATATTCACCTGTCTTTTTTGAATCAATATAAGCAAGTAGTTTCATCCTATTAAATAGTAATTTTAAAAGCTGCTTTGCTAATTTTCCATATTTTCCTGCACCCCATATATAAACTTTTCCAATATTTAAATTTTTCTTTAAATATGCATAATAAAAACACCTCTGAAGTATATAGCTTTCGTCTATTTTGTTTCTTATAAAACTATGATAAATATCTAATGATTCCTCAAAAATCAGATAATTTTTTCTAGGCTCATTTTCTTTGTTGAGATATTTATCTAACATATAGCAATAATAATCATTCAGCTTTTCCCGAACAACTTCTTTCGAAAAATTCTTCTTTAAGGTGCACTTTGCACAGTGGTGAATTTTTTCTATACTTTGATTTTGGTAAGCTGCTATACACTCTTTAATGCTTTTGGTAATTTCATATGCACTAAATCCTGAGCAAATAAATGCATTCTTTTTATTTGTTAAAAGCTCCGGCACGCCAGCGACTGGAGTAGATATTATTGTTAGATCATATGCCATAGCTTCAACAATGGAACTTGGAAAAGACTCATCTACGCTGGCACAAAGTAAACAGTCATTATCTTTCAGCAAAGGTTCTATCTCAGATTGAAATCCACTCATATAAATTCTATCTGATAAATTATTACATGTTATATATCTTCGACATTCTTCAGCATATTGTGTACAATCATTTCCTGCTATTGTAAGAACCACCTTTAATTCTTTTTGCTTACAATATTCAATTGCTTGTATCGCCGACAAATGATTCTTTCTTTTACATACATCACCTAGCATTAAAATTTTTAATTTATTATCATTATTTAATTTGATTTTTTGATAATGTATTGCCTGTGCAGCTGGTCTGATGCACTTTGATTCCATTCCCCAATTTCTATTCCATTGATTACAATATAAGAAAGAATCACATGAATGATATGTTGGGATAATTCCTTCATCTTTTATACAAAATTCTTCATCTCGAAGCTGATAAATATTCATCAAATGAGGAACATGTAATTCACGTGACACGATTTCTACCGCAGTATTAATCTGAACACTGTGTAAGATATCAATATTTTCTGTCAGAACAAACTGCCTTATTGTCGGAGTAGATTGCATAGCTGCAATTATATCAATATTTTGAGGTAGAAAAGCGGTTTTATAATTCATTGCTCTTGTTCTAATGCCAGCTTTTTTACAGCGTCTTTCATATTCCTCATTCATTTTTCCTGTTTCCGAGCATGGTATCACTACGATTACCTCATAAATTTTGCTCATTATTTTTGCTTGTTCCAAAAGAACATTTCCAGCTCCCCCCAAACCGGATGGAATATCTAAAAAATATGCTATTTTCACACTTTCTCCTAAATTATATTATATATTACTTTCCAGTACACTTTGGATCAAATTATCCAAACCAACTATTTGACATACAAGTTTTTTTCTTATATTTTTTTCAATTATTTTAATATCACATACTGGAAGTACTACAATCATTTGCACATTATCAGAAACTCTATTCAAATTAACTACAGGTATATTGAGAAAATATTTTTCGTTAGGATTAGTTTCTATTATAGATATAATTTCAATTTTTGTTGTTAATTGTTTCAACAAAAGTTCACAAATCTGTCCTTTTCCCCAAATGGCTATTTTCTTGATATTATTTTTTACTAAATAATTATCAATTCGTTTACCACTATTTAATAAAGTAATCCATTGACATAACATCATATTATAGCAGTTCAATTTTTTCTCTTGGGACGTCCATAAAAATAAATTCCTATATATCTCCTCATAATTATCTGGAAATGCTATTGTATCTGGCAATAATAAGTCATCTTTATTATCTTTGCTTCTTAATTTTGTCTCCCGCGCCTCAATTCCACAATGAACTCCTGTTCCGTCAAAACCTATGTTTTCTACCAAAGACTCGTACGGAGTCAAACAAAAGCCGCTTTTTTCCAAAATCAATAATGCCCAAAACACAGCCCAGGAATTACATATTCCGTCTATATTTCCATACAAATAACCCTCAAGATCTCTTCCCCATATATCAAATTCTCGTCTGGTATGCTCATCTTTTTTTATCCTTGATAAAATTTTGTAATCTTCCTTATATTCCTTCCATCTATCCTTCCAAGTTGCCCATCCCCAAGATCCAGCTCTTCCTATAAAATATGCATCTGTTCCATTTTCAACAACATTTGTTGGCCATGAATATCCATTAATACAATAAACCTGTTTATATGACTGATATTTTTTTAGACTGTTTGTCATATAGCTTAAAAATTTAGGGTGTACAACACAATCATCTTCTAATACAATAACTGCATCATATTTTTCAAAGATATAATTGATTCCTGTTATAATGGATGCCGACAATCCTCTATTATAATTAGCAATAATAACTTCCGTTTTGCACCAGTCTATTTCGTTTAGAACCCTGCTTACTTCATTCCATTCTTTAATATCCGTATTCTGCTTTTTTCCGTCTTGAAATACAAATAATTTTTCTGGTAAAATGTCATTATCTTTTAATGCTTTTATTACCTTTTTTGTATGATTACTTCGATTATAAGTAAATAGCACAGTCGCTATTCTTAAATCTGAAAAACTCATAGTCTCCCTTTCTTTTATCTTATCAGTATTATTGCATAGAAAATCTTAAAAGTTACGGACTATTTTCAAGTAAAAATCCTTATAAAACAAAACTACCAATATTGTATAAAATTTTCATATCCAGAAAAGATATCTTGTTCCAATTTATCATAAAATCTATAAATTGTAATATCTTTTATTACGCTTTTTAAATTATCTAACATATCCTGTTCATATAAAAAACTGGATAAAACAATGAAATTCATTGATGAATTTATATCTTTATAGTTCACCAATGTTCTTCCCCAAAAGTAATGCTCATTTTTATAAGAGTCAATGAAAAACAAATCACAAGTAATTTCACCAAATAATTTTTCATAAATTGTCAAAAGCCCTTTTGTATGCTTACCTGTACCATAAATTCCTACTTTAAATCCAGATATTTGAAAAGGAAATTTTTTTAATAATGAAAAATACACGCTTTTTTGATTCTTAACAATATACTGAATCAACGATTTTTGTACTTTTAAATCCTTTTTCATATATACTTTTGTATAATAAATTTCTGTCAATATTTGATTGAGTAATATTAAGTTAATGTTTAATCTATCTAATTGTAACAGTTCTAGCATCAAACCATAGCGAACCGCCATACTTTCTAAATCTTTATTTGTATTTTTTCCTAATAAAATATTGGATTGTTCACAAAAATGGTACCTGTCTAAAACCATATTATAATAATCACTTACATATTTTAATAGTAGTTCTTTTGCTTTCAGAGACAGCTTATTTTTATTTTTTACAATTTCTTCCCATATCAGCAAACCTATGTGTATATGATCAGAAAGTTTTTTTTCGGAATAATCGCTCAGCATAATGGAACCTGCTCTATACCTGCGGTTGTGTAGTTTTTCTGAAATATGGATAACCATATTTGCATATTTCAAAAAAACAAAAGTAAAATAATTATCTTCATAATAACGTCCCTCTGGGAATAATATTTTCTTTTCTTTTATAAGTTGAGACTTATATACTGCCATGCTAACACTTACAATATAATTTTCAGGATAGCATATAAAAAAATATTCTTCTCCGCTCATTACTCTCTCATCTAATCCCGCCAAACTCCTGTCATAAGTATTTTCTTTGTTTACCTGTAAAGCTTCATCAAAAAAAATTTCGGCATCAAAAAAAATGGCATCATATCTTATTGTCCGGAGTTTATCTTTTAATATCTTTACAGTATCTGATCTTAAATAATCATCTGAATCAAGAAACATTACATATTGACTTGATATATCACAAAGTCCTCTATTTCGTGCTGCAGAAAGTCCTTGGTTTTCCTGACAGATAAGCCTGAAATATGGATATATAGATATATACTTTTCGCATATATCCAGACTATGATCTGTAGAACCATCATTTACTATTATTACCTCATCAAATGGTATGATTTGCTTAGTAACGCTATCCAGGCACTGAACCAAATAGTCTTCTACATTATAAACCGGTATAATAAGTGCAACAGACACTTCCATCATTTTTCACTCCATCATCCATATATTTTTACCAATAGAACTTGTGCTACAAGTAAGATTATGTTTTAATGTAATTTCCAGAAAGTTCTTCAAAGAATTTTTTTCCCACTCCACATACATATTGATTTTTGTTTTTTCATGGAACCATTGAACCCACGAAATATATTGTTGTTCCAGTAGTGTATCTGCACACCGCAAAACTTTATAATTAATAGATTGATTTTCCACATTAATTTCTGCAAAACGATATTGTAATGGTAGCATGTATAAGCTTCCTTCATTGTAATAGCATCCCCAGTATGGCAAATTCCTTGTTTTTTGATATAGTGAACGAAAAGGAGCTTCTTCTTTATTACCTAAAACAGTCCAACTTTTGTTGCTTGTATCCAAAACCAGAATTTGTCCCCCTTGTTTAGGAAGCAAAAATGCATATTTATCTACAGCAATAATTCGTGCAAACCGTTCTGCTGCATTTTCATCCTCGATTTTCTGAATTTCAAAAGAGTCAATAAATTCACTATTTTTATTTATGAAAAAAATGGATTTTCCTTCACCTGGCAAAATCCATATTCCATCTTTACTTAGACTGATTGAATAAATTGGCTGTTTTATATATAATCGTAATGCTGAAATTTGTTCTCCTTGAATCTGATATATTTCTCCCGTATCTATTATAGGTAACAAGATCATATCTTCAAATACAGAATGTCCCCAGCATTCTAACTTTTTAATATTATTTTTATACCAATTGGTAATAATCATTTTTATTTTTAATGTTTCTGCATCCACAATAGCTATCATATGGTTTGTTTTTTCCGGTATCAAATATATCCATTCCCCCATACCTACAGCATTTCCGATCTCATACGATTGCGACGAAACCTGAACACTTTCCAATCGTTTTCCCTCAATATTATAGACAAGCCATTTATGAGAGATATTATTGGGAATTATATAAATTTTATTTTCCCATTTCACAATTTGCCGAACTGGAAATATTTCTTTTTGATGGATATCCATTGGTGTAAGAAGAACATCTACAATATATATTGTTTTATCTAAGCGATATAAACCTCCTGATATCTCATCATAGAACCATATATAATCCTCGTCCATACAATATTTCGCAATTTCACCAGAAAATTCGCCTTCATGAGAATCTATACAAATTTTCATATTTACCTTATACCTCACTTCAATAATATTGTACTTTTATTCTCTTTCTTTTTTTCTATGCGTCACTTTCTCTTTTAGACTCACTAAATAATCTAATTTGATATGGTATTTTTCATAGTCGTTCAATTTTCATCAGCAGATTCATCTTTACAATATCTATGCTGTCCAAATAGTGTAAGAAGACATTGTTTCAATTTCCTGTTGTAAATTACTTTTCATATAAATCTTCTATGAGTTTAAAGCATCCTGTGTAACATTTTTGTGATAAAATAAACTCCGTAATTAATCCCTGCATATAAAGGGCAGCAAACATATCTGATATCGCTACATCTTTTATTTATTCACATTCTCAATTTCATCATATATTAATTCCCGAAATACTCTGTAATACCGTTTTCTAAACGCATCTCCTGAAAAAAACAAGTCATATACTTTACGATTACTAATCCCATAGTCTTTTTTATGTGCAATAAATGTTTTAATCTCTGTATTTGATGTATTCTCGCTTACCAATAAAATGTTATTATCACAGTTAAACTCATCATTTCCTACAACATCCGACAAGATAATTGGCTTTTTCATATACATTGCCTCTAATGTAGAAAAATCAAAAATACTTATTCTATGAAGCATGATATATATATCACTTTCCGCCATTAACTGATATATCTTTTGATGATCTATGACATAATCTATAATTGTACAATCTATTCTGATGTGTTCAGGAAGTGTCTTATTTATAGTTGCGATTCGATTTTTTACATCGTTTTTCAGTTCTCCATTTGCAACGACAATCCAATAAATTTTTTTTCCTGTACACATCCTAACACGATTCAGGAAATCCGGAATCTGGTCCATTCCTTTCAGACGCGTCATTTGTCCCACACTGAAAAATACTAATTCACCATTATTTTTATGATTTCTATAATTTTCTGAAGGGAAATCATAAATAGAATTGTACAATGGAGGATTTTCTTCAAAATCAATCTTTCCATCTATTGTGTTCAAAAAATGAATTCTTGCACCTTTACTTGGAAAAAATGTCTTATAAGAATATTTGACTGCTTCTTTTTCAACATATGTAATAAACTTTTTTTCACGTTCATTAAGCTGTGCTCCAAAAGCATTCATGTCACTCACAAAATCGCCCTGCCCATGATATAAAAATATATATTTTTGTCCATATCTCGCCAGTGCACATGCCGTAAATATGTCGTTCGAAAGATAAACTGCATCATTCTTTTGAACATCTGAAAACAAAAATCTGATTGCAAACAAAATATAATCATATTTGTTAAATTTTTCAGCAAATCCTGTTTCCCAAGTTTTTGGAAACATCAGACATTCTATATCCAATCCTTCAAATTGTTCTCCCAACAAGATTCGCTGCATATTTACAGCTCCCGTCGTCCCTCCCCCTACTCTCTTTTTAGAATCTTCATTATAAAGATTACCAAGAAGGACAATTCGGCTAATACTTTTTCTCTCTTTTACATTCCAATTTATTCTTTTATATTCGCTTTCCGTATATTCTGCACTAAATTCGTTAACCCAATTTGATCTGAAATCAATACACTCAATCTTTTCAGCTGGAACTCCTCTATCATATAAAAAATCAATTACCGACTTTAATTTTTCAGTATCATTATTTATAAATCCTACAAGATATATATCTGTTTTCATTTCTACAGATTTTTCAAACGTTCCAATTTCATATTCGCCATCAATCGTCCCATGCTTGCCCATATCATTGTCTGCAACATAAAGATGCCTGCAATTGTGCATTTTTAAATACGAAAATATTGCCGATCCTGCTTTTCCCGCACCAAAGATGCAGATACGCTTTTTTTGTATCACTTTATACAGCTCTTGGATATTTACATATTTCATTATATTTTCTCCCAATAAAATTAGGCAATCTTATTTGTAACGGGGAGATTTTGAAATCTCCCCGTTATTAACATCCAATTTACTTATTTTCAAAAACATATCTGGTTGTCCCGTCAGTTACCCGTACATAAGCCGTTCCTGTTGGAGTGCTTCCAATACCTGCAACAATGTCGTCCCAAGTAAGACTTACCCAACCTCCGTCATTAACATTATACTTATCCGAAGCTAACGTCCGATAAATAGTTCCACCATCCGAAACTTCTACAGTTAATCCCGTTGTTGAAAACCCTTGACTTTTATTTATAGAAAGCCACAATTTTCCACCACTCCAATTTCCATTTGCAATCGCATCTGTATAGTCTTCATGCCTTTCAATTGTCCATGTCAATTCAATTGCAGGTGCAGTCATATCACTCGGTACATCCATCTTATTTGTCTTTCCCGATAGTTTGACGGTTGTTTTTGCCCATCCGGCAGCATCTGCTTTAGCTACATATTTGTACGCCCCATCAATAACTTTCACTTCAAAATTATCAGGTTTACCAGCAAGTTCTGCCATAGCTGTCGCACCCTCAGTTGTAATTGCCTTCGTATCTGTTCCAACGACCAAGTTCATAAGAAGCGCAGGGGCTGTTGCTGCTGTAAGAGCATCCTCATCCGCCACTAACATGATATCTTTGCCTTCTGTTGTCGCTGTTACATCTGCCGAAACAGACACATCAACTGCTATGCTGTTTTTTCCTTCAAATTCGATTTCATCACTGCTACTCGAAAAAGAATTATCACTGTTTTGGAAATACACTCCATCCTCATTTTTTGTCACTGTAGTACCATCAGTTAAAGATCCTGCCAAATCAATTACACGTTCCGGATCAACCTTATAATCAAATACATTATCTGTACTTGTCGGCAAAGTAACGGTTAATACTTCCTTATCAACATGCCCGACAGATTCTCCTGTGCCTGTTGCAGACCCTGTCTGGGTATCCGCAGCAAACACCATCATACTACTCCCCAATGTCAACGTAGCTACAAGGGTTCCTGCCATAAGTTTTTTTAACTTCATCGTTAAATCCTCCTACTTTTATTTTTGCTTTTCAGTTTCTTTTTCCGTTACTCATCTATAGTTACCGTAACGGTAACCCGAAGTGTACTGATTGTATTTTGCTCATCGTCCACCAAATGATATACTGCCACACAATCATATGTTCCAGCATCAAGTGAGGTATCCAGCACAATATCCTGCAAACTGCTTCCTACTGGAATAACCGGAGATTTATAAATTGCATTCTCCCTATCCTCAACCAAAAACAAGTCAAGATATACTGCGTTTGTGTTTCCCAGCACATTTTCTACATAAGCATTCGAGGAAACAGCATCACCTGATTCAAAATACCAATCAAAATTCATTGTCACAGTATAATAACCGGGAGCCACATACTCATCTTTCTCCATCTGCTGAATAATTTCTTCTGCATTGTCAGGAGTCACAACCACATTACGCCGTTCTTCTTCTGCCGGCCTATGGGACATCAGCAAATAAGTAATCACGCCTGCCATCACCAGAATAATAAAGACAAGAATAATGATACTGGATGTTATTTTTCCTCCCTTCTTTTCCCCTTGTTTTAGATTTCCTGTACTCATGCTTTACACCTCCGGGTTTTCTATATTAAGGCATGTAAACAACATCCCTTAATAACTAAAAATAACCTCCACATCCTGCACCATCACCGGCACCCCCGCCTTCTGGCACAACTGCACCACCGAACTAAAGTCCCCGTAATACCCATCGCAAAGTGCAATCGCCCGGTCCAGGTCAGGCGTATCATCATAGATCCCCCAGCCCTCCTCAAGATAGTTCTCAAGAATCTCCTTATAAGCGTCCCACAGATGGGGCCGCATGGTGCGAAAAGTAGTCTGAATCAGCGGATGGGGCCGCCAAAGAAGCGCCACATCCTCCCGGTTCTCCCTGAAAATGAGAAACACGTCCTGCATCTTTCGAAGCACCTTTTCTCCGTTTTGCAGAAGGGCCGTCAGACCGGTGTTATAGAAGATAATCTTCTTAAAACTTCCATCTTCTTTTTGGATAATCTGAAGCCATTCTTCCGGAATTTTTACATCTTCTTTTCTGGTATTGACCGCCTTGTCAATCTTCGGGGAGCCAAGCCCCAGGATCTTTTCTTCCCAGTAGGCACGGTCGGCTCCGGTTTCTCTGGCAAACGCTGTCAGTACATCCACGTAGATCCGGCGCATATTCTCTGACTGGACAATGGTCTTATCCGCATAGAGAACACCCGGCAGGGTACAGAAATGTGCCATCCCTTCCACCGCTTTTTTATCGTCCGGATCGATGTCATCGCTCAAAATGAAATATGGTATATAGACTAATTTTTCTGTAAAATTCTTCAGGTTTTTGGAATAAAAATAAGGGTGCACGCTGGTCAGGTAATTGTATTCATCATACGGATTGTGGATAAAAATCAGATCCGGCTGCCGCCCTTCAAAATCATAGGCGTCGTATCTTGTAATGGGCACATCCTCCGGATACAGAGCCCCTTCATAATGTTCTTCCCCGAAGCTTCCGTCCGGATTCCGGTCATAATAGGGGATGGGAATCACATAAGCGTCACAATCCGGATCTTCTGCCGCCGCTCTCCAGACGCTCTCCAGGGAATCCCACATACACGCTTTATAGGGCAGAAACACCACTTCTGTACGTACTTTGATGTCGTTGATCACACTGTTTCGGATGGCAGTCAGACATTTTTTCAGGCTTTTTTTCGTCCTTCCTCCATGTATTTCATGACCCAGACGAACGCTTTCATAGATCTGATAAACCGTCTCACAGTACTCTTCCAGAAGTGCAATCGTCGGAAATCCTTCTCCTTCAGAGCCTTCGATGGATTCTCCCAACTGGATCGCCGCCTCCTGACACTGGCTTAAAAGCTCCAGAGCCTCTTCTTTCTGCTCTGCTTCCAGTTTTTTCAGGATCCCCTCCTGAACCTTCTGAAGGAGGCGTACTATCTCTTCTGCCTGTGCTTTTTCCGCCTTTTTCATATACGGTATCTCCTTAATCAAGTTCCGCATTTTCCCTCACTTCACCCCGGCGTCTGGAAGAATTTTCTTTCGCTTTGCTCAGAAAAATCCTTCTGGGGCTGCTTTCGGACAGATGCTGTTTTTTATAAACCACTTGACACTATCATCACTAATAAAATAAGGAATATTGGTCACCCCGGTATCGGATATACGAGTGCAGCCACACGGGTTTTCCATGCGGCGGGATACCTGCCGGGTGATGCGAAATACACTGTTTCGCTTCGCTCCCTGCTACTTCACACATGGTGTTCACAGGGTCCTGGCCTACCCAATGCGCAGGCGGTCACAAAGACACCTGCCTTCTAATGCCGTTATTTCTTTTTCTATCACAGACACCAGCCCCTGGTCCTTTCGGTAAAATCAAAGTTTGAAACCTTCATTTATCCAGGATTTGTGTCTTTATGATCTGTGAAATGTCTGCTGTATTTTTCTGTTCTGTAAAGACATGACTGTCAGCAGAGCATAGGGCCTGTGCCTTCTGTCCCCGTTTTCTGACATTCTTCGCCGCATTCGTCTTTCGTTCCGCCTCATATCCGCAGTGTGAGCAGAAAAACCGGTCATCCTTTATACTTCCTGCACCGCCGCATGCGCTGCATTCCCGGCTGATGCCTTTTCCGAAGACTTCTGTAAACTCCACCGACTGTTCTTTGCATTTTTGTACCAGGCGGCGTTTTACATATCCTCTCTGCCAGGTACTGGTCAGATAATTTATTCCTCTTACCGGACCGCTCACGCCGGTCTTTGGAAGTTTGGGTAAAAATACCCTTGCCGGCTTCTCCTCCCGGAAGAAACGGTTCAGCTCCTGATTGATGTAGCTGTGAAGCTGCTCTTCCAGCCGATGTTTTTTTGCATAATATTTTTTTCTCCCGGGATTCGCTTCCCGGTTCCTGTGATAACGTCCTGTCTGTTCCTGAAGCCACTGGGACAGCGCTTCCTGATACGCCTGAAACTGTTCCCCATACACATGCCCTTCGTCAGTCACCAGCATAACTGCCATACCCATGGACAGTCCCACCTCCCGGTCATAATCCTGGTGATGCCGGACTGCAATATCCACTGGAATGCAAAGCTCTACGGCGTTATCTTCCGGAAAAAGGCGCAGGTACATCTGTCTTTTGTAACGATTGCTGTCTGTCAGCGGGATAAAGATCCGCTTCCGCTTCTGTTTCACAGAGATATAGATCCCCTGATCCCCATAGCGATACGCCCGCTCTGTGACGGAAAAACCTTCCACTGCCTCCACATGAAGCTTCCGGCTTCGGCGCCTTACCTGTCTGCGCAGATAATTTTTCAGCTTTTTTGCATCTACACTGCCGGCAAGCGCATCGTATTTCATCTGAAATTCCCTGGCCAGCTTCAAAGGAGTATCCGTCACAATGGATACAAAAACGTTGCTGATCTTCAGTGCATATCTCAGAAAATGCTTTTCCTCCTCCGTCAGACCTTCATGGGCATTCACCTGCTTTAACACTGCTGTCTTTACACTGGTCCACTGAATCTTAATCTCCCGGATGGCGTCAAAGACGGCCAGATAAAAGTAAACGGAGGGCATTCCCAGGCGCTCCCGCAGACCGCTTCTGGTCATCTCATTCTGGATTGTATACCCCGGATAAAGCTTTGGAAGACTGTTCACACCTCCATAGCGCTGGTGCACATGGTTTTTTACACTGGCATAATCTTGTGCAATCTCCAAAAGCTTCTGCATATCCTCTTTTGAGACAGGTACTTTATTATATTGGCGGACAATCTTACACAAAGTCTTTGCAGGCATCAAAACGTTCCTTTGTTCCATAAAGTATACATTTTGGTACAAATCTGCCTACTGTGAAAACTGCCCCAAAATTTCTTTCTAAACTCTTGATTTTTTGATAAAAATGTGCTAAAGTTCTATTGATTTTCGTCGATAGAAATTTCGTACCAAAATGTATACATTTTGGTTTATTTTTGTTCGAAAAAACAACGACACTGCAGAAAAAAATGGGAATACCGCCGCAGAAAAGAATGATCTTCGGCTATTTTGAAAAAAGAACATTTCATAATTTCGGGGGCCCTGGCCAAACAGCCAGGACCCCCTGTTTTGTTTCTGATTCTATCCCTATGCGGGAGTTGAATGATGATTTACATTCGCATAAAACGTTAAGAGATACAAGCCGCACAAACCGACCAGTGCATAGATTGTGCGGGCTGCCAGTCCGGATCCCAGAATAAAGCCAACCAGATTAAATCCGAAAAATCCAATCAGTCCCCAGTTTACCGCACCGATGATACCGATCGTCAGAGCTATGATATCCAATGTCTTATTCATATGAAGACCTCCTGATATTTCATTTTATGATAAGCAAATGATCACTCATCTATAAGTTTCCCAAAGAAATCAGAGATTATTCTCTGCAACCAGGAGTGGCAGCAATTGGTTTTATTATATTTTTACAAAATTTTATATTTGTAAAAGCGCCTGTTCCAGATCTTCTATGATGTCCTGGGGATTCTCGATCCCCACGCTTAACCGGATCATTCCCGGCGTCACGCCTGCTTCTTTGAGCTGCTCATCGTTCATCTGACGGTGCGTATGGCTGGCCGGATGAAGAACGCATGTTCTGGCATCTGCCACATGGGTGACGATGGCGCAGAGCTTCAGTGCATCCATAAAGCGGACTGCGTCTTCTTTCGTCCCTTTCAGTCCAAAGGAAAGTACACCGCAGGTTCCATGCGGCATATATTTCTGAGCCAGTTCATAATACTGGTCGCCTTCTAACATGGCACAGTTGACAAACTCCACTTTATCCTGATTTTTCAAAAATTCCGCCACTTTTTTCGCATTGCTGCAATGCTTTTCCATCCGAAGGGGCAGCGTCTCCAGACCCACATTTAAAAGAAACGCATTCATCGGAGACTGGATGCTTCCCAGATCCCGCATCAGCTGCGCCGTTGCCTTGGTGATAAACGCTTTTTTCCCAAACTGCTTTGTGTACACTACCCCATGATAAGTCTCATCCGGAGTAGTCAGTCCGGGGAACTTCTCTGCGTGGGCTTCCCAGTCGAAATTTCCGCTGTCCACAATACAGCCGCCCACGGCCATGGCGTGACCATCCATATATTTGGTAGTAGAATGGGTCACAATATCCGCCCCAAACGCAAAGGGACGGCAGTTCACCGGTGTGGCAAAGGTATTGTCCACGATCATGGGAACTCCATGCTTATGGGCAAGTCTGGAAAACTTTTCGATATCCAAAACCGTCAGAGCCGGATTGGCGATGGTCTCTCCTACGACGGCCTTTGTATTGTCCTGAAATGCCTGATCGATCACTTCCTCGGAGTCATCCGGATCCACGAAGGTACAGGCAATCCCAAGTTTCTTGATGGTCGCTGCATAGAGATTGAAAGTTCCGCCGTAGACTTTGGCCGAACATACAATATGATCCCCCGCCTGACACAGATTGGCGATGGTATAAAAATTTGCCGCCTGTCCGGAAGAGGTCAGCATGGCCGCCACGCCGCCTTCTAAGGCCGCGATTTTCTCCGCCACCGCATCATTGGTAGGATTCTGCAGACGGGTATAGAAGTACCCTTCATCCTCCAGCGCAAAAAGCCGGCCCATCTCATCGGTGGTGTCGTATTTGAACGTTGTGCTCTGATAAATCGGAAGCACTCGTGGCTCCCCTTTTTTCGGTTTCCATCCTGCCTGTACGCAGATGGTATCCTGTCTGTATGTTTTTTCCATATGGCTGTTCTCTCCTCTAACCCATGTACTTTTCCTTCAGTGCCAGAACCATCTCCTGGTATCCGGCCTTACAGGCTTCATACTCCTGCGCCTTGATCTGATCAATGCAGGGCAGCAGATATTCCTGATACAGTTTTTGATAAATCTGATCTCTGTCCGGCTGCCGGTTAATCCGCTTCACAATCGTCGGCGCAATGTCATAATATGCTTCCACCAGTGCACGCCCTTCTTTCGTGGCACTCATATACTGATCCCGATAGTCTTTTAAGAGCTGCAGTTCTCTGCAGTCCGGGCCTTTTCCGAGGCTCTCGCACACCGCCGTGGTGATGTAGCACAGCTTTCTGTGGAATCCATTGTCGATGTCATCGTATTTTGCTTTACCGATGTTGGTCTGAAGTTCCCTGTTCCAGGCTTCGATCAGACAATCTGCAAACGGTTCCGATACCTGGGCGGGATATTTTAATATGGCGGGAACCAGATAGACACTGATGAGAAAATTATAATCTAACAGGCGCTGATTTCTCTGCCCTTTGTGCTTATAAGTATTCAGATCCGCTTTGGCCTCCTCGATCATACACTCTGTCATCTTATGAAGCCAGTTCTGCGGATTCTCCTCCTGCTGGTAGACATACTCCATTGACTCGAACATGCGGCGATGGGAGGAATAAAAAGCCTCAAAAACTCCCTCATACAAGTTCTTTTTGAAATCCTGCATCGGCTTGTAGCAGGTACGGATCAGTTCCTTTAAGTCCAACATGGCCTGGTTGTAATGTTCCCCGTAAGCCACATAGTCCATCTCTTTTTTCTCTTCTCCGAGTGCTTCTGACACCAGGATCTCTTCTCCGCAGTACATACAGAGGATTTTCTCCCGGTCATCTGGAACCTGGATCCTCTCCTGGCACTTCGGACATGTTCCTTCTCTAAACATTCTTCACCTTTATTCTTCCCAGTTGTGATAGACTGCCTGCACATCATCATCGTCATCCAGAAGATCCAGCGTACGGTTTAGATATTTAATATCATTTTCATCGCTCAGCGCCGTGTAGGTCTGAGGGATCATGGTGACTTCTGCCTGAGCCATGGTGATCCCTTCTTTCTCCAGTGCCTCCCGGACAGCGGAAAAATCTTCCGGACTTGTCAGGATCTCAAAACTGTCCTCTTCCTCGGCGAAATCCTCTGCGCCTGCATCCAGCGCCATCATCATCAGATCATCTGCTTCCAGGTCGCATTCTTCCCGGTCAATGATAATCTGTCCTTTCTGATCAAACATATAGGAAACACAGCCGGTTGTTCCCATACTGCCGTTTCCTTTTGTGAAGGCATTGCGCACATTGGAAGCGGTACGGTTTTTATTGTCCGTCAGCGCTTCCACGATAATTGCCACGCCACTTGGGCCATAGCCTTCGTATGTAACATGCTCATAATTCACTGCGTTCGCATCGCCGGCCGCCCGCTTGATGCCCCGGTCAATGGTATCATTGGGCATATTGTTGGCTTTTGCCTTGGCAATTACATCCCTAAGACGACTGTTGTTATTGGGGTCCGGCCCTCCCTCCTTCACAGCAACCGCCAGTTCCCGGCCAATGATCGTGAAAATCTTTCCTTTGGCCGCATCATTTTTTTCTTTTTTATGCTTTATGTTGGCGAACTTGGAATGTCCTGACATAAATACTCTCCTCTTCTTTCTTTAGTCTCATTGCTATGAACATTCTAGCATGGTGTTATCCGGTTGGCAAGCCTATGTATCCAATTCCAGGCTGATTTTCAATGCGGAATCTATTTTGTCCAGGATGGATGCATCCAGGTGACACACCTTATCCTTCAGTCTTTTTTTGTCAATGGTCCGAAGCTGTTCCAGCAAAATAACCGAGTCCTTGACCATATGATAGGCGGATGCCTCCAGTTCCACATGAGTCGGAAGCTTCGCTTTATTCATCTTTGAAGTAATCGCTGCACAAATCACCGTAGGGCTGTGCCGATTTCCGATGTCATTCTGTATGATCAGCACCGGGCGCACTCCCCCCTGCTCCGACCCGATCACCGGTCTTAAATCTGCATAATAGACATCTCCACGTCTGATAACCAATTTTACTCACTCCGATCTGCCAGTTTTTGCGTTTTATGGCTTTTTCAGTCAGAGTATTTCCAATCCGTTCCTGTTTTATTCAACTGTCAAAAGATTTCCGTTCTGTAATCCCCGTGACATCATAATAATCCTGCTGCGCCACCACCTGTCCGTCCTTCCAGAACCGACGGGGAACCCGTTTTCCGATGTCGCAGGCCAGCTCATAGTTAAAGCGTCCGGACAGATCTCCTAAGTATTCCATGGAGAGTTTTTGCCCCCCATCCGATCCAATCAGCGTCACCACATCTCCCTCTTTTGCATTTGGAATCTTTGTCACATCCACCATAAACTGATCCATACAGATGCGGCCGATGATGGGCGCCTGCTGCCCCCGGATCAGAACACTGCCTTTATTGGATAAAGACCTGGGATAACCGTCTCCGTACCCCACAGGAATCGTGGCAATCCGCATACGGCAGTCAGACACAAAGGTTCCTCCATAACTGACGGTTGTTCCAGGCCCCACTTCCTTGATATATACCACATGACTTTTCAGTGTCATCACCGGAGCGATCGGCACAGCCAGCTGGTTAACCTCTCTGGACGGATACAGGCCGTAGATGGAGATGCCTGCCCGGACTGCATCCAGATTCGCCTCCGGAAGATCAAAGATTCCCGCGCTGTTGGAGACGTGGTGAAGCCCGATTTCCACGCCTCTTTTCTGCAGAAGTCTGCAAAAAGCCTGGTAGCGGGATAACTGCTGCCTTGCATCTGTTTTGTCCGCTTCATCTGCTCTGGCAAAATGTGTAAACAAACCTTCCAGCTCCACATTGGGCAAAAGACTGATCTCCTTGACCGCATCCGCGCTTTCCTTGTCATCCCTGAAACCAATCCGGGACATACCCGTATCCACTTTGATGTGCAGCCGGACGGTCTTCCCCTGCCTTGCTGCCTCTTTGGAATACTGTCTCGCCGCCGGAAGGGTGAACACTGCCGGGCGAATGTCCTGCCGGACTATTTCTTCACAGGCATCCAAAAAGGCAAAGCCCAGCAGCAGGACTGGCTTTTGGATCCCAAAACGGCGAAGCAAAAACGCTTCCTCCGCCGTAGCCACCGCAAAGCCCCAGATATACTCGTAAGCCTCCGCCATCCGGGCAATGGGCAGCGCTCCGTGACCGTAGCCGTCTGTCTTGACCACAGCGATGATCTTTGTCCCTTCTGCAAGATTTTCTTTCATACTTTTAAAATTATATGCGGCTGCATCCAGGTTAATCTCCGCACATACTCTGATATATGGTTTCATTCTCATTTCCTTCTTCCCGACTGAAGTTTTACAGCCTGCTTGAACCCCCGGCTGCCGCTGTTTTCTTTTATTCCCACAAGCAACAAGCCAAGTGGCTGCCTGCAGACATTTGGCGACTGCCGCGAGGGTCAAATACCCCGCTGCTTAGCAGCGCTGCAAGTTTGATACCCCGTTGCTTGCAGCGGGGTATTTGATTCATGGGGAGAGAGGCGAGCACTGACTGTGAATGTCAGAAGGAGGAATCAAGATGATAAAAATTGCGGTCTGCGACGATGAGCCGGTGATGTGCGAGCGCCTGAAGCAGATGGTCGCATGCAGGCTTCAACAGTGGGAAGAACATTACCGGATTTCCTGCTATACAAATGCCGTGCAGTTTTTGTGTACTCCCCTGGATTTTGATCTGATTTTTCTCGATATCCAGATGCCGAATCTGGACGGGATCGAACTGGCAAAAAGACTTCGGCAGAAAGAATTTGAAGGGGTTCTGATCTTTGTAACCGTGCTCAAAGAATGTATGCTGGATGCTTTTGAAGTGGAGGCTATGGACTATCTGTGCAAGCCGGTAGATGAAAACCGCCTGGAGCGGGCTTTGAAGCGCAGTTTAAAGCGTCTGTGTCGAAAAGAAGAACGGTATCTGTCCATCCGGACGAAAGACTGGTGCCGCAATGTAAAGCTTCGGGATATCTGTTACTGTGAGGTCGTGAATCGGAAGATCTATGTACACACCAAAAACGAGGTGATGACTTATTACGGGAGAATCAAAGAAGCTGAGCGGCAGACAGCGCCGGATCTGATTCGGTGCCACCGCAGTTTTTTGGTTAACCCGGAGTATCTGTCGGAGTATCGGGACGGCGTTGCAGTCCTGGAAAATGGAGACCAGGTTCCGGTCTCTAGAAATTATCATCCGGTCTTTATGAAAAAAATGATGGAATATATGGAAGAGCAAATGGCCGTGCCGGATCAGGGAACCTGGTAGAAGCGACGCCGATTGTGTGTAACAGAAGGGAGCACAGAATGAACTGGATAAATGGATTTCTGATGGGATCCTTGTGGTATATGGCAGCTCCTGGTCTGCTGGCCTATGTACTGCTGCCTTTTACGATTTTCTTTTTTTTCTGCAGTTACTGCAAAATCCCTTTCCGGCTGCTTTTTGGATGCTGCTATACGATATTGTCCGCCTGCATTGGAGTGATGGAGCTTAGGTACCGTCTGCAGGGGAGTCTTGGACTGATCATGGAGATTGGACTGCTTGCCGGATGCGGCTGTGTACTGCTGAAAAGAAAGCCTCTGGAAGCACTGACCCTGTCGGTTTTGATTCATTCGGTGGTCAGCGTTGGCAGCGGGGTCACAAGTTGGATCGGCTACCGGATCCTGTTGCCTTTTATACTGGAACATGAGCAATGGGTTTATCCGTCTGACACAGTAAGAGAATGTCTTCGCCTGCTTCTGGTATGTGCCCTGTCTGTCTTTATTCTGAGCCATTTCCGGCAGAGCATGGCAAGTACCAGCCGGCAGGCACATCTGCAGCTGACAATCCCTGTCTTTTTTATTTCATTGGTGGTGCGGATTATACAGACCATGATCTACGGAGATGAATTCTGGGTTGACGCTGGCACCGGTGAGATCCTTTCCGTGCAAAATATCCGGCATGGAGAACTCTTGTTTCTGCAGATCTTTGCCTGTGTCTGTCTGCTGCTGACCTTATATGCATACCAGAAAATCCTTAAAATCCTTCAGGCCGAGCAGAAAGTCCTTCTGCTGGAACAGCAGGCGGCAGAACAGGAGATCTACCTGCAGGAAGCAGTTCTGCGTGACCAGAAGACCCGGGCCTTCCGGCACGATATCAAAAATCATCTGACGGTGCTGGCGGAGCTTCTCAGGGCGGGAGAGACAGACCGGGCGTGTGATTATCTGGCCCATCTGGATGAGACGGCAGCAGCGCTGTCCTGTACGGTCTGCACAGGCAACGCAGCCGTGGACGCCCTGCTGGGAAGTAAACTTCTGTTGGCAGAGCAAAAAGACATAAGGATCCGCTGTGAGCTTAAGATACCCGCACAAAATATGGTCAAAGACATGGACTGGTGCATCCTCTTATCCAATGCACTGGACAACGCCGTCAAAGCCTGCACCGAATTGCCAAAGGAAGAAAGGCAGATTAATCTGGCGAGTCGGAAAAAGGGGAACTTTTATCTGCTGATGGCAGAGAATCGCTGTGCAAAGGAACTGACCCGTGTACCGGAAGATGGAATCGGCCTTTCCAACATTCGGGCAGTCGCGGCAAAATATCACGGAACCGTTAAGAATACGGTATCTGAAGGAGTGTATCGGCTGCAGATTTTTTTGACTATTCCTAAGACTTAACCGTCTGTGTGAAATACACAGCTGTTTCACAACGGGAAAATATCCTTTTGCATCATTTCTGCAATGGGACAAAAAAGCAGGGCGATATAAAAAGAGTAAACTAAAATGCAGACAGGAGGAAACCGATATGGGAATACAGGCGGTTGGTTTTGGCGATTTGTCCATGGACCCAGTCCATCTTTCGGGAAGCGGAGGGGATCCGCAGCTGAAGACTCTGGAACAGAAACTCCAAAAACTTCATCAAGAAAAAAAGAAAGCGGTTCAGAACCACGACGAAGAAAAGGTGAAAGAGTTAGAAAAGCAGATCGAACAAGTCAAACAGAAGATCGAGCAGTTAAAAAAGAAGAGACGAAAGGAGGACGATAAAGAAGACACCAAGGGCCCGGGCTATCCATCCCAGAGTCCCTTAGATGGGTCTGTTGGAAGGTATATAGACCGGTTTGCATGATCCAGAGGAAAAGGATTGAAAAGCAAAAGGAGGGGCTGCCAATGAGGTCCTGCCGGGTGTTCCGGCGGACTTCATTGCGGCCTCTCCTTATTTCAGAATATCCGATTGCGTTACAGAAGCGCTTCTTTTTTTGCAAGGATTGCTTCCGCTGCTGCACATGCGGGACAGTCGCAGTATGCTGCACCTGCAGCTTTCAGTTCCCGGCCGTGCGCAGCTACTTTTTTGGCAGTCTCTGCACCAAACACCTGTTCTCCTTTGGGTGAGTCGGCAAAAGCAATGAGTCCGTCCACAGGCATGATATCCATCTCAAGCTCTGCGATAAAATGGCGGGCAGCATCGGATTCTTTATCCGTTCCCACAGCATCAAGCCAGTTCTGGGCTGCTGTCTTTGCTTCCGCGCAGCAGGAAGGTGCTTTTAGAAGCTCATTCACTTTTTCCATTACTTCGTTTTTCCATTGGTTATTCATCTTTTTATGCTCCTTTTCTTTTATTTGCAGAATGTAAATGATATATGGATGGATGCAGACATCCGGTCGGGCATGCGGACGCGCATTTACCACAGCGAATGCACTCGGAAGAGCGGGAGATCTCCTGAATCAAAAGCCCCGCAGGGCATGCCTTCTCACAGGCGCCGCAGGATATGCAGTCTTCCTTCTCCCAGTGGATCTGTACCAGGCTGAAACGGTTGAACCAGCCGTAAATCGCTCCCAAAGGGCAAAGATACTGGCAAAAAGGCCGGAAAACCTTTACAGAAAGCAGGAGAATAAAAAGCAGGATTCCAAGCTTCCAGAAAAACAGACCGCCGATCTGGCTTCGCAGTGCTTCATTGGCAGAAAGCAGCGGAAGTGCGCCAAGAAGCGTACCGGAAGGACAAAGGTATTTACAGAACGCCGGTACTTTTGCAAAGCCGCCAAACAAAAACATGGATCCGATGCACACAAGCAGTCCAAGTACTGCATATTTTCCGTATTTTAAAATTCGGTGAAAAGGAAGTCGTTTTCTTTTTTGAAACAGAGGAATCCGGTAGAGAAGATCCTGCACAAAGCCGAACGGACAAAACCATCCGCACACAGTTCGTCCCAGAAAACTTCCAAAAAGGAAAAGAAAGCCCATCACACCGAATGGAATCTGAAACCCCTGCTGGTTTAGCAGGGCCTGCAGGGCACCGATGGGGCAGGAGCCGACTGCTCCGGGGCAGGAGTAGCAGTTCAGCCCCGGCACACAGGTATACTTGAGTTTCCCCTGATAGATCTTCCCGGCCAAAAAACCGTACGCATAGCCATTGGTCAGTATGGTATAGAAAAGTTGTACAGTATGACGCATTCTGTCCATAGTACGACTCACCCGATTCCGATGCACTCCAGACAGATCATCACAGCCTTTTTCCAGATGACCGCAAACTGTCCTTGCGCCTGTCCAAGTATAAAGCAGATAATTCCTGCCAAAACGCCGTACAGCCACAGGTACGGATGTTTACTGTTCCAAAAGTGCATTGATGGTTTCCTCCCATGCAGATTTTTCCATGGCGCCCACCACGGTATCCAGGATCTGTCCGTCCTGGCTGATAAAAAAGGTAGTCGGCACAGCAGACACATCCATCAGAAGCGCGCGGTACAAAGACTCGTTCAAAAGCAGATGCGGGTAGTCGGCACCGGTCTGCCCGATCAGTTCCGATGCAGTCTTTATCGCCGGTTCCTGCGCATCCTCCGCAACGTCGCTGATGATTCCAATCAGCTGAAAATCTTCGGTGTCATAGGCTTTGGCAAGCTCTCCAAGCCCTGGCATCTCACTCAGACAGGGATTGCAGTAGGTGGCCCACACATTGACCATGGTAATCCGGGAGTTTGAAAACACGTCGCCGGAGACAGAAGCCCCGTCGATGGTCTGCGCATCAAAGGTAATGGAAGCATTGCTGTCTGATACGGCAGACGACGTATCGGTTTCTGAGGTGCTGTCTTTGACCTCCTCAGTCTGGTCCTTTTCCCCACAGCCGCTTAGCAGGGCCAGGAAAAGAATACAGAGGAAAAGGCAAGTTTTATGATAACTCCGCATAAAAAGTCCTCCTTTCTTTCATCGTCCGGACAGATTGTTGACCAGCCAGATGACAATGCAGGAACCAACGACCGCTACGATGATGCTTCCAATCAATCCGCTTCCGTGGATACCGATCATCCCAAGCACCACATTTCCCACGATGCCGCCGACAATTCCAAGCAGGATATTCTGCATCATACCGCCTTCCTTGTTCATGATTTTTCCTGCAATCCAGCCGGCAATCCCTCCAGTGAAAAGTCCGATTATTAATCCAAACATGATTTCTGTTCCTCCTGTTGTAATTTCATAAAATGTTGATCAAAAATCCTCCTGTAAACAAATTTACAATGGATCTTAGACCGTTTGCCCTTTGTTTGCTGACAAGCCTGAATTTCCATCTGCGACACCGCCGGTCAGCAATGCCGCCGCATCGCCTTTCTTCTGAGCCCTGCAGGCTAAAAGTTCCTTCTGTGCCACAGGCTGAAAATAAAGATGCCAGCACATGAATACAGTATAGCACAGGTACCTTGTTTTTAACAGTCCTACTTTGGACCAGAAAAAGTCTCAGGATTGAACCACAATTCCTTTCATGTTATAATCTGACTAAAAAATACGATTACGAAAGGAAAAAGGAGCAGTCTATGAGAACTTTGCTGAAACATGCCATGATTGTAACCATGAACAGGGAAGGACAGGTTTACACCGACGGAAACCTGCTGTTTGAAGATGACCGAATCCTGCTGGCAGGAGGAGAAGCGGTGGATGAGAGTACCTGTGATGAAGTGCTGGATCTGACGGGCAAGCTTGTGATGCCGGGACTAGTCAACACCCATGTACACACTTCTCAGCAGCTGGCCAGAGGGCTGGCGGATGATGTGGATCTGCTGACCTGGCTGCACGACCGCATCTGGCCCTATGAGAGTCATATGACCGAAGAGGATTCCTACATTTCGACGCTGTTCTGTGCAGCGGAACAGATCAAGGCAGGTGTGACGGCCATCGCAGAACCGGGAGGGCAGTATGTATCGGGTATGGCCCGGGCGGTGGAAGAGGCCGGAATCCGGGCAAAGCTGGCCAACTCGGTCATGGACTGCGGAGAAGGGCTTCCCAAAGCCTGGCAGCGCAGTACCAGGGAGGAACTGGACCGGCAGGAGGAGGACATTCGCAGATTTCATAAAACGGCAGAAGGTCGGGTGGAGGTCTGGCTCGGAGTTCGGACTATCTTCAACGCAACGGATGAGCTTTTGCTGGGAACAAAAGAACTGGCAGACCGATACGGCATTGGGATCCACATGCATGTGGCGGAAGCCAAATCTGAGGTAGACTATGTAAAAGAGCGTCTCGGAGTGCAGACAGTGACCCATCTAAGAGATCTGGGGTTTCTTGGCCCGAACCTTTTGGCAGCTCACACGGTATGGCTGACGCATGAAGAAGTGGAGATGTTCCGGGACTATGAAGTGAAAGTATCTCACAATCCTGCCTCTGCCATGCGGGTCCTTGGTTTTGCCAAAGTGCCGCGAATGCTTCGGGAAGGGATCTGTGTGGCAATCGGAACCGACGGGGCACCCACCAACAACCGGATGGACATGGTGGACGAGATGTGGGTGACTTCCCTGATTCACAAAGGCTGGCGTCTGGATCCCACCGTCGTAAAAGCCCAGGAGATTCTTCGTATGGCTACCATGAACGGGGCAAAGGCATTGCAGGAGGAACATCTTTATGGAAGTCTGGAACCAGGCAAAAAAGCGGATCTGATCATCATCAATCCGGATTCTGTGGGAATGCAGCCTATGCACGATCCCATCGCCAATCTGGTAACTTCCATGCATTCTGCCAATGTGGAAAGCACTATCTGCAACGGCAGATGGCTGATGAGAGACCGAAAGATCCTGACTTTTGACGAAGCGTCTCTGATTCAGGAAGCAAAAATCCGTGCAGCCGGCATCCGAAGCCGGGCGGGCATCCGGATGCCGGAGCGTTTTCCTGTGAAAACCTGTTAAGTTCAGGCAGTTGCCGCTTTGATCACTCCGCATCCGATCTTGGCGCCGGAGTTGCCGGATGGCTGACTGGAAAAGTCATCGGTCATGCTGTGGATGATCACGGATCTTCCTAGGATATCATCTACAAAGAAACGCTTGTCATAGAAAACCTGCCAGGCATATCCTTGATTGCCCATCAAGGGAGGCAGGTCACCTGCATGCTGAGGATGGGGATTGTGGTCCGGATTGTAATGATCACCGGTCTGATCAAACGGCCTGGTACAATCCCCCTGCTCATGGATATGCATTCCATAAAAATGACTGGAACCAGGCGTATGAATATTGGGAAGGCCGAAGATCTCGGCTTCCACAAGAACGCCGCCATAAGAAGTCTGATAAAATTTTACAGAGCCTGCAAGCTGAGGATGTTCGGCATTTCCCTGGATCCATGCGATTGCTGCCGGAGCAGTATGGGTCAGCAGATACTGAAAGTGGGAAGAAGGGGTAGGCTGATACATATATACATCTCCTGTTTTTCCTTTTTCTTCAGTTTATGCAACAGGGGGTGAAGATGCTTAGGCTCTATAAGAAGCAAAACTGCTCACCATCCTCCGGCACATACAGATTTCCGCCATAATGCTGCCGTCCTTCTGCGGTATAGCGTTCTTTCCTGTGCGCCAGGTCTTTGTCTTCCGTGTGCCAGAGCACCAGATTTGGAATTTTGAGCGTCTCTGCCAGCCGGCAGGCATCCATAACCGTACTGTGGTGCTTTTCATAAGGTTTAAACCGGTCACGCTGGCTGTACAGGCAAAAGGCCTCATGAAGAAGCCAGTCTGCTCCCTGCACATAGGGAAACAGTGCTTCATGATAAGGTTCGTCCCCGGGAAAAGCAAGTATGGTCCCCTGTTCCATATGGATGCAGTAGCCATATTGTTTTTCCTTGGAGGATCCAATGTCAAAAAAAGTAAACTGGTCGCCGAGAATGTCTTTTCGGTCGTTGTGTTCTACTACATGAAACAAAATACGGCTGTCAAAATGTGCCGTGAACTTTTTCCCGATCGTCAGGCAGGAGAGTGTTTTGATCGTATCCACCAGCTCCCGGTGACAGTAAATATGCAGGCTGTCCTCATAGTTTCCCTTGTTCATGCTGGTGGCGATCATCCGGATCATCCAGACCATGCCCAGAATATGATCATTGTGTGCGTGGGTCACAAAGATATGATGGATGCGTTTCAAAGGAATCTGCTGTTTTTCCAGAGCAAGAAGGATTCCATTGCCCCCTCCTGCATCAGTCAGAAAATATTCATCTCCCTTTTTCATCGCAAAACAAGTATTATAGCAGTGCACCGCCTGTGCGTTTCCGGTGCCCAGAACAATCAGTTTTTCCAATTTTTTATACCTCCTACTCGATTCATAAATTCCTGACAGCTGTTCTTATCATAATCGATTTGCGCAGGAGAATCAAGCGCTGTCACCGGGACAGAAAAGTTTACGGTCCCGGCCCGGGAGAGCACCGCAAAGAGGAGCAAATATCTGCTGCAGATCCCCAAAATTTCCCTGTCAGCTTATGGAAAACGCCTTCACAGCCGACATATACAGTATAGAAACCGTTTATCAGACGCAGAAGGAGTCAGGAGGTGACCTGACCATATGGAATTGTACAACAATATGTACCAATACCTCAGACAGACAAAGATGCAGGGGTACTGGGAAATGAAAGAATCCGGAGAAGTCCCTTTGACAGAAAAGATGGATCTGCATGCTTCTTTTGCCAAGGCCATCTCTTCCGGAGGAAAGAGCAGTGATGAGACGGCTGTTCAGGCGAAGCTTGGAAAGATTCGGGCAAAACTTAAGGCAGGCGCCAGGCTGACCAGTGCGGAGAAGGAATTTCTGAAAAAACATGATCCGCAGCTTTATATGAAAGTTATGGCACTAGAGCAAGAACAGGCGGCCTATGAGGATCGTCTGAAAAAGTGCCGTACACGGGACGATGCAGAGCGGATCAAGACGCAGAAGCTGGCAGAGATGGCTTCCAATCTGAGCAAGGAAGATGCAGAGTACCTGATGATTCGTCTCAACCAGATGAAAGAGGCAGAGAAAAAGATGGCCTCTATTGTGACGCGAAAACCGTGGCAGAAGGATCTTGACAAAAAACAGCTGGAAGCCCGCAAAAAAGCAAAAGCAAAAGAAGACAAGGAAATCCGAAAGAGAAAAGCAGAGAAGAAGCGAAGAGAGGAGGCAGCCCGAAAGAAAAAGATGGAGGAAAAGATGCAACAGGAAGCTGCACTGAAGAAAGAAATGACGGAAGAACTTATAGAAGAAAAAATGCTGGAAACAGAAGAGCAGGAAGAGAGAGGAATGGAGATGCGGCAGAAAGAAATCATCGCTGCTGAATTGATGGCCAGCGAGGTGATGAACGAGGAGCGGATAGCCAAATACATGATTGCCGCTGGAATGATGGATAACCAGGCAACAAAAATCCAGATGCCCAATGTGCTTCCGGATGCTGAACCTGTTGCTGCACCCCTTTCCCTTGGCAGTTCCAGAGGCTTTGCCGCTTATAAGGCTGCCGTAGACCTGCCGGAATTCCAGGAAAAAGAGACAGAGAATAAGCCCTATGTCAGAAGAGCATAATTCGTGAGGCATGATGAAGGAATATAACTGGCACGGCTGCCGCGTGCAGATTACGAAAAAGAAAGTGAAGCATACAAATCTTCGGATCCGGCCGGAAGAACCGGATGTGATTCGTGTCTCCATTCCCTGTTCCATGAAATACGAAGCAGTGGAACAGATTCTAAACCAGCCGCGAATTCTTCGCTGGGTAGAGAAGTACCAAAAGAAAGCCAGCGAATCTTTGACAAAGCCAGAGATGCAAAAGGAAGATAAGCAAAAGCAGATGGCTTTTTATCGAGAACATTTGCAAAAAATTTTACCAGATTTGATTCTCAAATGGGAACGGATCCTGGGAGTCCGATGTAATAAAGTGACGATCCGGGACACCCGTTCCCAGTGGGGAAGCTGCAGCATCCGATCCGGCAATATCTCCATCAGTGTCTGGCTTGGAGCGTTCCCTGAGGAGTGTATCGAGTATGTGGTTGTCCATGAACTGACGCATCTTCTGGAAACCGGACACAATGCACGTTTTTACGGGATCTTAGATCAGCATTATCCAAAATGGCGCGAGTGCAGAGCACAGCTGAAACGCGGTTCTTTCTGACCTTTTCAGTATTTCTTAAGAAATCTTATGATTTGCTTCAGACATAAAAACCGGAAAATATGTTACTCTATATTTGTTGAATTCACTTAGAATTTGAGAACATACGAAGGGATGAAAGACGGGATGGAGCAAAGACAAAGGATGACAGAGCGGGAGCGGATGAGAAGGCGGGAGCAGATGCGCAGAAAGAAAAAGCGACGGCTGCGCCGGAAGATCAGGCGAATCTGCAGACTGGCCTGCCTGTTTTTGATTCTTGTCGTTATGGCAGGGATTTTGTTCTTTCTTCTGCGAACAATTGGTCATTTCTCAGGTACGAAAACCTATGAGATGGAAGCGCCCAAACAGCGCGTGGAGTCAGAAGTGCGCGAAAGACTGGAAGAACTGGCGGAAGAGAAGAAAGGGTTCAAAGAGATTCTGGACAATTATGAATCCTACCCGGAAGTGTATCTGGCAGCTCTTGCCAACAATCCGGAGATGTTAGACTATGTAAAAGGATACCCGGATCATGACGGTACGGTCAATGGAGAGCTGACAAAAAAAGAGAAAAAGAGTGACTATCCGCTGTTTCTTCAGTGGGACGAGCGCTGGGGATATGGTTCCTATGGTGCCAGCAGCATCGGAATCTCCGGCTGCGGACCAACCTGCCTGTCTATGGTGATCTACGGTCTGACTGACAATGCAATGGCGACTCCTGACAAGGTTGCCCGATATTCGGAAGAGCAAGGGTATTATATAGAAGGAACGGGAACATCCTGGGATCTGATGACCGACGGGGCGGAGGCATTCGGCGTGACCGGCTCTGAGATTTCACTGGATGAATTTGTGATGAAAAAAGAGCTGGATGCAGGACACCCGATTATCTGTGCCATGCGGGCCGGAGACTTTACCGCGGCGGGACATTTTATCATGATCTACGGTTATGATAAAAAGGGATTTCTGGTTAATGATCCCAATTGTAAAGCAAGAAGCGAAAAGAAATGGACCTATGAAGAGTTGGAAAAGCAGATCAAAAATCTGTGGTCGTATCATTAAACAGACGATTGCAATTCATATGTTTTATAAAATTTCGTCCGGTATGGACATGGGATAGAAGAGAGGGGAGCGCCGGAATTCTGGCGCTCCTTATCTTAGCGTTCTCTTAGCTGCACAACATTGGCGGCTTTTCGTTTATTTTCTTCCTTCATGGCAGCATAATGCTTTCGGGTGGTATTGACGTTTTTGTGTCCAAGGACATCGGCCACCAGGTAGATATCACCGGTCTCCTGATACAGGGAGGTTCCATAGGTACTGCGCAGTTTATGGGGAGTGATTTTTTTGACGGTGGCTGTGGAAGCATATTTTTTTACCAGACGCTCCACGGAGCGCACGGTAATCCGGGTGTTATTCTGAGAGATAAACAGAGCGTTTTCATGCCCGGGTTCCGGATCCATGGTCAGACGCTCTTCGAGATAATTGCGAAGCATTTCCTCTGTTTCTTCTCCAAAATATACGATATCTTCGCTGCCTCCTTTCCGGATCACCCGTATGGCACCATTGTCAAAATCCAGGTCCGAGAGATCCAGCCCCACCAGCTCTGTCACTCGAACGCCTGTTCCGAGCAACGTGACAACGATTGCCAGATCCCGCAGCTTATTTCGGCTGTGCCAGACTTTCTGCTGTTTGGTCAGTTTTTCTCCAGATTCTATATTGTCAATCAGTTGGGCTACTTCGTTGGCATCCATACGGATGATATTTTTTTCTTTGACTCTCGGCACATCTACCACGGATGGTGCATTTTTCTGAATCATTTCTTTTTTATGAAAATAACCAAAAAATGTGTTCAGTGTCGCCAATTTTCGTGCTTTGCCTTCCTCATGATTCTGGTATACCTGGCCATCCTTTTCATAGTAAGTGAGAAAGGAGAGATATTCTTCAATATCCACCGGCTGCAAATTATCCAGGACGGAAACCGGAAGGGTACGGACGTCTTTGTTCTTGAAGTAGGGATTTTCTGTTTTCAGGAAATAGAAGAAAGTGCTCAGATCATAGGCATAATTCCGCCGCGTGTTGGTTGCCTTCTTAATCTCCATCGCCCGGAAAAAATCACTGGAAAAAGCCGGAAGTTCCTTTTGAAGTTCACGTAATTTTTTTATGTTAATCAAATCCATCTGTTCGTGATAGGATAAGGGCATAAGATGATCCTCCTTGTCATTATGGTTTTTGACAGAACGTGTCGTAAAATAATAAGCTCTGTTTTTATTGTATCATGCGAGCCAATAAGAGACAAGAAGAAATAGGCTGGAAATTGGCAAGCCGAAGAGAGATTTACATCGGCAGTTCCTACCGACTCTGAATTGTCACGATGAACTTATCAAAACAGAAGGGCTATTTCCGCGAAAAATGCATATTGCAATTAAAATCTTCATATGCTATAATGCCAATAGGCAAAGAGATAATAAATGCATATGTACAGGAAAAACCCCCGGAGTGCCAGTCCGAGGGTTTTTCTATTGGGCTAGTTGTCACTGTCGTCACGATCTAACCACTTGATGATGTAGTGGCAGGCTACACCACCCGCAATCGTAACCAAAAGAGATAATAAATACTGCATACATACGCCCCCTTCCCGTGTCGGTATAGGGCATGACAGCATAAGTAGTATAACACAAAATGACAAATACTGCAAATTGTAAATTGTCAGATAATTTATGCTGCAGTAAGCTGGATTCGAGCAACTATATCTGACAACTTACTTAATTGTAACCATAAATTAAAAAATTTGATCAGTGAACAATGAACACAAGCGTCCCAGAATCACAAAGAATACGGAACCAGTCAAAGCGTTCAGCCCTTGCATAGCGAAGAAGCTGTGCATACATGAAGTTCTTTCCGCGCCTTTACAACGCGTCGTAAAACTGCCATTTTGCGACGCATTATATTTATCTTTATTTACTACTGTTCTCCATATTTTATTTCATAAAAACGCACATATATTTACATAATAATATTATGTAAATATATGTGTTGCTGTTCTTTTTTATAACGATCCAAAACAGATACGCATTTCCTCATTGACGAATCAAAACAGGCCTTGATATACTAATGACATGATTATTTTAGAAATACATTATAAAAAGGAGAATCCAGACTATGAAATCATCCAGTGAGCTGCGCACGTTGCTGCGCGCGATGGATCATAAAGGCTATCCTGCCTACAAATCGCTGGCAGGCAGCTATCAGTTTCCGAACTTTTCTCTGTCGATTGATCATGTACAGGGGGACCCTTTTGCATCTCCCTCCAGCCTTCATGTGGAGGTCAGCCATAAAGGAGCCGGCTTTCCGGCTGCTTACTATGGACAGGACTGTGCCCGCATTGCCTTGCAGGATTTTCTGACCAGACAGTTCGCTGCTCAGTTTGAGGACTATAACTTTAAGGCAAAGGGGTCTGGAAAAAGCGGACTTTTATCCATCACCCGCTGCGGCCAGGAAGTACTGGAACGAAGTGCCTGTGAAATTACAGATACGAAAATCATTGCCCGCTTTCACGTGGGATTTCCCGCTTTCGGGCGTACCATCAATGCCGGAGAACTGGAAAAAATTCTGTTTGACTTTCTGCCCCGGTGCGTGGAGAACAGTTTCTTCTATCAGAAACTGAATAAAAAGAAAGTGGAGGATGCGGTTTTCCTGGCGGAAGACCAGGAGGCGATCCGCAAAATTCTGAAAGAAGAAGAACTGACTGCTTTTGTAGCCAATGGATCCATATTGCCAAGAAAAAGCGGCGTCTCTGATCTTCCCATGAAAGACAGTGTTCCCTTCTGCTCTCCTGCTTCTATGGAACGCACTTTTTCACTGCCTCACAGAGGGAGGATCACCGGTATGGCTGTTCCGCAGGGAATTACGCTGATCGTAGGGGGAGGCTATCACGGCAAATCCACTCTGCTGGAAGCACTGCAGACCGGAGTCTACAATCATATCTCCGGAGATGGACGGGAGTATGTGATTACAGACGATACAGCCGTCAAACTCCGGGCTGAGGACGGACGTTCCATCCGAAATGTAGATATCTCTCTTTTTATCAATGATCTGCCCAACAAAAAAGATACGACCTCTTTTTCCACTCCGGATGCCAGCGGGAGCACTTCTCAGGCAGCTGGCGTCATCGAACATATGGAAGCCGGATCCCGCCTGTTTTTGATCGACGAAGATACTTCCGCCACCAATTTTATGCTGCGGGACGATTTTATGCAGCAGGTCATCAGCAGGGAGAAAGAACCGATCACTCCTTTTCTAGAACGTGCCAGAGATCTGTATGAGAAGGAAGGCATCTCCACGATCCTGGTGGCGGGAAGCTCCGGCGCGTTTTTCTACATTGCGGACAAGATTTTGCAGATGGACTGCTACTGCCCCATCGACATAACAGATCATGTAAAAAAACTGTGCAAAGAACATACGGCTCCCCGGATTCAGGCACCTGGATTTACAGTTCCTGATTTTAAACGGACACTCCCCGTCTATAACCGAAACAGAAAGCGCGATGGCAGAGATTATCGGGGAAATCGTTCGGACAGCAGCCGGCATGAGCACATGAAGGTGAAAACCTTTGGCAGGGATTCTTTTTCTCTGGACAAAGAAACCGTGGATCTGCGATATGTGGAACAACTTGCAGATTCCGAACAGACCAGTGCCCTGGCTCATCTTCTGCGATATGGACTGGAACAGGTGGTGGACGGAAAACGTACGGTAAGACAGGTAGTGCAGATTCTTTCTGACACTCTGGAAAAGAAAGGATGGGATCCCTTCTGCGGTTCCTACATCCCCTGTGGTCTGGCAAAGCCCCGAAAGCAGGAACTGTTTGCCTGTCTGAATCGTTTTCGAGGTTGACCAGATATCTGTAAAAGAAATAAAGAATGCCGCCGTTTTTGGAATGATGTCCCTAAAACGGCGGCATGTTTATATCATTACTGCTGATTCAGCACTTCTGTGATCTTATTGATCATCTCATCTTCTTTCAGTCGGAATTTGATCTCCACACGTCTGGATGCCTCCATATTCACTTCTGTGGAATTTTCCTGGTAGATGGGATTGCTGTAAGAACGCCCATTGACGGTAAGCAGATCCCGCAGCTGACCGATCTGGTGTTCCGGCAGTCCGTTCGCATCATCCATGCAGAACTTTGCCACAGAATTCGCACGGTTATAGGATAAAGTCATATTGCTCTCATACCCGCCGTCCGTATCCGTGTGCCCCTCGATGATGATCTCTGCAATATAGGGCCGAAAATTGTCCTGCAGAAGCACGCCCAGATACATGGGAATAATTTCTTTTAAAGTTTCTTTGCTTTCCGATGTCAGTGTCGCACTGTTATAGCGGAACAACACATCAGAGGAAAAGGTAATGGAACCGGTCTGTGCATCCACTTTCATGGATGAGTTGCTGAAGCGGGTCTGCAGTTCTCCGATAATATCCGTACGAATGCCGACAATATCCTGCAGTTCACTTCGGGTCGCGTTCAGCTCTGCACGGGCTTCGTCAATCTCCAGATAAGCAGCGTCCAGCTCTTCTTTGGTCATGGTCGCCTGCGCATACGCCTGCTCCAACTCCTTCAGGGAGTTGCGCAGCTCCGCTTCAGAAGCTTCCAGATCAGCCCGGGAAGCCTCCAGATCAGCCTGTGAGGCTTCCAGCTCGGTCCTGGTGGAATTTAGCTGGAGCTGAGCCTCTTCCAGATCGGTCCGCTTCTGTTTATAGATGGCGAGGGTAATGGCAATGATCAGAATAAAGATCAAAAGCAGCGCCGCCATCATATCAGAATATGACTGCCAGTACCCTGGCTCTGCGAATGCAGCTCTGTCCTTTTTCTTATTGTTCATATAAATCCCTCATCTGATGAAATGTATACAATTCGTTGCTTAAATCCTCGCAGGTTCTGGAAAGTGCAGCTTCAATCTCCCGCTGCCTGTCTAAAGCCAGATTCATGGTATCACTCATAGTGCGGCTGGCATCCAGAAGCAGTCTTGTACTTTCCTCCAGGCGCTGAAAATTTCTGGCATAGGTTCCCTGGGCTTCACAGGCCTGACTGAGAGATTTCCCAAGATTGCCAAAATCCGTGCTCATCGTGTCCGACAGACGATTCATGAACTGCTGTATAATCTGCTCTAACCCTTTCATCTGCTCTGCCGCATTGCCCCGCATCAGTTCCATCATATTTTTCAGAGAATTGGCCATATTGGCCTGATAGATCAGCATAGCGCTCATATTCTCATCTGTATTGCCGGGAACCGGAGCGGCGTATTCACGGAAAGCAGACAAAAAACCAGACAGCTTCTCATAGGCATCGGACATCAGACTCCGGTACACAAATGTGAATACCAGAGAGAAAAAGATACCATAGACGGACGTGTGAAATGCCACCTTCATGCCGTCCAAAAGGGGAGCAATATTGTCAGATATCGTAAAGATGTCATTCCCGGAAAAAGAACTCATCCCGAGAGTGAGTCCGAGAAAGGTTCCAAGTATGCCAAGTCCCGTCAGCGTTCCGGATATGGCCGAATTAAAATAGGTTTTTCCCACCTGGTCGATCAGTTCTTCATTGATGTACTCTTCGATGGGACAGACTTCCGTAACCACGCCTTTGGAGCTGGTATGCATATGAACACGCTTTTGATATTTTGCAAACTGTGCATTCAGAACCGGGCTTGGAAACAGATCTTTTTGCTGACGATACTCCTGCCACAGATTCTTCTGGCAGGAATCGTACTTCTCCTGCATCTCTTCTGTGGCGAACACCAGTGCATCCGTCAGCTGATTCAGCTGGCCGAAGCTCGAAAAAGAAATGAGAAACAAGACACCAATAATCAGCAGAAATCCCATATTGATGATCAGATTACTCATGGAAATGGATGCTTCTGTAAAGACACCGTTTATGTACAGGATAAATCCAAACATCATAATGTACAGAACTGCCAGCAAATAGTAAAGTTTATTTTTCATGATAGGCCTCCTTTATTATGCTCACTTTAACACATTTTTCCCCTGGCCACAATCCATTGCACGGAATCTTAAATGAATCTTTAAGAAATCTTAAAAAAGAAGGCCTTCTCATGAATGACTGTCTACTTCTCTTCTGCCGAGTAATAAGGAATGATCAGACTCTTTCCTGCTATCAAATGTCCTGTCACCAGATGGTTGATCTTCATAACTTCATTGATAAAATCGGCACGCGTCTCATAGTATGCGGAGTCCATATAGGCATCGGCCAGATCCCACAACGTATCCCCCTTTTGAATCTCAATGCTTGTATAATACTTATAGACCGTTTCCTGTCCGTTCTCTTCTGCTCTGGCAAACAGTGTTCCAAAACCGAAACCCATGCCAAACATAACCATCAGCGTTGCGCAGAAAATCAGAATCTGTCTCCTCCTGGTCTTCTGCTCCTTCAGCGTCTGCTCTCTTCTCTCCTTTCGGAATTCTTCTCTTGTCATCGCTCCTTCTGCATACATATCACTTGCTCCTCCTTTGTGAACGTCTGTTCCCTTTTCTTTATACATTATACAAGGCGAACATTTGTTTGTCAACACAAAATCGAAAGTTTGTTCGATTGTTTGTTCGATACAAAAAAAGAAGAGGACCAATCACTGTATGACAGGCAGCACAGATTCAGACAGCCCAGCGACACGGCAAGCGCATGAAAACATAAACAATAAACGAAAACCATGATTTCAGGAAAATAAAAACGCTCAGAAACCATAATTAGCAAACGATTCATTCTTATGTTTGCCGCAGCCTATTATTCCTTTAAGTGCTGCGTATAACCTGGAAACGATTCATTCTTACGTTTGCCGCAGGCAGGTGATAAAAGCAGAAAAAAATGCCCCCCTTGTGCAGGAGCGCATTTATTCAGACGATTATCTTTTCTTTTTTCCCAGTGCACAGTAGAAGACAAATGCCAAAAAGACGATTGCCGCTGTCATCCATCCACCCAGCACTGCCGGACCTTTCTGGCTGAACATATCATAATATCCCTTCAGATAGATGACCACGATAATCAAAGGAATTCCAATGGCCACATAATTTTTCAGACCTTTCGGGAAAGCCTTTCCGGTTCCTGCATTGACCTCCTCGATAAAGTTGTCCCAGCCCCAGCCGTTTTTTCTGGTACAAAACAGCACATAGCCCAGGCTTCCCAGAGGAAGAAGATTGTTGGACACGATAAAATCTTCCAGATCCATAATCGTACTGCCCTCTCCCAGCGGCTGAATCATGGAAAGCACGTTGTACCCCAACACTGCCGGCATACTGAGCAGAATGATCAGCACAGCACTGACCAGCACACTCTTTTTCCGGGACCAGCCAAACAGATCCATATCAAAGGCAATGATATTTTCAAACACTGCGATGATCGTGGACAGGGCTGCAAAGGTCAGGAACAAGAAAAACAAAGAACTCCACAGAAAGCCTCCCGGCATCTGTGCAAAAATGTTGGGCAGTGTGATAAACACAAGGCTTGGTCCTGCTCCTGGTTCGATTCCGTAGGCAAAGCAGGCCGGAATCACAATAAATCCGGCGGTCAGCGCCACAAAAGTATCCAAAGCCGTGATGCTGACAGCTTCCCCGGTCAGACTATGGGACCGGTCCAGATAACTTCCGAAGATCAGCATGGCACCAATACCAAGAGATAAGGTAAAAAACGCCTGACTTAAAGCAGCAAAAACTACGTTGCCGATGCCATTTTCCAGCATTTTCTGAAAATCAGGAACCAGATAGAACCGGATTCCCTCCACAGCCCCGTCTAAAAAGACGGAATGGACTGCAAGCACCAGCATAATCAAAAGCAAGGCAGCCATCATCCATTTGGTGATCCGTTCCACGCCGGACTTTAAGCCCAGCATACAGACCGCAAAGCCGATGATACAGATCAGAACTGTCCAAAAAGCCATAGTTGGAAGGTCCAGAAGCATTCCCCCGAAGGCATCTGCAATCTGATCCGGGGAAGCTTTTGTAAATTCGCCGCGCAGACTCCGATAACAGTAATACATCATCCAGCCGCCCACCATGGTGTAAAACATCATCAGAAGATAACATCCGAAGATGCCGATGTATTTGAGCCGGTGCCAGAGCGTCCTTGAAGGAGCCAGCTTCTCAAAACTTTGCGCCACACTTTTCCGGCTTCCTCTTCCGACTGCAAATTCACAGACCAGCACCGGGATGCCAAGAATCAAAAGAAAGGCAAGGTAAATCAAAATAAAAGCTGCTCCGCCGTACACTCCGCATATATATGGAAATTTCCACACATTTCCGATACCGATGGCGCATCCTGCAGACACCAGGATGAAACCAAGGCGGGAACCAAATTTTTCTCGTTTCATAGTTGTCACAATCCTCCGTATTTCATAACATTTCTTTATTATAAATGCTGGAATACAGGATTGCAACCATTTTATCGCTCCAGCTTCCGGAACATTCGGATCAGCACGACGACAGCTGCCGAAGCCAGCACTACTTCTGCCGCCAGCTGAGCAAATGCAAGCCCATAGAGCGGGAAGATCCAGTTCAGAATATACAGAGCCGGAATCTCCAATACAATTTTACGAAGAATTGCAAACACCAGGGATTTTTTCCCCATGCCGCAGGCCTGAAAGACACCCACAGCCAGAAAATCCATGCACAGAAACGGCAGTGCCAGACATAAACCGTGGAGAAAACGACTTCCGTAGGCGATGATGTTTTCATTTTTCATAAAGAGACCAATGAAAAATTCGGAACCCATATAATAACCGGCAGTAATAAAAACCAGAAACGAGATGGAAATGCCCGAAGAAAAAGTAATCGCTTTTTTCATCCGGGGTGTGTCACCACTGGCATAATTGTAACTGATCAGAGGCATCAGTCCCTGAGAAAGTCCAAGAGCCACATACATGGGCACCATATTGATCTTCTGGGCGATTCCCATGGCCGCCACTGCATCTGAACCAAAAGCCGAAGTAAAATTGTTAAGAACCGTCATTCCCGTGACATTCAGAAGATTCTGGATGGATGCCGGGATCCCGACCCCGCAGATGCTGGAGACAATGGAGGGGCTTGGACGGAACATGGACGGCCTGATACACACATACGTCTTTCCGCGCTTTACATACAGCAGAACAAAAAAATACAGACACGCCACACAGTTGGACAAAAAAGTGGCAAGGCCGGCTCCGGCTGCTCCCATATGCAATCCCCACGGCAGGATAAAGATGGGATCCAGCACAATATTCAGAAGGCAGCCGCTCATGGTTCCGATACTGGCATGAAGCGAAGAGCCTTCCGATCTCACCAGATAGGCAAGAACCACATTTAAAATGGCGGGAATGGCTCCGCAGGTAACGGTCCATTTCAGATATTCTCCTGTGGCTGCCGCGGTTGCTGTATCCGAACCGAGGATCCAGAGGAGGGGCTGCCGAAAGACGGTGAAAAGCAGGGAAAATACAGCGCCGCTCAGCAGCGCACAGTAAAATCCGAAAGCCGAACTCCGATAGACGGTATCATAATCTTTGCTCCCCAGCGCACGGCTCATCATACTGGAGCTTCCAATCCCGAACAGATTGTTGACAGCATTGAACGCCAGCAATACCGGCGCTGCAAGAGCCACTGCCGCATTTTGTACCGGATCATTGACCATACCGACAAAGTACGTATCTGCCAGATTATAAATTACCATAACCAGGGAACTGACAATTGTCGGTACGGACATGACCATGACTGCTTTTGGAATCGGTGTTTTTTCAAACAGGATTGTTTTCTGTCTGTCTTCCATGGGACATAACTTCCTTTCTGTTGTCGTTCGCTAAAGTCATGTTCCTATTGTAACACGTTTCCAAAAGCTTGTCATATTCTTTTCATGTTGTCAAGGCAAAGGTACCAAAACCTTTTCCTCTCCCAAAAGGACCGCGCTGATCTGGTCCGGCTCCACATAGGAACCAAGTCCGATCTGCCGGGTAATCTCGCGCTGTTCAAAATCATAGTTTCCGCTCATTCCGCCGATCCTGGCCGATCTTTCGCTGCCATCCTGGTAAAGGAATCCATACAAAGAAGTTTCCTCCAGAAATACATCCTCCTCTCCTGCATAAAGTGTCTCCTGCAGTTTCTTCACATCATCCATATCATAGACTAAAAGAAGAGAAAGCGGTGATAACTCTACCCGTTTTACCGTAACCGGCATTCCTGCGATCATCACTGGCTGCTTTGGTTCACAGGTTTTCGTCTCGACGATGGTATCTTCGCCAAGAGGAAGGGTCAGCGACCAGTCTCCCCGGATCGTATGGGGAATCGTCTCCTGATCTTCATAGGTATAGTAGCTGTATTCTGTGAAATGGATGGTGATCTCCTCTTCTGTCCATTCTTGTTCCAAAGATTTCAGAGCCGAGATTTCATAGTATCCTTGATTCGAAAGCTGCGACCAGCATGGCGTGTCCGGAGAAAAGCCCATGGATACATTGCTGAAGGCATCCTCCTTTTTCGGGATGATACATGATGTTTCATAGGTTCCGTCCTCATTCAGACAATCAAACACTCCGTTTCCGTCAAGGATCATTTCTTCCGCCTGAATATCCAGCAGAATATACAATGTGTTTTTGTCCTGTACGGTCTGTTTTGCCGTAATGGTAATGCCTGCGTCTGTGACGGAGGCCTGCTGTTCTTTTGCGATCCCGGCTGTGGTCATGTCATCTTGTTCCGTTTCCGTTGGGTTTCCAAAATTTTCCACCGCCTTTTCATGCCATTGAAATAATCCGGCGGCAGCCGCTGTGGTTCCCACAAGGGCGGCCAGTGCTGCTGCCAGAATCAGGGTTCTTTTTCTGAATACGATTCTCATATGTTCCTCCTTATCTGGGGAATCTGAAAGTGCAGCAAGGATCTGTTCTGTGTGATCCCGGCAGGATTTTGGAGCCTCCCAGGATTCGTTTGCGGCCATTTCGCGGATCCATTCGTCCGCAGGATTCTGCCTTTTCATCAGTATGCCTCCTCCCATGCAGTTCTTAATTTTATTCTTGCTCTGTTTAGTCTTGATTTGACCGTTCCCTCCGACACTCCAAGCATCTTTGCGATCTCTTTGGTACGGAATCCATCATAATAATACAGAATCACCACATCCCGGAATTCATCCGGAAGTTCTGTCACAAGATACCAAAGTTCCCGATGTTCCCCGGAAGTACTCTTTTCATATCGGCTCATATCGCCGGGATACTCAAGGCGGTTTCTTCCTGTAAGCATCGTGCGTGTCACATTGACCAGAATCGACATGATCCATGGCCGAAAACGCTCCGGATCCCGCAGCTGCCCAAGATGTGCGTAGGCTTTCAAAACGGCCTCTCCCACTGCATCTTCTGCATCTGCCGTGTTTCTGAGAATTCCGAGGGCATATCGGTACAGGGAAGTCTCCTGCATTCGGATCTTTTCACAGAACACTTCTTTTTCCATTACTTTCACTTCTTCACCAACTTTGATTCATTTTGAAACGTGTCATGGTCTTTGGATGCAAAATCATTCAAAATCGCCGGCGATGACATTTTGCATTCCCAAATCGTATTCTTACCGTCTTTGCAGCAAGTACGCTGTCCTGCAGGAAACCATTTGTATGTTTCATATATAAGACCGCGCAGGGAAGCGTTTGGTTCCCTGCGCGGCAAAAATTTTCATTATGAAATGATTTACAGATCCAGATCCGGGGGCACATCCAGCTCCTCAGGCACATATTTTCCGTTCTTTTTTCGCTGTCGGACACACTCAGTCAGCAGATACTCGATCTGGCCGTTTACGGAGCGGAAGTCGTCCTCTGCCCATGCTGCGACTGCATCGTACAGTTTGACTGACAGTCTCAGCGGAATCTGTTTTTTCCGGTTATCAGCCATATCAGTACAAGGTACCGGTGTTTACAATGGGCTGTGCGTCATGGTTTCCGCAGAGGACGACTAACAGGTTGGATACCATGGCTGCTTTGCGCTCTTCATCCAGTGTGACCACTTCATGTTCACTTAAACGTTCAAGGGCCATTTCCACCATACCGACAGCACCATCCACGATCATCTTCCTTGCATCGATGACAGCGGATGCCTGCTGGCGCTGGAGCATGACCGCTGCGATCTCCGGCGCATAAGCCAGATAGGTAATCCTTGCTTCAATGATCTCGATCCCTGCTTCGTTCACTCGCTCCTGGATCTCATCCCGGATCCGTGCCGCTACAATCTCGCTGGAACCCCGAAGGCTGCCCTCGTCAGCAACCCCGTCCCCGGTTGTATCCACACCGGAAGCCACGTCATAAGGATAGATCCTGACGATGTTCCGGAGGGCACTGTCACACTGCAGAGAAAGAAATTCTTTGTAATTATCCACATTGAAAACCGCTTTTGCCGTATCTACAATCCGCCAGGTGACGGCAATGCCAATCTCGATTGGGTTGCCCAGACAGTCGTTGATCTTCTGCCGGTTGTTGCACAGAGTCATAATTTTCAAAGAGATCTTTTTTCCGGTGATTTCCAGCGCTGTAGCCGCCGTATCCGAATTGATCGGGGAGGCATGCTTCACATCCCCGCTCTGACTTAATCTGGTCTTGGCTGCAGGATTGACGCTGCTGCAGAAAGGGTTGACAAAATAAAATCCATGATCCTTTAACGTCCCGACGTATTTTCCGAATAGCGTGAGCACCAAAGCTTCCTGGGGCTTTAATACAGTCAGTCCGCACAGCGGAATCCAGCCAATGCATAAATATACGATGCAGACAATCAGCAGGATCACTCCCTTTCCCTGATGCAGCTGCATGCTGCCGGCCACCGTTCCGAGAATCGCCAGGATGTAGGCTGCCAGGATGATCAAAAGTACAGTCATGCCATTTTTCTTGTTATTTAACACGATTTCTTTCATTGTCTTTTCCTCCGTTTTTTTGATATCAAAATAATATCACTTTAATTTCGTTCTGTCAATAGAATTCCGGTAAAAAAGATTCCGGTATGTGTCAAAGGATCCTTGTCATCCATATACTGATTACAAAGAATATGAAAAACGAACGCTATGAACAAATCATGTAATTTCAGCAATGTTACCAATGATTATCTGGCAGCCTATGAATGCATTCTGCGGGATATGATGGATGGAATGACCCATGCAGACCTGTCAGACAGTATTTCTCACAACTTCATCACACAGATGATTCCTCACCATCAGGGGGCCATTGAAATGTCCCGAAATATCTTAAGATACACCACCAATATCCCGCTGCAAAATCTTGCTCTGCAGATTATTCCGGAGCAGACCAAAAGCATTTCCTGCATGCGCTCCATCCTGCGTAAATGTGAGGCTGTGCACAATTGCAAGCAGGATCTGTACCGCTATCAGACCCGCACCAGACAAATCATGCAGACCATGTTCTGTGAGATGAAATGCGCCTGCACCACCAACTGCGTCAGCGGCAATTTTGTCCGTCAGATGATTCCCCACCACTGTGCCGCCATCGCCATGTCCGAGAACACCCTGCGCTACTGTATCTGTCCGGAGCTGATCCCGATTCTGGACTGTATTATCCGTTCTCAGCGGATGGAGGTACAAAAGATGCAGTGCATGCTTCGGTGCATGGGGTGATCAGAGTCATCATTCTTGATTGAATAGATTCATGGAATGAAAAAAGACAGACGGCAAAGGGGTATGAGAGATCTTTGCTGTCTGTCTTTTATATTCCATTCTTTCGTCATGGTTTGGTTCCTGTCTTAAGGAACCCCATGCCATCTTCTCTTCGTACGGTTGCTTTTATCTGACAAAATAAAACGGATCTTCCTCTGTATGGTGTAAAAAATGCATCATCAGATAACCACAGTTCATGGACACGTTTTCTTCTTTCAGAATTCTGCGGATTTCTACCCGGTCTGCCAGCACAACTTCCAGCTGTTCACTTTCCTCAAGCCCTTCTCTGGATACCGTTCCGGTGGCATAACCGTATACGGTCGCACAGGATTCATCGGTCATGCCGATGGTGGTGAAGAAAGGTTTGTGATACATCTCATCTACCTTAAGAGGTCCAAAATCCAGTCCGGTCTCTTCTTTTAATTCCCGCGCCCCTGCCTCGGCGTAGGTTTCGCCTTCGTCCACCAGACCTGCCGGAAGCTCATAGATATAGTCGTCGATGGAGACACGATACTGGCGGACCAGTACCATCCGATCGCGCTTCTCTCCATAGATACTGTAGATGATGACGCCATCCGGATTATTTTTCCGGGTACTGATCTTCAATGCTGAGATATCCTTTCCCCGGGATGCAATATAGTACAGCTTTTCACGGCCGGCCTTGTTCTCATAGCGCAGATTATACATATTCAAAAAACGGTTGTCCGTTGTTTTTTCAATCGAAAGAATCTGATTTCCCATGCTTACACCTCTAAATCTATTTTCTCTATGAGATTACCGTCTCTCCAGATGCGCTCCAGATCATAGAACAGCCGATTTTCTTCATCAAAAATGTGAATGATGATATCCTGATAATCCATCAGGATCCAGTTGGCAGTCTGATAGCCTTCCACCTGCTTGGGAGTAAAACCTGCTTTTCCAAGTTTTTCTTCCACCTCATCCGCCATGGCCTGCACCTGGTTGCGGTTGCTTCCGGATGCAATGATAAAATAGTCTGCAAGGACGGAGACATCCGAGATGTCCAGAAGTTTCAGATCCTTCGCCTTCTTCTCCTCCAGCGCATCAACTGCGATCTTTGCCATTTTCTTCGAGTTATTTTCTACCATAAAGAATACCCTCCTATATGAAGTTCCGCTTCACCCCTCCCCATACACCGGGGGGAGATCCTTTCTCAGACGCTCTCGCCTCTGCTCAAGGATCTGTGCATGGTTCGGGCTTTCGCTGTAATTATAGTTTTTGCTGCTGCCCCTGTTTTTCTGTATAATAATCATACGTCTTTTTGGTCATGGAGTCAACATGTTCTGAACAATCTCCCAGATAGCCGAGGGTATCTTCCAGGATTTTAACCAGAGTTTTATCCAGATCCTGGAAAGCCATCTGACGGACTTCAGACAGATTCGGCGCTTTATCGCGCCGGGGTTCGATATAATCTGCAATATATACGATTTTGTCCAGGAGCGTCATATTGGGACGGCCAGTGGTGTGCCAGCGGATCGCGTCCAGAATCTCCGGGTCTTCGATGTCATATTTTTTTCTGGCCAGAAATGCCCCCAGTTTGGCATGAAGCATGAACGGATTCTTCCGCTCCAGGTCGCTGATCTCCAGATTGTGCTTTTCTGCCATCTTCAGTTTTTTTGCGTTGGGCATGCATTTGGCGCAGTCGTGCATCAGACCTGCCAGCATAGCCTTGTCCAGATCATAACCGTAGCGCATGGCAAGAGCCCCGCAGGTATACATGACTCCCAGGGTATGTTCGAACCGGCTGTCATCCATCTCTTTTTTCAGATCTTTCTTTAAATCTTTGATGCAGATCGCATCCATTCTTATCCCCTCCTGAATGCTGATATTTACTGATATAAACGTTTTCTGCTGATGTATTGTGCCACGACAGCAGGCACGAGATGAGAGATATCCTTTTTTTCAGCCAGTGCCTCCCGGATATCTTCCGAGGCGATGTCCATATTCGGCGTATTCAGGATATGGATCACCGCATCGTACCGCTTTTCCAGTTCCCGGATCCGGTTTTCTATCTTTCCTCTGGAGCAATGATCCCGCACTGCAGCCAGCAGAATACATTCTTGGCTGATGATTCCTGGCTCTTTCCAGTTATCAAATTCAAAGAGTGAATCTGCGCCCATAATAAAGTAAAACAAAGTATCCGGATGCTTTTGATTTAACTGTCGAAGTGTCTCGTAAGTATAATGATATTCCTGACCGGATCTCTCCACATCACAAAGCTTCAGGTAGGGAATATCCCGGATGGCCAGCTGTACCATCTCCATCCGGCATTCCATATCCGCCTGCCGGGTATCTTTTTTGTGAGGAGGATTTCCGTTTGGAAGCATCCAGATCTCATCCAGTGAAAATTGTTCGTAGGCCTGTTTTGCCAGAGCCAGATGTGCATTGTGGACCGGATCAAACGTTCCGCCCATGATACCGATCCGCTTTTCTGCATCAGCCATGTGTGCCACCTTTACTTAGGAAGAATGATTTTTTTCTTCTCGTCCTTGCCTTCTTTATATAATACAATCTTCTTGCCGATCACTTGAACGATCTGAGAACGGGTTCGTTCCGACAAAAGCTCTGCCAACTCCCTGGGGTCATCCAGGCAGTTCTGCAGGACACTGATCTTGATCAGCTCTCTGGCATCCAGGGCTTCCTGGACTGCCGCCGTCAATTCCGGCGTCAGACTGTTCTTGCCGATCTGGAAGATCGGATCCAGATTCATGGCCAGACTCTTTAAATATGCTCTTTGTTTGCTTGTCATTGTTTTTCCTCTATAAAATTTATGTGCGCACTGCCCGGGATACTTTCAGCCTGTGCCCCGCAGTGCACTTCGATTCCGCTTCGCTCCATCTCAGTCTCGGGCTTCGCCCTATTCACCCTGCCAGATGGACGTCTCCTTTCATGCCAGCATGGCGGATACGTCCATCTGGCAGGATGAGCACTGCTCATTGCCTAATGAAAATATTCGAAGGTTAAGCCGTACATGCGGACGGTGTCACCTTCCTGGATCCCGGCTTTTTTCAGGTCTTCCAGAATACCGGTGTCTTTGAGAAATTTCTGGAAAAATGCGAATCCTTTTTCGGAATCCAGGTTTGTATAGCCCAGCATTTTCTCGATCCGGGGACCTTCCACCACGAAGGTGTGTTCTTCCTCGGAAGATTTTTCCACTGTATAGGGCAGATTTTCCTGGATCAGCATGTCCTCCGGGAAAAATTCCTGTTCGAATACAACCGGTTTGTGGTCTGTGGTGTCCAGGATATTTTTTACATGATACATCAGTTCCTTCAGTCCCTGGCCGCTGACTGCGGATATGGGAAATACTTTGATTCCTTTCGGCTCAAATTCCTGCCGGATTTTTTCTACCGGATTTGATTCTGGATCCCAGATGGCATCTATCTTGTTGGCCGCGATAACCTGAGGTCTGGCAGCTATTTCCGGATTATAGGCGCTTAATTCTTTGTTGATGGCATGAATGTCAGCGATGGGATCCCGTCCTTCCACGGATGCGGCATCCACCATATGAATGATGACTTTGGTCCGTTCAATATGGCGAAGAAAATCCAGGCCAAGACCCACCCCTTCGGACGCACCTTCGATCAGGCCGGGAATATCCGCGATGACAAAGCCGTCACCGTCCAGATCCACCACTCCTAAATTGGGAGAAAGGGTGGTAAAATGATAGTTGGCAATCTTGGGCTGGGCATTGGTCACTCTGGATAAAAGTGTGGATTTTCCCACATTGGGAAATCCAACCAGGCCCACATCTGCGATCACTTTCAGCTCCAGAAGTACTTCCAGTTCCTGAGCCGGCTGACCGGGCTTGGCGTATTTGGGGACCTGCATGGTGGAAGTGGCAAAATGCTGATTGCCGATTCCTCCTCTTCCGCCCTTTAAAACCGTCTGCCGGCGGTTGTCAGCGGACATATCTGCAATCACTTTTCCGCTTTCAGCGTCTTTGATTACGGTCCCTTCCGGAACCTTCAGTATAATATCCTTGCCGCTTTTTCCATGGCAGTTCCTTTTTCCGCCTTCCTGGCCGTCCTGCGCCGCATATTTGCGTTTATGACGGTAATCGGTCAGGGTGTTCAGTCCTTCGTCCACTTCAAAGATGACGTCACCGCCGTTTCCGCCGTCGCCACCGTCCGGACCGCCGTCCGGCACGTACAATTCTCTTCGGAAACTCACATGACCATCGCCGCCTTTGCCGGAACGAATATAGATCTTCGCTCTGTCTGCAAACATGTGTCACTCTCCTTTACATCAATAAAGGCTCCAAATCTTTCCGACTTGAAGCCCTTTTTCCTGCTGAATGCCCTTATTTTGCCTCTGCCGGAACAACAGAGACCTGCTTTTTGTCTCTTCCTTTTCTCTCGAAACGGACAACACCATCCACCAGTGCGAACAGCGTATCATCTCCGCCGCGTCCCACATTCACGCCCGGATGGATCCTGGTTCCGCGCTGTCTGTAAAGAATGTTCCCGGCTTTTACAAACTGACCGTCCGCTCTCTTGGCTCCCAGTCTCTTGGACTCGGAATCTCTGCCGTTCTTGGTAGAACCGACACCTTTTTTGTGTGCGAACATCTGAAGGTTCATATTTAACATAGGTTTACACCTCCCTGATTACGTGTATAAGTAGTTGAAATAGCTGTCGAACTTATTTGTTGATCTTTTCGATCTTCACAGCGGTGTACTGCTGTCTGTGGCCGTTTTTCTTGTGATAACCGGTTTTTCTCTTGTACTTGTAGACGATGACTTTCTTTGCTTTGCCGTCACCGATTACAGATGCTTCCACGGTAGCGCCTTCCACCACCGGAGTACCCACCGTAAGAGCGTCGTCACATACAGCCAAAACCTGATCAAATACATAATTGGAGCCGGCTTCAGCGCCTAACTTCTCAACTTTGATCACATCGCCCTCGGATACTTTATACTGTTTACCACCTGTTGCAATAATCGCGTACATATGGCACCTCCTAAAACATTACTCGCTGGCTTCGGTGCTGCAGACATGCAGACTTATAACCTCACCACGCGGCATCTGTTACATTTTACATGTTTTCCGATAGCATGTCAAGCATAAAATTCCTGAATTTTATGTAGTTTCTGACGTTCCTGATTTTCTTCCAGCTTTACAATTTCATAATCTTTCTGCAAGTTCCGGTGCTGTCACTTTCTCCTGACGCAGGAGAATTGAGAGGATGCCGATCATTCGGTCAAGTTTCATAGCATTTTATAATCCAGGAGAGCCATTTACTCATGCTCCACCTGGATCTGACACACCTTCATGGCTTCCAGTGCATTCTTATGGCTTTCCGGCGTAACTCCCGCGCAGCAGGCGGCATCTACCAGGATCTTTGCTTCCGGCAGAAAAGCTTTTGCAAGAAGCGCGTTGGAAATCACACAGATGTCCGTGCAAAGCCCGATGAATGTGATCTGTTCCACCGGATCCGCCTGGTCCGCCTCCTGAAGCATACTGCAAAGACGGGAAGATCCGAATGTCACCTTATCCACTGGTTCTTCCTTGCAAAGCGGCGCAAGCTCAGAACTGATCTGCCAGCCTTTTGTTCCTTTGATGCAGTGGGGAACCGGAAGCTTTTTCCCTTCCTGGGTGTCCATATAGTTTTCTCCGTGGGTGTCTCTGGTAAAGATGACCCTTCCCTGGAAGTTCTGGATTTTCTCTTTTACGCTCGGCACAATCGCCACAGCCTCTTTGGTGCCCAGCGCCCCGTCAATAAAATCATTCTGCATGTCCACAACCACTAAAATATTCTGCATGATATCCTCTCCTTTTCCCGTGTTCCTATCTGTTTACTTTTAGGTATTTTTCCCCGTAAGACTTCTGTACATCCGCAAGACCCAGCATCAGGGAGTCCATCAGAAGCGTCGTCTGCTCAGAGACTTCCGAGGTAAATTCCCAGCTTTTGATCATGCCGTCCTGACAGTCGCAGGTGTAGGCGTCTTCCGTAAATTTTTCGATGGAGTTGATCGCATTGATCACAAGCGCCGATACGGCTGCACATACGATGTCCTCCCCCGGATCCGCATATCCGGCGTGTCCTTCTATGGTAAAGCTTTTGTAACGGCCATTCTGTTTCACTGCCTGTACTTGAATCATAGTCCGCACTCCTTTGCCTGCTCCATGAGCGTTTTTTTCTGCTTTTTGCGGGTAAGCTCCATGAGGCCAAGCTCTGTCAGATCGACGGCCGCTGCTTTCATGGGATCCTTTTTCAAAAGCTCCCGCATAAGTGCGAGCAGCTCTTCCTTTTCTTCTGCCTGGTCCATATCAATAAAATCCACCAGGATGATGCCGGACAGATTGCGAAGCCGAAGCTGTCTTGCAATCTCTTTTGCCGCCTCCCGATTGATTTTTAAAACTGCCGCCTGCTTGTCCTTTCCGCCGGTATATTTTCCGGTATTTACATCAATCACCGTCAACGCTTCGGTAGGTTCGATGACCAAATAGGCGCCGGATTTCAGCCATACTCTGGCAGAAAGCGCGTCAGACAGCCCTTTTTCCAGCCGGTACAGTGCTTTTAAAGGAAAATGGCAGTCCTCATACAGACGCAGCTTTTCCACATCCTTTGGCATTTCCTCTGTGAGAAATTCCCGGATCTGCTCATACAATTCCAGGTCATCTGTCAGAATTTCCTTCAGATTTTCGCTTCGGGTCCCCAGGATGGAGGTCAGGTAGGAAGGCCTGCTTTTCATCACACAGGAATGAACGGCCCGGTGGATTGCCTGTTCGGTTAAAAACCGGTATTGCTGACAGAGTTTTTCGCATTCAAAGGTCAGTTCTTCAAAGTCTGCCCTGGCGGCATTGGTCCGCACGATCAGCCCGGCGGGGGGAAGGTCCCAGGCTTCTACTTGTTCTTTCAGTCTTGTTTTATCCTCAGATTTTAACCTGGCAGAATAACCGACCATCCGGTTGCCGGTGGTCATCACCAGATATTTTCCGGTCAGATTTAAATTCGTAGTCACAGAAGGAGCCTTTGTCTTCACCGCCTCCCGGCTGACCTGAACCAGAAGTTCATCTCCTTCTGTCAGACGCTCCTGCTTTTTTTGCCTTGTATAAATGGGATTTTTTATCTCCTTAAAAGGCAGGTAGCAAAGCAGGCCATTTTCGATCTCCACAAAGGCGGCCTGGATATTTTTTGCAATATTTTTGACTTTTCCAATATAAATATTGCTGAGAATGGACGACTGTTCTTTCGGAATCAGGGACAATTCCTTCAGATGTCCATCTTCTAAAAGGGCGTCCGCCAGCACCCCCTCCTTTATGCAGGTAATCATTCTGATGCTATCCAATATCTTCCCCCAGCGCTTCCAGCGGGATCAGCCTGCGTTTCCCTTCGGTCCCCTGGTCCGCATAGATTTCCAGCCGGTGTATGTGCAGTTCCGATGACGTGACCAGATATCCCTGCCGCTCATGGAGGGCAAAAACCTGTATGAAAAGCTCAGGCCTCAGGTTGTGTACGCTCCCCGCGGACACCTGCATCCGGATTACGCCGTCCTGGATGGTACAGTCATAGATCCAGGGGCGAATATCTACTTCCTGCTGTCCCTTTTTGGTATCTTTCAGTACACGGATCGCAGGCTGGTCCAGAAAATCCAGCAGCCTCTTTTCCCAGTCTTTCCCCGGCTCCCGTCCCTGCCGGAACCGGACTTCATAATCCGCTGCCGCCACAATGGACATGGCATTTTTGCTGTTGTCGGGAAGGCGCCGGAAACTTATGGCCTCCATCCCCTCCGCCATTACCGCGTTCATGCGCTCCAGCGCTTCTCTGGAAGAAGGTGCATGGTTCATCCGGATATCCACATACTCGCCCTCGCTGGTGAGCCCCACACCAAGAGGCGCTGCAAAAGACATAAGCATATGGGGACTGAACCCTTCGGAAAAGCAGATATCCATGTCTGCCCGGCGGATCACCTTCTGAAAATACCGCATCACATCCAGATGACTGATAAAGCGAAGAGGCCCTGTTTTACTAAATTTAATTCTGATGTTCATGACAGACACCTCCTCCGAATACTGCCGCTCCGCAGCCGGAACAGCTCTGCCGACAGTTTGGGGTCACCACGCCCTCTTTTGCCCGCTCCCATTCCTTCTCTAAAAAGCGGCGGCTGACGCCGATGTCAATGAAATCCCAGGGAAATACTTCGTCCAGGGCGCGTGCTCTGGTCGTATAAAACATGGGATCGACCCCGCACTCTTCGAATGCTTTCTGCCAGCGTTCATTCTTGAAAAACTCACTCCAGGAATCGAAAAGACAGCCGTTTTCGTAGGCTTTTTGAATGACCGGACCGACCCGCCGGTCTCCTCTTGCCAGAATTCCTTCCAGCACCGTCACATCCGCCTCATGCCAGTTGTATTTGATGCTTTTTTTATTCTTCTGCTCTTTGATCTCATGGTTAACCACATAGGCTCTGTGCAGAAATTCTTCTTTTGTACACATCTGCGCCCACTGAAAAGGAGTAAAAGGTTTTGGCACAAAGAAGGAAGTGCTGACCACGATCTGGCATTTTCCGTTTCGCTGTTCTTTTGGCACCTCATAGTACCGCCCGGCGATTTTCTCTGCCAGCCAGGCGATTCCTTTCATATCCTCTTCCTGCTCTGTGGGAAGCCCCAGCATAAAATACAGTTTTACCCGGTTCCAGCCGCCCTCAAAGGCCTGTCCGGCTCCTGACAGGATCATTTCTTCGGTCAGCCCCTTGTTAATCACATCCCGAAGCCTCTGGGAACCGGCTTCCGGCGCAAAGGTAAGACTGCTCTTTTTCACATCCTGCACTTTGCCCATCACATCAAGAGAAAAAGCATCAATCCGAAGAGAGGGAAGCGAGATATTGATTTTCTTTGGCCCGCACGCTTCGATCAGAAAATTCACCAGCTCCTCCAGTCTGGAATAATCGCTGGAACTTAAGGAACTTAAAGAAATCTCCTCATACCCCGTATTTTTCAGCATCTCCACAGCGTATTTTTTCAGCATCTCAAGATCCCGCTCTCTGGTGGGACGGTAGAGCATTCCAGCCTGGCAAAACCGGCAGCCCCGGATACAGCCTCTTTGAATTTCCAGAACCACCCGGTCCTGGGTGGCCTTCAGATACGGCACCACCGGCTTCGTGGGATAAAAAGTATCACTTACATGGAGAACCGCCTGCTTTTGCACTTTCTCCGGCGCTTCCGGACAATTGGGCGTCATGGAAGCGATCGTTTTGTCTTCGTTATAGCTGACTTTATAGAGAGACGGCACATAGATTCCCGGCACCTGTGCCGCCTGCTTCAGGAATGCTTCCCTGGATGCCCCGCTTTTTTTCCATTCTTTGTACCGGTCCATCAGATGGTAATACTGGGTCTCACCTTCTCCGATATAAAACAGATCAAAAAAATCTGCCAGAGGTTCCGGATTGTAGGCGCAAGGCCCTCCGCCGATGACAAAGGGGTGCTCTTTTGTGCGCGCTTTCGCCTGCAGCGGAATCTGTGCCAGATCCAGAACCTGCAGTATATTGGTATAACACATCTCATATTGGATGGTAATGCCCAGAAAATCAAAATCCTTTATGGGATCCTGAGATTCCAGGGCAAAAAGCGGGATTTTATGTTTTCGCAGGGCGATGTCCAGATCCTCCCACGGAGCATACACCCGCTCACACCAGATGTCTTCTCTTTGATTGAACATGTCATATAAGATCTGAATGCCCAGATGGGACATACCGATCTCATAGACATCCGGAAAGCACATGGCAAAGCGGATGTCCACCTGTTGCTTCTCTTTCATAACCGCGTTCACCTCCCCGCCGATATAGCGGGCAGGCTTCTCCACGGACATAAGAATCTCGTCTGTCAATGCTAGTTTTCGCATATTCTCTCCCCTTGCCGGCGGTGTCACTGCAGACCGGTCACCGTCTGCAGCCCCTCTCCGGCGATATATTCAAAAGTAATCGGTTCGCCTTCTTTGTACAGGACGATCTGCGGATGCTCGTTGACGGATACGTCATAGATCGTATCCTTTCCGGTCAGCACCACATAATAATGAGAGTTGCCCTCCAAAACCACCGGCGCGATCGTCTCGATCGTTCCGGTCACCGTCTCCCCGGCGGACACCGGGCCGCTGGAAATGCCATTGGTTTTCAAAAGACTGATGTATGACTTTTCACACTCCGCCACCGTGTCTCCGATGGCCACGTTCTGATACTTTTTGATGTTGACCATGGCATATTTTTTGACCAGTCCTGCGTCGTCTTTCAAAGCCATAAAGTAAGTCGGCTCTCCGGCCACATTCAAAAGCAGCGGGAATGTGGAATGATACCCTAAATTCTGTACCTGACCTTCTGCAGAATTCATGGCAGAATATTCTTCTGCACCCGGGCAGGCATAATACTTGGACTCCATGGTCCGCTGGTTCATAAGCACAAAACCCACATTGGACTCATCCCCGCTGACGGATGTGATGCCCGTATAGACCCATACATCATCTTCCATGGCCAGGTAATTATAACCGTCCGTCGTACGAAGACACCCCTTCTGACTTAAAACACTGTTGAAAAACCCATTCATATACAGCCCATAGTAGTCATAGAGCTGAACCAGAAGATTGGCCGAATAGACAGAATCCACCCACTGAGGGCAGTCGTCCACATCGTAACAGGCCGTCTCGCCGGTGACGGCGTTGCAGAGTACAACTTTTCCGATGGTCTGTCCTCCGAACAGGCCAATGTTGAACTTTTTCACCGGGCAGATCCAGTAGGGCGTCCCCTCCTCATCAATCTCAAAGCTCAGCTGATCAAAAATATAGGTAGGATAGCGGAACCGCAGATGCCGGTAGATGTTGCGGTTAAAATATTCAGCCTGGGAATATTTGATATAACTGCCCTCCGAAAGCCGGACACATTCGGTATCCTGGGTGGTCATATCAATCATAATATAGGCCGGGATTCCCTCGCTCATGTTGGTCAGCCATTTGATGGGGCTGGCATATACCAGAGGCGTCACCCGAACCGGTTTATTCTGATAGTTGATCTGGGTATACAAAGAACTGACTTCGAACTGAGACACCATATCGATCAGAGAACCCATCTTGCGGTTGCCCAGAAGCGTGGCGGAGCTTTTGTCCAGAAGCGGAATCTCCGTATAATTGACTTCTGCGATATCTTCGGTAAACGTTCCTTCCTGAACGGTCAGAAGTTTATGATACTTGTCCGCATTGACAATCGGCGAAGACAAAAGACTGCCGATTCCGTAGACTGCCAACAGGAAAAAGGCGATCACTGCGCCGATCTTCAGCGGTCTGATATCTCCCGCCGGGATGCCCTCCCGGATTCCTCTGGCGCTGAAGAAAAAGGTCAGAATCACAACCAGCGAGATGATGAACAGCCAAAAGCCGCTGGAATGAATGTTGACAGCCGGGATCGTCACATAATAATAAATCCCCGCTGCTGCTATGGCCAGAAGCGACAGCAACAATTTGATTTTCAGTTTCATAAAAGCCTGATCTCCTTTCTTGCTTTACCCCAGTTGCTTTAGAATCGGGATTACTTCCAGCAGATTTTCTGCTGTCCCGGTGAGAAAACGGGCCGTCTCCGGAAGCGGATCTGCCAGATCTTTTACCATCACGACCTTGCAGCCGGCCCGGTAAGCAGCCAGGGCACCGTTGTCCGAATCCTCAAGCGCCAGACAGTTTTCCGGCTTTTCACCAATCTTTTCGCAGGCATAGAGGTATACATCCGGCATTGGCTTTCCGTGAGGCAGAGCCGGAGCACATGCGATCTGATCAAATCGGTCATAAAGACCAAGCCGGGTCAAATGTTCTCTGGTCCGTTCTGCTTTGGCAGCTGTGGACACGGCCTTTTTGTATCCTTTTTCGGTCAGCCAGTCCAGAAACTCGTCCACTCCCTGCTTTTTCTCCACCCCATAAGTCTCTACATGAGCCCTCATCAGCTCTTTTCGGCGGGCCCTCACAGCCCGAAAATCAAAATCCTGCCCAAGAAGCTCCTTAAAATAAGGCTCTGCATACTCTTTGGAAAAGCTTCGGAAGCGCAAAAGCTGCTCATGGGTCAGCTCATATCCCGCCTCCTGGGACGCCTGCTTCCAGTAGCGGTACAGATATTTCTCTGTATCGATCAATATTCCGTCCATATCAAAAATAACTGCCTGTATCATCATTTTTCTCCATTCTGTCCGCGTTTATGCTTCCTCTGTTTTTTGTTATAGAGCTATCTTACTATAAATTTCCTCTGTCTGCAATGATTTTTCCCGATCATGGTATGCATTGGTATTCCAGTGTTTGCCGTGCATACGATCAAGAAACGCTTGAAGCGGGTGTCTTTTCCATATATAATGTTTAGATACAAAGGAGGATTCTTTATGATTCAAATTGACACGGAAAAATGCATCGGCTGTAAGGCCTGTGAACAGGACTGCCCCGGCAGAGCAATCAAAGTCACCGATGGCAAGGCTCAGTATGTAAAAAAATGCATCGAATGCGGCCACTGCGTGGCGATCTGCCCGGAACGTGCGGTGTCCATCCCCGCGTATGACATGGCTGACGTGGAAGAATACGATCCGGATACGTTCCATCTGAATCCGGAGCATTATCTGCATGCGGTAAAATTCCGCAGAAGCATCCGGAATTTTACAAAAGATCCCATCTCCCGGGAAAAAATGGAACGGATTCTGGACGCTGGTCGGTATACTGCAACCGCCAGGAACTGCCAGGACTGCCGTTTTATCCTGGTGCAGGACCGGCTGGAAGAATTCCGGCAGCTGGTCTGGCAGGAGATGCCAAAGGTGCTGGAACAACTCGGGCATGCCGACCGGAACTGGCATTTTCTGTTCTCCCGTTTTTATGAAAGATACCAGAAAGACCCGGCCAACGATACCCTGCTTATGAATGCCACTTCCTTTCTGGTTATCGGCGCTGACAATCCGCTGGATGGTGCCCTGGCAGCAGTCAATATTGAGAATATGGCGGTGGCCGAAGGCGCCGGAGCCCTCTACAGCGGATATATGATACGCATGGTCAGCGAAAGTACAGCTCTGCAGGAATGGCTCGGACTTGAGGAGAAACAAATCGCCTGCTGTATGCTCCTTGGATATCCCCGCCGGACCTACAAAAGGACAGCCCCCCGCCGAAAAGCGGATATCATATGGAAGTAAACTCCATCTTGTGCTGAACACGTACAAAAAGTGACGAAAAGCGATTCCTGTTGTCAGGCCGCTTTCCGTCACTTTTTCATACCTACTGGATATAACGCTCGGTCTCCTTTATACGCACCAGTGCCCTTGCCATGGCGGCCTGGGTCATATGAAACTCCTGAATACTCTGCTTTTGGCGCAGCCGCTCCTGCGCCCGCTCCAGCGCCTCCCTTGCGCGGTTGGCGTCCACCTCCTCCGGCCGCTCGATCAGATCTGCCAGCAAGGTGGCCCGGTTGTTGGCAATCTGGCAGAATCCCTGCCCGACCGCCGCATATTCCCACTCGCCGTTTTCTTCAAACTGAATCCGCATCTCGCCGGGCTTGATGGCAATGATCATCTCCTCATGATGGGCCATGACCGCCTTTTCCCCGTCCAGCGCCGGTATGATCAGCATGTAGCAGGGACCGTTGTAAAAGATTCTCCGGCTGGTGATAATCTTCAAGCGAAACGTTGCCATAATCAGATCACCTCTGTACAGAAGCCGTGATCGACTTCGCCTTCTCCACTACTTCCTCAATGGTTCCCACGTTAAAAAATGCCGCTTCCGGATAAGCATCCATCTCTCCTGTGATAATCGCCTGAAAACCTTTGATCGTATCCTCAATGGGCACATACTTACCGGGAACTCCGGTAAAATTCTCTGCCACATGGAACGGCTGAGAAAGGAAACGCTGAATCTTTCTTGCACGGCTGACCGTCAGTTTGTCTTCCTCTGACAGCTCTTCCATACCAAGAATTGCGATGATATCCTGGAGTTCCTTGTACTTTTGAAGCATCTCCTGTACTTTTCTCGCAGTCTCATAATGCTCCTCTCCCACCACATCCGCTTCCAGAATCCGGGATGTGGACTCCAAAGGATCCACAGCCGGGTAGATACCCTGTTCCACAATTTTCCTGGAAAGCACCGTTGTGGCGTCCAGATGGGCAAATGTGGTCGCCGGCGCCGGATCAGTCAGGTCGTCTGCCGGCACATACACTGCCTGAACGGAAGTGACCGATCCATTTTTGGTGGAAGCGATCCGCTCCTGCAGCTCTCCCATCTCTGTGGCAAGGGTAGGCTGATATCCGACTGCCGACGGCATCCGTCCCAGAAGTGCGGATACTTCTGAACCTGCCTGCACAAAACGGAAGATGTTGTCAATAAACAAAAGCACGTTCTGATTCATCTCATCCCGGAAATATTCCGCCATGGTAAGCCCGGTTTCCGCCACCCGCATACGGGCTCCTGGCGGCTCGTTCATCTGGCCGAACACCAGTGCGGTCTTTTCCAGCACTCCGGATTCTTTCATTTCGCTCCACAGGTCATTGCCCTCACGGGAACGCTCTCCCACTCCGGTGAAGATGGAATATCCGCCGTGCTCTGTGGCTATATTGCGGATCAGCTCCTGGATCAGTACTGTCTTTCCCACACCGGCACCGCCGAATAATCCGATCTTGCCGCCCTTGGCGTAAGGAGCCAGAAGATCAATGACTTTGATCCCGGTCTCTAAAATCTCCACCACCGGATTCTGTTCTTCAAAAGACGGCGGTTCCCGGTGCACACACCAGGTTTTGGCATCTGCGATCTCATTTCCTCCGTCCACCGGCTCTCCAAGAACATTAAAAAGCCTTCCAAGGACTTTTTCTCCCACCGGGACTGAGATTCCTTCCCCGGTTGCTGTCACCTCCATATCACGGCAAAGGCCTTCGCTTGCTGACAGCATAATACAGCGCACCACATTGTCTCCAAGATGTTTTGCCACTTCCATCACACACATTTCTCCGTGATTGTCGACCGTAAGTGCATCTTTTATATGAGGGAGAACACCTTTTTCAAACCACACGTCCACGACCGGGCCTGAAACCTGTATGATTTTTCCTTTTTCCATCATACTCTCCTTAACTATAGTTCCATATTATGATGTTGGGGGCAAAAGGTTTTTGCCCCCTGATGCCTACGGATTGCTCCGCATTTCATGCTCCCGCAATCCTAAAAACATTCAAAATCCGCCCTATCGGGCTACTTTTTCATGTTTTTTCGGGT
>ERZ808046.190-NODE-190-length-76083-cov-17.119872_pt1 | contig 76083 bp, 67 predicted proteins | sample MGYA00380196_ERZ808046 | MGnify/ENA primary metagenome ERZ808046 (study PRJEB31490, sample SAMN06133421) | mouse gut metagenome | isolation source: Z6_2 | host: mice | place: China: Chengdu | collected 2015-05 ... | reverse complement strand
GGCAATACCTCCATAATTTGAAGTGATTGTATCAGAAATACACATGAATTGACAGATACGGATTATTTCCTACTTACGGTTGAGAAATGTTTTTAGAGAGCAGATATTTTCGGATATTATGCAGGAAATGTTCTGTATGGGCAAGAAGGGTGGTGAGCGCCCATTGAAGGCAGATACGATTACAAAAGATTATATATCGGATGCAAATGTGTTCGCAGATGTATTTAACTATTATATTTATGGCGGGGAACAGATAATTTTACCAGAGCAGTTGGAGGAACGGGACTCTGCAGAGATTGCGCTACTATATGGTGCGGATGGGGCTGTGGTTCCGGTTTAGAAATTCCGCGATGCGCAGAAGTTGTGTACAGTTATGACAGACGGGAAACTGGAATATGTCATTTATGGCATGGAGGCTCAGGCAAAAATGCACAATGCGATGACGGTCAGAAACAATCTATACGATGCACTGGAATATGCCGGACAGGTTACGGAAGCTGCAAAATCCCATCGTAAGGAGTTGAAAAAAGAAAAAGAGAGAAGATTGGAGCAGGGAGGAGAAATTTTTAATGAAGGGAAGAAAAGCCTGACTTCCGATGAATTCCTGAGTGGTTTTTGGGATGATGACAGGCTGATACCTTCGGTGACCGTAACAATTTATTTTGGATCGGATGAGTGGACGGGACCGACGAGTTTATTTGATATGATGGAAGTGAAAGACTCGCTAATACGGGCATGTATGGATAACTATCATCTAAGGCTGATTGCACCGGCGCAGACGTCAGATGAAGAGATTATGAAATTTCAATCTAGTCTTCGGGAGGTTCTTCTGTTTATTAAGCACTCCAAAAATTCGGAGAATCTAAATAGGATACTTAAAGATAACGAACAGCGGTTTAGGGAAATGGAACGCAGAGCAGTAGATGTGATTGAGGTAATCACAAATACCCGATTAAAATATGAAGAAAGTGAGATGAAGGTTGACGTGTGTGAAGCGATAAAGAAAATGAGAGGAGAATCAGAACAAAAAGGTGAATTAAAAAAGCACAGGAATCTGCCAGAAATTTTTACAATTTAGGAGTTGATATAGAAACCATAGCAAAAGGTGTGGGTTATGCTGTGGACGTTGTAAAAGGATGGGTAGGCTTATCACCTGATGTGCAGTAAAGTTGTCAGAAGCAGGAAATTAGCTGCTCAGGGAGAGTGCGAACCGTAGCTTATTGCCTATGCAGCATATTTTGCGGAACAGAGTTTTCTGAATATGCTTACTACGGAAGGCGTCGATTGGCAATGACACTTTTAAAGATTTCAATGGGTCTGTGTCTATATGCTACATTTTTGTTGATATTGCAAGGCAAGCGTATCTTGCCCGAAAAGGTCATTCTGTCTCGTATGGATTGGCCTTTTATTATGTTTGAATCGTACAGGGGAATAATATATAAATGAATATAAATCAGAACGAAATTGGATCAATAACAAGAGAAATTATAAAATTTTTTTGAAACTTTTTTGAAAAAACAAAAAAAGTGCCCCAGACTATCCGTTTGGAGAGTGGACTTAACAGAAGAAGTGGCGTAAAATAAAGCGTAGCTTTGATACATCATGCATCTGTGACGTGAAAACTTTATGGAAATGAGGTTGAAAAAGATGGGTAAAGCGCACAATCTGTTAAGCAAGCAGTATAGCCGGTCCTTTTTTTGATCTGGGGATAACCTGAAGGGTGTGGCAGTCTCAGGCTTTTGAAGGGGGAAAGTCAGTTGGATAAAGGGTATATAGTGCCGGAGGCCGCATTAAAGAAACTGCGGGCGGCAAAAAGGCATGGGAAGACAGTCTATATCTATGGGGCAACCGGCTATGGGAAAACGGAACTGGTGAAGCAATACTTATCAAAGCGCAGGTACCGTTATATTTCCTGTGCAGAGGATTTTGCAGGTCTTTTGGAGGCGGCACAGGATGGAAGAGGAAAAGAGGCGGAAACACGGACGGTGGCGGCTGTGGATGACCTGCACCTGCTGAAAGATGCAGAGGGGCGCAGGGCTGTCCTTTCCCTCATAAAACGGCAGGATGTATGGCTCATCCTGATCTGCCGCAGCCCCATCCCGGCTTGGCTGATGCCGCCCTATGTGGGCGGAGGATTACTCGTTATCACGGAGGATGATCTCCGGCTTAAGGAAAAGGAGACCGACGCCTACATGGTGTCCCAGGGGCTAGACATCACGGAGGAAGAGCTGGCTTTTGTAACGCAAAGAAGCCGTGGCAACGCCTATATCGTGCGCCATGCCGCCCTTAAGATGCTGGAAGGCCTGCGCCCCGGTCCAAAGCTGGAGCAGGAGATCGCGGAGGCATTTGCGGGGTATCTGGAAAGCCACGTGATGGTACAGTGGGACAGCGATCTTCTGGAATTTTTGATGCAGGTGAGCATTGCCGATGAATTTACCCTGCCCTTTGCGGAGATGGTCACGGGGAATTGCCATGCGCCGGAGCTTCTGGAGAGGGCGGTGGAGACCGGGAACTTCATTTCCTGCGAGGACGGCGTATACCGCCTGCGGCCGCAGCTTATCAGGGCGCTGCGCAGACGGGCGGCAAAGGAGTACAGCCCCCAAGAGAGGGCAGGACATGTGTATAACGCGGGGCTGTATTATGAGATGCAGGGGCAGATCGTGCCTGCCCTTGCCATGTTTGAACAGTGCGGCAATAAGGAACGAATCAGGGAGTTACTGATCAGGAATGCGCGGCTGAACCCCGGCAACGGTCATTACTTTGAACTGCGCCATTATTATTTACAGATGGAAGAAAAGGAACTGGAGGAGAGCCCGGTACTGATGGCGGGGATGAGCATGCTCTATTCCCTGCTGCTCCAGGAGGAGGAAAGCGAATACTGGTATAAAAAACTGGAAGGTTTTGCATCAGCCGCGAAAGGCGGACGCAGGCGGGAGGCATTAAGCCGTCTTGCATACCTCGACATCGCGCTGCCCCACCGGGGGAGCGCGGATATGATCGGGATCATGAAGAAAATGCCCTCCCTGATCTTTGATAAAGGGATGAGCCTGCCGGAATTTTCGGTGACAGCCAATTACCCCAGCACCATGAACGGGGGCAAGGACTTCTGTCACTGGAGCAGGGAAGATCGTAATCTTGCAGCAACCATCGGGAAACTGGTGGAGCGGGTGCTTGGACGGTACGGGAAAGGGCTTGTGAAAGCGGCCTTGGGTGAGAGCCTTTATGAAAAAGGCGGGGATACCTACGAAGTCCTGACGCTTCTTGCCCGCGCGAAGATGGAAGCGGAGGGCGGGGGTATGGCGGAGATCGTCTTTGCCGCCGTGGGCCTGCAGGTACGGCTTGACACCCTTCAGGGGCAGATACAGACGGCAGGGGAAGTCCTTGCCTCATTTGAAAAAAATGTCATAGAACAGGGGGCGGTGCAGCTTTTGCCAAACATAGCAGCCCTGCGGTGCCGTCTTGCCCTTTACCGGGGTGACAGGAAGGCGGTGCTGGCGTGGATGGGGCAGGCCCCGGACGAGGACAGAGAGTTCTGTATTCTAAATCGTTACCGTTATCTTACGAAAGTGCGCTGCTACCTTTCGCTTGGGGAGTATTTAAAAGCGCAGGCATTACTGGAAAAGCTGCGCTATTATGCGGAAAAATGCGGGCGCACCTATATTTGCATGGAAGTGCGCCTCCTTAGCGCCATAGCGAAATATCGGACAGGCGGGAAGTGGAAGGAAGAATTTTTTCCTGCGCTGAAGGAAGCCTGCGGATATCATTTTATACGCCTTGTCAGCGAGGAAGGGGCGGCGGCGCAGGAATTGTTTGCGGCGGCGGGGAGGAACCTTCTGGAAAAGGAGGTGCCGGATAAGATATGGCTGTCCCGGCTCATGGAGGAAACAAGGAAGGTGGCGGTGCGCTACCCGGCGTATTTAAAAGGCCGGCTTGCCAAAGCGCCGGATTTCTGTGAGGCGGCATTAGCCATCCTGCGCCTGCAGGCGGAAGGAAAGAGCGTATCGCAGATCGCCGGGGAGCTTTCCATGAAGGAGGCAACGGTGAAGTATCATGTGAAGGAGAACTACCGGAAGCTGGGTGTTTGCGGCAAGGCGGATGCAGTGCTTACAGCCAGAGATTTAGGGATTTTATAAGAAGAAAGGAAAAGAAGTAATGACTACGCAAAAGCAAATCTTAAAATGCATCCGGATGATCGTACTGGCTGCCATATTATTCTACGGTATATCGGAAATGGCCATGATGACTGCATTGTGCGCACAGACGGAGGATGTGGAGATCAATGAAGAGAATTTCCCGGATGCAGGCTTTCGGGAATACCTGCGGACTGATCCCAATATGTTAAAATTACATAGCGACCCGAACAAATTTACCGCCGGCGAGATTGAATTAATAACGGTATTAGATATGAAAAACAGCAGTTTAAATGCCGAAAGTCTTGCAGGAATCGAGCATTTCGAGAATCTGACGACTCTGCACTGTAACGGCACGTATCTGAAGTCCATAGATGTGAGCAAGAACACTAAGCTTCAGTATTTGAACTGCTCAGAGACTTGGAATCTGACGACGCTGAATGTGAAGAACTGTACGGAACTGCATACATTATACTGCAGCGGATGTAAATTGACAGAACTGGATCTTAGCAGCAATGGACAGCTTCAGGTTCTATGGTGCGACAATAACCAGTTTACTGCTCTGGATACAGCCGGCAATTCACAGCTAAAAAGTCTATATTGCTACAACAATCAACTGGCAGCGCTGAATCTTGCTTCAAATCCGGCTCTTAAAGAGCTTCGATGTGAAAACAATCAATTGACCACATTAGATCTTAGCGGAAATACTGCACTGACTTCACTGAGCTGCGAAAACAATCAGCTGACAGAAATCCAGCTCAAAGGTTTTTCTAACTTGATAACCCTTTCCATCCAAAAGAACCAGCTTACATCTCTGGATGTCAGTGATTGCCCGAATTTGTCCCATTTGCGGTGTTCGGATAATCAGTTGACAGAATTAAATATCACCGGGGACAATAAGCTCATGAATCTAGTCTGTACCAATAACCGACTGACAGAGATAGATGTGAAAGATAAATCCATATTAAATTATTTTGATACAAGGAAAAACCTGTTGAAAACACTGGATGTATCCCAGAATGCTGATCTGCATTATTTTTACTGCGATGATAATCAATTGAAAGAGATGGATGTGAGCAAGAATCCAGCTTTGATAATATTCTGGTGCCGGAATAATCAGTTAGAGATGTTAGATGTAAGCGGAAATATTAATATAAGTAACTTAGGCTGCACAGGCAACCGTTTAAAAAGCCTGATCATTCAAGGTGAGGTAACAACATTTGAAGATTGTGAACAGTATGACACAATTACTTTGGCAGAAAACCAGAGTTCTTATGATCTGGGTTCAGCAGATCCGAAGCTGGATCCATCCAAGATATCGGATTTAACAAACGCGCAGCTTTCCGTTGACGGCATGATCCTGACAAATATTTCGTTTGGGGAAGATGTCACATACACCTATGACTGTGGTAATAATAAGTCCATGAAAGTGACTCTGCATTTCATCTGGACCAATCAATGGATTACGAAACTTACCGCAATCTCTGGGTGGAAATATGGGGATGCTCCGTCAACTCCCCATGCAGAAGCACGATTCGGGGAAGTACAGTATCTCTACGGCACAGCTTCCGACAGCAATTCCTACAGCGCCGAGATACCGACAGAACCCGGCACCTGGTATGTGAAAGCCATTGTTGCAAAGACGGAAGATTATTTGGGCCTTGAGAGTGACCCTGTAGAATTTGTGATCGGCAAGAATGACAGCACGGTCACATTCAAGGATTCTTCCAATCTAACCAAGAGGTATGACGGACAGCCTGCGGCAATCAACAGGGAGGATGTCGTGATAAGCGGAAGCCAGGGCGAACTGCGCTGCACATGGTATCAGAAGGTTGCAGATGGCTGGAAGACATTAACGGATGCCCCTGTGAATGCCGGAAGCTATAAGGTGTCAGTATTCGTGGAAGAGGACAGTCACTATGTATCATCTGCTCCGGCTGAAAAAGAATTCGAGATAACAAAAGCTCCCCCGGCAGAGATCACGCTTCCTGAAAACTTAAGTACCAAGCAAGGCGCGCCGTTGTCTTTGGCCGTTCTGCCCCAGGGATGGGAATGGCTTGCGCCGGATGAAACCGTCAGCAGCACGAAACCAGGCTATAAAGCCAGGCTGAAAGTAGATGACACAAATTATGATTATACAGACGTTGAAGGTTATGATGCGTCAACGCACAGCGTCGTACGAGAATTAACGGTATCCGTCATCATGGGCGAAGAGATGCGTATTGATATCACGGAAGGGATCAAAGACATTCCGGATGCATTGATCGCAGCCGGAATAGATACCGAGGAAAAGATTAAGCAAGCGCTTACCCGTGCGGCAGTGGAACATCAGGGATATCTCAAAGAAAATACAGCGCTCTATGACGTCAGGCTTCAGATCAGCCTGGACGGAGGTAAGACCTGGGAACTTGCATCGCCGGAGAACTTCCCGCCGGAAGGACTGCCTGTGACATTGCCCTATCCCAAAGGAACCAACGGCACAGAGTATGATTTCATTATAACGCATATGTTTACACATGAGATGAACGGATATAAGCCGGGAGAAGTAGAAGCGCCTGAAGTTATGAAGACCGAAGAAGGGCTTCGGTTCACCGTTCACGGCCTGTCTCCCATTGCCGTCGCCTGGAAATCTGTAAGAACGGATAAGCCCTCAGTGAATCCGGGGCCGGCGAATCCGTCTATACCTGGAAATAACGACACGCCGACACAGCCCGGAACACAACAACCATCCGGGGACTCTGACAGCTATACACCCGATTCCGGCAGTAAAAAGGATCCGGGTACTGTAACTGCGGCAGCAAACAGGCGAAGCCCGCAGACCGGAGATGAAAACTTATGCGGCAGGAGTATCCTTTAGACACAGGATACTCCTCCGTTCCGTAAAAACAACACGTCCCTTTTTCTGAATTTTATTCCCGCGAGCAATGAGCCAAGCGGGCATGCTTGCATGTACATTTGGCGACTACCGCGGGGTCTTTTACTTTTTCTTCCGCGTCAAAAATATTCCAATGACCGTACCGATAAGGATAATCGGTGCGACTCTGACAAACAGCCATTCAAATGAGTGAAATGCCGTCCCGAGAACGGCGGTTTCAGGATCACTATAATCCCAGCCCGAGTAAGGACTTTCTAATGCCAATAAGACTGCAAAAATTGAGAGTATCACTATACACAATAAGATAAGGATCCAAAGCGCAATTCTTTTTCTTGTGGTTTTTCTCTGCGCAAGCTGCAAGTTTATTACCTCTAATTTTGCGGAAATTGCCTTTAACTCATCAACTTCCGGTTTAATGACATTTTCTCCAAGCAATGTACTCACGGGTGTTTCAAGCACTTCCGATATAGAAATCAACATATCTGAATCGGGAACAGACAGTCCTTGCTCCCACTTAGATATTGTTTGCCGCACCACGTCGAGCTTAACGGCAAGCTCTTGCTGCGAAAGCCCTTTTGATTTTCTGATCGTTTTAATATTTTCATTGAGCATGGGGGATGGTCTCCTTTCTTTTAGTTGTTACCAATATTGTAGACAGAACTGCCCGTTGCTGCAAGCAACACATTTTAACATTTCAGTAAAAACAATAAAAAGTCAATAGGTTTATCTAAAAACCAGTTTTTGGAATACGGTTTTTCGCTTCTTTATCGGTTTGATTTTTATGGCGGTTTAATTTGTCACCAAAATTTGTCACCCAAAAAAGTGATAATAATTGATAAATTTTATTGATTGTGTTATTATAAGTAAAGTATCATTAATTATAGATGTAGAAGGTGAAGGGGTGATAGATATGACGGAAGCTCAGTTAGTAATGGATAATTTTATGAAGAAGCTGGCTGCAGATGAGTACAAAAAGGAGAATCAGCCTAATAATGGACCAGAGATTAACGCGGATTTTATTGAAGAACAAGTAATGTCATATTCTAAACTTTTGAAATCAGGAATTATTGATGCGGTACTGAATGAGTAGAGGTGGAAGTTTTATGCTGGATACGAAGCAGGAGCGGGAACGGTTTTGTAAGGAATTTAATATATCTGATGAACGGTTTAGGAATGCCCGATTAACATGGGAAGAGCTGGAAGAAATCGCGGATGATTTTAACCTAAAGAGGAATGAACATCAGAACACAGTAAAGCAGTATGCAGAGATCATACGAAAGTGTTCTTATGTTCATTCTTTAAGTTATAGGGTTAAAATGACTACGCATCTCATTGAGAAGATTATCAGAAAAAATGCAGGATATCTAAAAGAAGGAGATTCTATATCAAAGGGAAATTATGAAGAAAAGCTGACGGATTTGATAGGAATTAGGATATTATTGCTATTTAAGTCGGATTGGATTCATGTACATAATTATTTAATGAATTTATACGAGGACGATCTTATTGAACCGCCGTTTGCGCATATTCGTAAGGGTGATGATGACAGTATATATAAAGGGAAGATCCAGATAAAAGATAATAAGCCGTATCGGTCAATCCACTATGTCATTCGTGCCGATAATAGGTTGGGGCTTGAGATACAGGTAAGGACGCTGTATGAAGAGGCTTGGAGCGAGATAGATCACAAATTGCGGTATCCGTATAATTTACAGAATGAGATGTTGAAGAATTATATTGATATTATGAACAGGCTGACAGGCGTGGGCGACGAGATGGGAACTTTTATTAACAGCTATATCCGTAATTTTCAAGAGAATTTGTTATCTGGAGTTCATGATAATAATGAAGTATATCAATTTATTCTTGAAGAAATTAAAAAATGTGATAACGAAGATGTAAGGCAAGCAATTACAGATAAGATCAAACAGGCGGAGAATTACTGTGAAGTAAGAAAAATGTCAGAGTTGCTAACGCAGGTTTTAAAATATAAATAGCGGGAGATATACAGATGGATAAGGAGCAGATAAAAAAACTTAAGGAAGAATTGAATGACTCTTTTTCTGACAGCTACATTAATAATGCCGGCTTATTAGTACATAAGTTGGCGGAAGAGTTTTATAAAGAGAATAAGCTGGAGGGAAATGTTTATTTTAATGATAATATTTTTGAATATTGTTTAATTGATATTTTGGTAGACATTGCCAGGCTGAAGCATTTTCATGATATCAGCCGTGTAAATTATATTAAATTCATTGCGTATACGGCATCCTGGTGCTTAAAGAGAAAGCCGTTTCAGTTGATCGAGGGGTGTGATGAAAAGTATATATATGTGAACGAGAGGTTTGCATTAACGATCCTTTTACAAGCGAGCGGATGTTATGATGAGAATTTTGATTATTCTGCAGAAGATCAACAGGAGTTGATTAATACGATAAAGCAGATGATTTATCATCTCAAATACAGGAACACGAATCCTCAAACATTAGAGCTGCTTTTGATCGGAATGAATGCAGGGAAGAAAATTCATATAGCGGTATAGTCCCAATTATGGACTATACCGCCTTTTTATGTAGTAAATGTTGTATTATAGCTTTCGAAGATGAAGATAAACAGTATTTTTGGAAATGTTCAGAGCATTTGCCACAAACTGAACGGAATCTTTGAAATTAAACACGCCTTTTCCATGGAGTTGTAGAATAATTGCTTTGTTTTTATTGGAGGATACAATAGAGTTATCCTCCATAATTTTTTTCTTTGTTGTTTCAACCAGATGAGACATCAATTCGTAAGAATCTTCGAAAAATTCTTCATTCACCATCCCACTGATTTCGGTTGAAGATTCGGTATGTAACTGTGGTGTAAAACTGTCCAAAATGCGTGAAAAAGGTACGTCTAGATAAAAGTTAATACAGAGCAAGCCGATAATTTTGTTTTTTTCACCCCGAATAGTGATGGTAGTTGATTTCATAGGTTTATTGTTTTTATTCGTTGTAAAGTAGGTGACATTATCCTCAGAAATGTTATTTTCAATATCTTTCAGAATATTTAATGCCATATTTGTAATGGGAGCGCCGACTTTTCGTCCAGTGTAATGACCATTGGCTATTGCGATTACAGATTTATCGTAGGATTCTAGATTATGGAGGATCAGCTCGTATCCAGGTCCCAGATAATCGGCAAGTCCTTTTATTAGATTCTTATATGAATTCAGGATCATTTTGTCTGTTTCAGTTAAAATACAATTCATTTTTAATTTTCAAACCTTTCATTGTAGAATATAAGATATAACAAAAAAATCTTAACATAATTTGCTTTTTTTGTAAAGTAATAGATTTTTTTGAAAAATGTATTGACAATTATGAAAAAGCATATATAATAAAAATTAGTTTACTGAATAAAATAAATTTTATTTAAAGAGAAAGGAGAGAGAGGATGAAGAAATTCAACACTAAAAATGCACCTGCAGCTATCGGACCTTATTCACAGGCTATAGAGCATGAAGGAATCATCTATGTATCAGGACAGCTTCCAATAGATCCGGCAGCAGATGGATTTTCTCAAGGAGGGATCGCTGAACTAACAAGACAGTCTATTAAAAATATTTCAGCAATTCTTGAGGAGGCGGGAAGTGATATCGGAAAGGTGATGAAGACGACAATCTATCTGCAGGATATGAATGATTTTGCAAAAGTAAACGAAGTATATGCAGAGTATTTTGGAGAGTCTATGCCGGCAAGAGCGTGTGTGCAAGTAGCTGCACTGCCAAAAGGGGCAAAAATTGAGATTGAAGCTGTTGCATATCGATAGTATGTATGGAGAGGAAAAGGAGAGATTGTGAATTCTATCAGAAAGAAGATGACTGCAGGTTTTTGTAGATTGCAGGGGGGTTTATTTTTAGAAAGTAAAAAAGCTGACGTGGGAGAAGGTGCAAGCCAGTTTCAGAAGGATGGCGGGGATAATATGGCTTGGGCCGATATGTTTTATCCAGATCCGTCTATCCCGGAAACGGTCAGATTGGCGACTCTGGAAGCGGTGGCAGACGGATTCCCGTCTCACTATACGCTTCCGGTTGGCCTCCCTGAACTCCGAAAGGAAATTGCTGCCCACATTGAAAAAAAGGATGGAATTAAGATAGATCCAGGTAGAAATATTGTAGTTACGCCTGGTTCAGATTCCGGGCTCTTGTTTGCAATGATGCCTTTTTTAGATTTCGGAGATGAGGTTCTTGTACCGGATCCGGGTTATCCTAATAATTTTCTAAATGCAGAGTTATTGGGTGCGCATGCAATCCATGTACCTACCTATCCAGAAGACAATTATCAGATTCGTATGGATGAAATGGAAAAGCGGTTGACGAAAAAGACAAAAATGATGGTAATTACACATCCGAATAATCCGACAACGGTAGTTTACCGGAAGGAAAACCTTAAAAAATTAGCGGAATTTATTGTCGCTAATGATCTGATTTTAGTTTGCGACCAGGCCTTTGAAGACCATATTTTTGACGGAATTGAATTTGTAAGTCCGTGTACGCTTCCTGGGATGTGGGAGAGAACAGTAACCGTATGTTCACTTTCTAAAGGATATGGACTGAGCGGTTACAGAATCGCCTATTTATACGCAGATGACAAAATTATGGATGTATTTTATGGGAGTGCGGTAAATGTGGTCGGAGCACCCTGTACGATTTCTACATATGGGGCGATTGCGGCATTAAAGGATGATACGATTCTCCCAGCTTACACAGAGATTCTGGAGCGGCGGAGAAGAGTAGCCTATGATATTCTGGGTAATACACCGGGAGTTCGTATGAGGATGAGTGAGAGCGGTATACTGTCATGGCTTGATGTAGGGGAACTTGGCTCTTCGCAAGAAGTTGCCGGATATATTGCAAAGCATGCAAAAGTACTTGTAAATCAGGGGACACCATATGGAGAGCAGGGAGAAAATCATATTCGAATTGTTACAGCATGTTTTAAAAAGGAGCAAGATGCAGTAAGAAGGTTTATGCGTATTAAAGAGGCGCTTACTCAACTTGCCAGAGAAAAGGATATTGTTTGAAATTATTATTTTATTCTAAGGAGGAGGGGTTCTTATGACGACATTAATTGCAGCTGATAATCATATTGCGTTATTTGCATTGTTATGTGCAATCTGTGCACTTGTGATTTATCTGGAGCAAAAATATGCCTGGGCAGCAAAAATTACAGGATGTATTATGGTACTATTGATTACATTAGTGTTATCAAATCTAAAGGTAATACCGGAAAGCGCCGCAGCGTATGACTTTGTGGGTACATATCTTGTCCCGATGGCATTGCCGCTCTTGTTGTTCAAAGCAGATATTAAGTCTATTCTGAAAGACAGCGGAAGACTGACTGTTTTATTTTTCATCGGAGCAATTGGAACCTGTGCCGGTTCTGTTATTGCATTTTTTATTGTGTCAAACCAGATACAGGAAGCGCCGAAGTTTATTGCTATGATTACTGGCTCCTACATTGGCGGCGGAATTAACTTTGTTGCGATGGCAGATAACTACGGAGCAACCGGAACAACTGTGGCGACAGCAAATGTAGCGGATGCGCTCACGATGATGTTTTTCTTTTTTGCACTTATGGTAATTCCTTCTATTCGGTTTTTCAGAAAGCATTGGCTGCATCCTCATGAAGATAAGATTGAAGCAGTAAATGCATCAGGTGAAGACAACGGCGAAGCAGTGACAAGCGCAGCGGCTTACTGGGGAAAACGAGAGATTTCTCTGTTTGATATTGCATTTGAGATTGGATTATCCCTTGTAATTGTGGCTGTTGCGACGCCGATTTCAGAATTTTTTTCTACAGTAATTCCTACCAGTAATTTTATCTTAAATTTTTTCAATGCACTTTTAGGAAGTAAATATTTGATAATTACACTTCTTTCGGTCATTGTTGCTACTGCATTCAGTGACAAGCTTTCAAAAATTGGCGGAGCACAGGAAATGGGGACATATTTTATATACCTATTTTTTGCAACTATGAGTGCACCAGTATCTATTCGTCTTCTTGTAGGAGATGCACCGTGGTTTTTTGTTGCATGTATGATTATTGTTATTATTAATATTGTATTCGTTCTGGTGGGTGCGAAGCTTCTGCATTTTGGAATTGAGGAAGCGATGGTATGTTCAAATGCGAATATTGGAGGCGGTTCAACAGCAATGGCTCTGGCGATTGCAAAGAACTGGACTGCTTTGATTATACCGGGACTTTTAGTTGGTACTCTTGGAAATGTAATTGGAAACTTTTTCGGTATATTGATGGGAACTTTGTTTGGTGCTTAGAAATTAATGATGCGTTTAGATGAACAGGAGGAATGAAAATGAGAATTGATAACCGTGATATTCCTAAGGGAAGTAAGGTGAGATGGAACTTTCTTGCGGCCGAAATGACGGTAAATAAAATTGAGGTTCCAGTGACGGTAATAAACGGTGTTAAGGAAGGACCTACAGTAGTTATTACTGCAGGTGTTCATCCTAATGAGTTGATAGGCCAGGCAGCGACAGTTCGTCTGGCGAGGGAATTAGAACCATCTGAAATTGCAGGAACCTTAATATTTGTGCATATAGAAAATCCTATGGGGCTGCAGTTTAAATATGCTAACCGCTCACCGCTTGACAATGTGAATATGAATTCTGTATTTCCAACCGGTTTGGAAAAAGGAGAAGATATGGGAAGGGACAGTCTGCATTTGGGGATTTCTCCTACTAAGCAGGCAGCGGACAGAATCTTCAAAACATTTATCAGCCTTGCAGACTGGCATGTAGACATGCATGGAGGGGAACTATTTGAGGATTTGGATTTTAACATTGAGATCCTTCCAATTGGAGAGCCGGTAGACGAGAAAACAAGGGCATTGGCCCGCATGTTCAAGTCGGAAAAAATCTGGGAAGTACCTCAGGGAACGATACCTCAGATGCCTAATTATCCAGGAAGAGGCTCGGCAGTAGCAGAAGCAAATCATATGGGAATTCCATCCTGTTTCTTTGAGATAGGAGGAGAAGGAAGACTTAGGAAAGAACAAGTAGACCAGGCTTGTGACGCACTCAGGAATATGATGATGTGTGTGGGGATGCTGGAAGGTGAGGCTATACATGTAGAGCCGACGGTGTATTCCGGCGGAAATGTACTGTTTGCGCAGTGTGGCGGTCTTCATTATATTAATATCAATAGCGGAGATCTGGTGCATAAGGGACAGGAGCTTGGATATACAGTTGGCTGGGATGGAGAAGTTATCTCGCGGGATATCTGTCCGTGTGATGGTCTAATGACGAACATGGTTGTTCACGGCGGGGTAGAGCCTGGAGATATGCTCTATGTAATTGCCGATAAGTGTTAAGAATGCAGTTTTTATTCCCGCGAGCAACGAGCCAAGCGGGCATGCTTGCATGCGCATTTGGCGACTGCCGCGGGGGCTTTGACTGCCTGCATCGCCGAAGCGCAGCCTGTTATATTTATAATGCAGGCTGCGCTTATCTGGCAACGGATTATTCCCCAAGCCTCTTCAGTACAGCCGCGGCATAGACCGCTGCGCCGATCGGAAGTACCTTCTCGTTAAAACGGATCTTAGGATTATGCTGCGGCAGCCGTTCTTCAGGATCGTCGACGCCCGCTCCTATCATGAAGAAGGCAGCAGGGACCAATTCGGAGTAGCAGGCAAAATCTTCGGATCCCATCGCGTGAAATGTATCTACGGTCAGGGAATCATCAACTTCATGGATTACTTCCCGGCACCAGGCAAGTTCTTTCTCGTCGCAGACCATAGGAGGAACGTCGCTGAGTACCTCGATCTCGGCTTTTGTGCGGTAGGTTTCGGCTACGCCTTGTGTGATCTCATGGATCCGCTGAATTATCCTTTTGCGGATATCCGGGTTGAATACACGGAGAGTTCCTTCCATCTCGGCAGTCTCAGGGATAATATTTGCAGCGCTTCCGGCGTGGAACTTGCCGATCGTCAAAGCAACCTCATCAAATCCAGAGATCTCCCTCGCTATTAATTCCTGTAATCCCAGATGGATATGAATTGCAGTGTTGATCGGATCGACGCCGTCCTCCGGTGTGGAACCATGCACGCCCTTCCCCGTAAGTTTAATGCGGAAACCGTATACCCCGGCGCAGGGGGCAAGATGTCCGCCTAATGTGCCGAGCGGCTTTTGGGAGAATACATGCAGCGCCAAGGCGGCGTCAACATGCGGATTATCCATAACCCCGGAGCGGATCGCGGCTTCGGCGCCTGCAAAGATCTCTTCCGCAGACTGGAAGACAAGCTTGGCGGTACCGTGAAGCTCTGACTCGTGCGCTTTGATCAGCTTCGCCGCGCCAAGCAGCATAGCGGTATGCATATCGTGTCCGCAGGCGTGCATACAGCCGTTGGTAGAAGCGAAAGGCTCGCAGGATTTTTCTTCGATCGGGAGAGCGTCCATATCGCCCCGGATCATATAGCATGTATCGCCCTGGCCGATGCAGGCGGCGATATTAGAACTCTCCTTATAAACGGTATACGCAATGTTCATCTCGTCCAGTTTTTTCGTTACAAATGCAACTGTCCTGGGAAGGCTGAGGCCGATCTCAGGAATTTGATGCAGCTCGCGCCTCCATGCGGTCAATTCTTCTTGAAGCTGTTCTGCTTCCAGCATGATCTGACTTTTCATGATAATCTAACTTCCTCCTTAGAATACTAAAAACTTATTATTCGATGTATTAATAACAGGATATCTCTTCCAGGTAAAAGTAAAAAGAAAAATTTTTTCTAATTTAGGGAAAAATTAGATTAGTCAGGCCATTTTCTACAAAAAATGACATAAAAAGTGAAAAAATCTTCACTTTATACGAAAGTGATTGGAAAAGGAAAATTTATTTTATTTTTATCGTACAGACGAATTCGTATAATTGTATAAATATTTAGAGAAACAGTTATATGAAGGAGGAGACAAAAGATGGATGTAATGCAGATTGCAAATGGACTGCCTATGTGGATCGCCTGTGGAATTCCTGTGGTATTCGTAATCATTCAGGCGGTTCTTTTTGCAAAGGGGGCGTATAGTGCGGGGAAGAAGGTCGGACTTACAGACGATAAGATGAAGAAAGCTATGAAAAGCAGCGCTGTAACTTCGATCGGGCCGTCAATAGTAGTGCTCAGCGGTATGCTTTCACTGTTGGTAACGGTAGGAGGTCCGGTAGGATGGATGCGTCTTTCCATGATCGGTTCCGTTATGTTTGAATCCATTGCGGCAGGTCTTGGAACCTCTGCGGTAGGGGTGACATTAGGAACGGATGCAATGACGGAAGAGGCGCTTGGCATGGCAGTCTGGACCATGATATTATGTTCTGTCGGATGGGTTATATTCGCGACATTTTCAGCGAATAAGATGGAGAAGATCGAACACAAGCTTTCTAAGGGGAATGCAGGAATGCTGACAACGATCGCTTCTGCAGCGATTATCGGTGTATTTTCCGCCATGGTCGCAAGCCACTTATCTAAACCGTTCTATTCCATGATACAGAAGGCGGATGCCGCGGCTATGTCTTCAGCGTGGCACAACCTGCTGGCATGTATCTTAGGCGCGGTTATCATGTTTGTGCTGACTAAGGCGGCAAATAGTAAGAACATTGGATGGCTGAAAGAATGGTCGCTTACTATTACGATTTTGGGCGCTATGATCATTACGGCGCTGGTATAAGGCTGATATAAGGAGGAGAAGAAGAATATGAACAGTGATTTTTACAAAGACGAATATACGCCCAAGATTAATAGGATAGGTAAATTAACAGGATATCTGGGAGTTTTGGTTGCGTTCACTCCGGCGCTTGTGCTGGCGGTGGTATACGGTATTGTTCCGAAGCCGGCGGCGCTTCTGACTGCATTTATCAGCGGAACAAGTGCATTTGGCGTATTATGGTTTGTCGAGCCGATTTCTTACTTCCCGGTGGTAGGTCCTGCGGGAACGTATATGGCATTTTTGTCGGGAAATATTTCTAATATGAGGATTCCGTGTGCAAGTATGGCGCAGGTTGCGGCGGAGGTTGAGCCGGGGACGGAGAAGGGTTCTATCATTGCGACCCTGGGTATGGCTGTATCCATCATCATCAATGTATCCGTGCTGACGATCGGCGCGATCCTTGGAAGCTCTGTACTGGCTATGCTTCCGGATTCTGTCAAGGCTGCGCTTAATTATCTTCTTCCTGCACTTTTTGGGGCGCTGTTTGTTCAATTTGGCATGAAAATGATCAAACATAGTGTTATAATGGTTGTGATCGCATTCGCACTTTATTTTGCGATCGGTATGGGTGTATTTAACTGGCTTCCGGGAGCTTCTAACTGGCTTGGAACATTAGGGTGCGTGTTTATCAGTATTGCAGTGGGTATTACAACTTTATCTAACGCGAAGAAACAGGCATAGAGTAAGTAGGATAAACTGTCGAAGGGAAGAGATGGCAATGGAAAAAAGAGATCTTCATAATGAAGTGAAGAAGATGAAGTCACTGCTTGAAACCACAAGCAGGCTTATCTGGGAACATCCGGAAGTTGGGGGTAATGAAAAAGAGTCCGCCGATTATTTCAGGAGACTTCTTGGAGGCGAAGGTTTTAAGATTGTAAATGAGGAGCATATGGAGAATGCTTTTTATGCGGAATATGGTTCCGGTAAACCTGTGATCGCGATCCTGGGGGAATATGACGCGCTTCCAGGCTTATCACAGAAGGTGACGGACAACAAGGCGCCTGTAGCGGAAGGGGAACCGGGACACGGATGCGGGCATAATCTTCTGGGCGCGGCCGCGGCTATCGGTGCGATCGCGGTAAAACGCTATCTGGAAGCGGAGGGGATCAGCGGGACGGTGCGTTTCTACGGATGCCCGGAGGAAGAGCTCTTAAGCGGCAAGGTTAAGATGATATATTATCATATGTTTGATGATTGTGATTTTGCGATCAGCTGGCATCCGATGAGCGCTAATATGGTATATGACAGCGGTTATCTGGCAAGCGCGTCGGCACATTTTGAATTCAGGGGGAGAAGTTCACATGCCGCGTTCGCACCGGAACTTGGACGAAGCGCTCTGGATGCGGTCGAGCTGATGAATGTTGGGGTAAATTATCTAAGAGAGCATGTGACTTCTAAGGCAAGGATCCATTATACTACGGACAGCGGCGGATTTGCTCCGAACATTGTTCCGCCGTTGGCGGGCTCATGGTATTTTGTACGGGCCCCGTATATAGCGGATGTGAAAGATATTCTCAAAAGAATCAGGAAGATAGCGGAAGGCGCGGCGCTCATGACCGAGACTGAGGCAGATGTGAGAATAGATTATGGATGCTGTGAGATGCTAGAAAATCATGCCTATGGAGATCTTGCGTATCAGAATATGAAAGAAGCAGAGCTTCCGGTTTTTGATGATGAGGAGACAGAGTTCGCCAGCCGTCTTGTCGGCACCGTGACGAAAGCAGACGCGGAAAAAGCACAGAAGCTATACGATACGGAAGGCAGGCCGATGACATGGAAGCTGAATGACCGCAATCTGTACCAGATCAATCCGCTGACCGCATCCTCAGACAGCGGGGATATCAGCCACATTATGCCGATGTGCGTTGTCACTACTTCCTGCTGGCCGGCAGGAGTAGCGCCTCATACATGGCAGGCTACGGCAGCAGCCGGATGCTCATTGGGAGAAAAGGGCGCGCTGAGCGCTGCACAGATTATTACAGGCATTGCATACGATCTGTATAACAGGCCTGATCAGAGAGAGGCTATCCTGACGGAGTTTAATCAGAAGAGGGATGCATATGTTCCGATGTATGAATCATAATTGTTAGAAGGTAATCCAGCCCTTTCGTTGAAGACGAGCTTGAACGGGCTGGATTTGTGCATATATAATTTACCAGGGAGAGATGAAGATGGGAATTGCGCTGTACCAACTGCTTGCTCAGGAGTATTTTAAAGATTTTCATGTAATAACCGGTCACAAAGGCCTGACAAAAGAGGTACAGGGAGTTGCGGTTATGGATGCGCCGGACGCGCTTCGGTGGACGAAGGGAAAAGAACTGATCATGACTTCAGGATATGCGTTGTCGAAGGAGCCTTATTGCCTGGAACGCAGTTTTCAGGAAGGTGCTGCACAGTTGTCGACAGGGTTGATGATCAAGCGGCAGCGTTATCTGGATACGATTCCCGAGCATGTGATAGAATTGTTTGACAGATATGACGTACCGCTGATCAGCATGCCTTTTGAGGCTGCATTTATGGATGTAATCAATCAGGTAAATGTAGCTGTGATGAATCAGGCATTCAGGCGTTTCCGTATTCGGAATAACAGTGTGCTGCAGCTGTCAAACCTAAGCTTCAAGGAGAGGAAGATCAAGAAGATCCTGCAGGCTGTTGAGGCGGAGATGAAGTTCCCGGCATTTTTATACGATATAGGTGAAGAAAGGGCATATTACAGTTCAGCTAATTTCAGGCGGATCTCCGAGAGCTTTCATCTCAGGGACGAGGACTACTGGAACACGTCAAGAGAATACAGCAGCCACAGCCTGTGCGAGCATATGCATATGACCAGATACCGGCTGATCGATCCGGTTAATCCAGAAGGGCCAAGAATCAGCTGGGTGTTGATCCCGATTATCATGAACAAAGTGACACAGGCATATTTTGTTGTGATGGAGTCGAAGGATTTCCTGGACTACTGCGACGAATATTCTATACGGATTGCGTTTCTGGAGCTTCAGTCGGTCTATGAACAGATCATGGTTGCACAGAGTATCGGTAATATAGGGTTCGAGAATTTTGTGTTGTATGCTCTTAACCATTGAGAAGGATCAGGACAGACTGATCTATCAGGCGAGTCAGCACGGGATCTCTATGTCGAAAAAGTATATATGCATCATGTTTGCTCAGACACAGGACGAGACGGTAAGCGTAAGGGATGAACGCAAGAATTTTGTGAGGAGTTTTTTGGACAGCGCCGTTTCCAATTTCGGAAGGATAGCGTTCTTAGATGAGAACAGGGGAATCATTCTCTGGGACGCGCAGGAGGGAGATAAATATGATCTGGAATATTTTAGCCGGATATTGGAGGAGTTCCGCATCAAAGTAAAAGCAAAATGTAAGGATGTGGAATTAGAATTTGCCGTATGCAGGGATGAGATCAACCTGCTGTCCTTGAAGGATGGAGTGAAAAAATGCCAGAAAGTAATGGCAATGGGCAAGAAATTATTTCCGCAGGATCATATCTGGGATTACGGAATGCTCGGCCCTTACGCGTGGATCGACATTCAGGAGGACGAGCTGGAGGCTATGCTGAGCGAGTACCGCCTGTTGCTGCAGGATGAGAAGAACAGGGAGCCGTTAAAGACATTAAAAGTATATCTGGAAAATAATATGAACTTCAGCGTTACGGCAGAGAAAATGTATGTCCACATCAACACGATCCGAAAGCGGATCGATAAGATGAAGGAGCTTCTTGACCTGTCTCTGGATGACAGGATCGCCAGGCTGAAACTGGAGATGCTGCTGCAATTTCTGAATTTGTAGCGGCTGATGATAAGGAAATATAAGGAAGCATCCCCCTCTTTCTTGACAGTAAGGAGGGGGATTGTTACACTTATACTATCGTTGTATCAAGACGGCAGGGGAACGAGAGAAACGGAGAGTGTAATGTATGCAGGCATATCTACTTGCCCCGCGGTTTCGCGGGAACAGAGCAAAACAGATCGCAAGCGCAGTCTTGCTGGCAGCGGCGCTTGTACTGAGCATAACCGCGAGGATGGTTCCGGGATTCGCCCAATGGTACAGCACACACCTGTATCCTGTATGGGTGGGCAGTCTCGGGCGGCTGACGGGATATCTGCCCTTCTCGGCAGCAGAAATACTGCTGTATCTTCTGCTGGCTGCCATAGCGCTGCGGGCGGTTAGATCAGCCGCGGATATCAGGAAGAAACAGACGGGGTATAAAGGCGCAGGATGGGATCTGCTTCTGCTTGCGGCAGCGCTTTGTTTCCTGTATGTGGTAAACTGCGGGATCAATTACCATCGGGATTCATTTTCCGAATGCTCGGGGATCCAGGCAGAAGAGTATACGGCGGATGAATTAAAGGCGGTATGCCAGTGGCTTACGGATAAGGTGGCCGATTACGCCGGCAGTGTGCCGCGCGGCCCAAACGGCGGTATGGTTCTGAAGCTGGATCTGGAGGACAATGCGGCAGAGGCAATGAGAGCTCTTAAGGATGAATACCCGGAGCTTGAAGGCTATTATCCTCAGCCGAAAGAGCTGATGAATTCCTGGATCCTATCCGTACAGAATCTAAGCGGAGTTTACTCGCCGTTTACGATAGAAGCGAATTATAACGGCGATATGCAGGATTATAATATTCCGTTCACGGCTTGCCATGAATTGTCCCACCTGCGGGGATTCATGCAGGAGCAGGAGGCTAATTTTATTGCGTTCCTTGCGTGCAGCGGATCCGAAGAAGAGGCATTCGCGTACAGCGGGTATCTGATGGGATGGATTCATTGTATGAACGTGCTATACCGGGCGGATTACGATGCATGGGAAGAGGTGCGCAGCCAATTGCCGCAGGAAGCGGAGCAGGATCTTAAGCTGAACAGGGAATTCTGGGCGGAGTATGACGGCAGGATCGCGGAGGTATCGAACCGGGTCAATGATACATATCTTAAGGCGAACGGACAGTCGGACGGGGTGAAAAGCTATAACCGGATGGTCGACTTGATCGTGGCATATTATGAGAGAGACGGCCGTTGAATGTGTATTTTGGCAGCAGTTCAGACCAGAAGTTATAGCTTTATTCCTGATAGGGCGTCGGCGAACGAGGTATTGATCGCCTCGTCCTTTTGTTTTTTCAAATATTTCTGAACATCCTTCTTGGTCACTCCGGCGCCTTCTTTCTCTCTTCGGGCTTTGAACGCGGAGAGCTTCTCCTTGTAACCGCAGGCGCAGACGAAGGTCTCTTCCGAACCCTTTTTGATCAGCTCCATCTTCTTGTGACAGTTCGGACAGCGGGCGTTGCTTGAACGCGCAACGGTCTCGCGGTAGCCGCACTCCCGGTCCTGGCAGACCAGAAGACGGGCGTTCTTGCCGTTGACAGCAAGCATCCTCTTGCCGCAGCGGGGGCATTTGGTATTGGTCAGGTTGTCGTGCCGGAAGGTGCCGTCTGCAGACCGGATCTCGTCGATCAATGCCTGGGTATAATTCTGAATATCCTGGATAAATGAATTCTCTTTGCGTTTCCCTTTGGCTATATCTGAGAGCTGCAGTTCCCACTGAGCGGTTAGCTCTGGTTTTTTCAGGTCTTCCGGGACCAGTTCAAGAAGCTGTTTTCCTTTTGAGGTGATCAGGAGTTCATTGCCCTTCTTCTCGATCAGAAATGAATGAAAGAGCTTCTCTATAATGTCCGCCCGTGTGGCAACGGTTCCAAGGTCAGAATTCTCCATTGCCGTGAGCAGGGCAGCCTCGGTATAATGCGCAGGCGGCTTAGTCTTGCCGGTGTTGACGGAGATTCCCATGATCGGCAGTTTATCTCCCCGCGTCAGTTCAGGGAGAGATTGTTTTGCGGTGCGGCCCTGGGAGCTGGAATCAATACTATCCCAATCACCGGATTCATCTTCATCCATGAAGCTGCCGGCGTCCGTATCATACACAGCCTTCCATCCGGGCGCCAGAACGATCCTGCCCCGCGCCGTAAAGCTCTGACCGGCAGCGTAAGATCGCAGGGTCGTCTGTTCATATTCAAAGGCGGGATAGAGGACGCTGATGAATCGGCGCACGACCAGATCGTAGATCTTCCTCTCATCATTGCTCAGATGCGCCAATTGCACATACTCTTCTGTCGGAATGATCGCGTGGTGGTCGCTTACTTTTGTGTCGTCTACGAAGGCTTTGCTGGTTTTGACGGGGCTTTTAAGCAAATGTTGGATAAATGTCTTATACGGCCCTGTATTGCATGCTTTCAGCCTGTCCTTGATGGTTGGGACGATATCTGTTCCGATGTAGCGTGAATCGGTCCGGGGGTAAGTGAGTATCTTGTGATTCTCATACAGGCGTTGCATGATATTCAGAGTCTCTTTCGCAGAGAAGCCGTAACGTCTGTTGGCGTCCCGCTGTAATTCTGTCAGGTCATAGAGACCTGGAGCAGGGGTCTTTTTCTTGGATTTCTGTATGTCTGTAACGGTTAGAGCCTGCCCGTCAAGCTGTGTCTTAAGGTCTGTGATGAATCCTTTCTGGAATGAGCGTGTGCTTCCGTTCTTTTCATGCTGCCAGTTCCATTTGACAGTACCGGCAGTACAGGTGAGTTCATAGTATTCTTTCGGCTGAAAGGAACGGATCTCCTGCTCCCGGTTCGCAATGATGGCCAGGGTGGGAGTCTGTACGCGTCCGCAGGAGAGCTGGGCGTTATATTTGCAGGTCAGGGCGCGTGTAGCGTTGATCCCGACCAGCCAGTCTGCTTCGGCGCGGCTCTTGGCGGCGTAATACAGGTCGTTGTACTGGCGTCCGTCCTTCAGGTGTGAGAAGCCTTCGCGGATGGCCTTGTCGGTAACAGAAGAGATCCAGAGCCGCTTCAAGGGCTTGCGGCAGCCGCTCTTATTAAGGATCCACCTTGCCACCAGTTCGCCTTCTCTCCCTGCATCGGTCGCAATGATCACTTCGGAGATGTCCTTGCGGAATAACTGGGTCTTGACATTATGGTATTGTTTGGATGTCTGCTTTATTACGATCAGGTTCCATTGCTTCGGAATCATGGGAAGGTAAGAGAGGCTCCATTCTTTGAACTTCTGATCGTATTCTTCCGGGTCGGCAAGGGTTACAAGATGGCCCAGCGCCCATGTAACGACATATTGGCTGCCTTCTATGGCTCCGGGAAGATTCTTATGGCAATTCAGCACCCTGGCAATATCCCGGGCTACAGAAGGCTTTTCTGCTAAAACGAGTGATTTCATATATTATGATCTCCTTTATATTGTGTCGAAGTGTACAGAAGGCTTGGCGCCTGGTGTATTGTCTGCATTATATCCGGCGAAGCTCTGCAGAATATAGTATACACGGTACTCCATCAAACATAGCGGATTTGAGACAATTTGTCAATAGAATGCATGTATTCTATTATGAAGCCTGAATCCCCGCCGATATATTTATATAAAGGTAATTTCGGAGTGAATGGATTGCAGGATGAGAGGAATTCATTCGTAGAAGAGATGTAGAGGAAGAGGAAGGGGGATCTCTATGCAGGTAAAGAATAACAGGTACTACACAGATGCGCAGGCTATAGGATTGTCCCAGGTGAATTCTCAGAAGGAGTCGGATGGCAAGAATACGGCGGAACAGACCGGTGCGGCGTCAATGATGAATTATCTGACACAGAAGTATAAGAATATAGATTTCAGCTTCATTTCATTTGATAATAATCGTCAGATCAGTCAGTATGGATCGACTCAGAGGGGAACGAACAATGTGGCGATCTCGGAGAAGCTGTTGGAGAGGATGAGTACGGATGATAAGCTTCGGCAGCAGGTTGAGGATATTTTGGATCATATGAGCAGTTATCAGAATTCGGCGAAGGTCGAGGCATTTCTCTGTGATAAGAATCTGGTAGGTATGGGGCTTGTCATTGACGAGGAGGGCCAGGTATCCAAGTGGACGGCTATGAAGGAGAAGGATAAGGAGAGTTATCCTACGTGGTGGAGAGATAAGGAGTCGACTTCGTTCTATGCCAATGAGAAGAAGAAGACGCCTAAGACGAGGACCTACAGTTTCTCGCATACTTCGAATATGATGCGCTTAGCGAGCGCCAGGGATGTGAAGTCGGTCAAGGGCTTGATCTCAGCCAAGTACGGAGAGATGCTGAGGGTTAAGTCACAGGTGAGCGATCCGGCTGAGGCGGCGGCGGTGATCCGTAAGATCAAGTCGGTGATCCAGAGCGGGAATATCAAGGTCGCAAGACTTCATAAGGAAGAGAACTTAAGGCTTCGCCAGAAGTCAGCAGAGCGTAAGATGAAGGAGAAGCTTGCAAGGCAGCTTGCACAGGAGCTTAAGCGTAAGCAGAGCTCCAGGATGGGGCAGGAGCGTTGTCAGACCGCCGGTCTGGATGATGTACTGGGGGCTCCGGTCAGTGACGAGAGATTCAGGCAGATCGCGGAGCAGTATGTGGATACCCTGTCGTCAACGGCATTGGCGGCGGAGATGCCGTCTTTGGGTGCAGCAGCAGCCGGGAGCGGTGTGAGCGTAGAAGTTATGTCAGCGCCGGTGACTTCGGTGGCATCTATTGATTGTTCGGCGTAATAGTGATGAATAAGAAAAGGGAGTTGCTGGGAAATAATCCTAACAACTCCTTTTGTCTGCTTATTATTTTTTCTTCAGGATCTCATCCAAGACCTGTCTGGAAGCAGTTGCGGAAGCCATCTGGTTCTCGGCAGCGGCTTCTTTCAGTTCAGAACGGAGGATCGGTATCTCTTTGGGAGCGTCGATCGCGAGCTTCACCCAGTCTGTTCCGGTGTCAACGACGGTCAGCGTTATGTTATCATTAATGGAAAGGGATTGCCCCTTCCTGCGTTGCAATATCAGCATACATTAACCCTCCTTACGCATATCGCCAAGGGAATGGCGGAATGTATATTCCGGGTGATCAAGAATCACTTGCTTAGCCTGACGGTTCATTGCATTGACTGCGAGAGGAGCTTTCAGGTTCACGGTGGATTCTTCGACGGAATCTCGGATCACCCCTATGACATAGAAGGAAATGTCGTCTATGGAATCTGCACCAAGCTCTTTTAATTCATGAGAAGGGAGGAGCGGTGCGTAGTCCGGGAATATTGTAAACGGATTCATCAATATAAAGGAAAGTGTTTCGTCTGCCAGGCATTGGAGAGAGATCATAGAGTCGTCATTCTCCTGAAATGGGATGGGCAGATACTCTGTAAAGCTTTCAAAACCGATCAGTCCATTGATGATATGAATTGTCTCTTTCTCTTCATAGGAAATAGGTCCAAAGTATTTTGCATTAATATTCAAATGTGATACCTCCTGGGAATCCGAAAATCTGCTGATAGCGAGATTGGATTCTGTAATATTAAAAAGTAAGGGCTTTGTTCTAAGCCCTTACATCGATTGGTTCATAGTTTGGATCTGCACTCGGCGGAACGTAGATAGGACCGCCAACATATTCAATTCGAACTTCTGGACGCTGTGTGATTGACATCTCAATATTGCCAGGTATAAACTCAAAGTTGCCATTCGCTATCTTCAAATCAAAGTTCAATTTATCCATCTCATAATTGATTGTTAGATCAGCGGCCTCATAGCTGATGTCCACAGGCGCGGATGGTGTGAAGCCGAGCTGGAATTCGCCGGTAGGAGCGGCAGTCCTCTGCTGCATGATCTGTCCGATAACATCTTCGCCGATCTTGGCGTTCAGTAACAGGTGTCCTTCTTGTGCCATCTGGGCGGTGGCGCTGTAAGCAGCCTCTTTTCCCTTCTGAGCAGTCTGAGCAACGCTTCTTACTGTTGTCGGAACAACAGAATTCCGAGCTTCAGTTGTATCCAGATTCAATTTTACAGGACGGCTCTTGATGGAGAGTCCGCCATCATTCCGGCTGATTTCCAATTCTGCTCTGGATCGGGAATATTCCAGACGGGCATTATTAATCTTCAGTTCATATTGAATAGGGACTGATGTTATTTTGATGAGTTGATTCATACAAGTATACCTCCTTTCTCATTCTTTTTATATACTTAATTCATAAAATCAATAAATGAAGGTGTCAATATATTATTACCAACCTTTAATGCGGCATTGTATGCATATTGAGCCCAGGAGAAGTTCATGATCGCTTCTGCCATATCAATATTGACAACGTTATCAATCTGTGTGGTCAGGTTAATCTCGTTGGTTTCAAGACGTTCCTTTGTAGTAGTAAGGAATTCTGTCTTCGTACCAAGAGTGGTTACATGCTGCAAGACATTATTACGCTGACCGTCAAACGTGCCTAAGAGTTCTCTGTAACCCTCGTAATCGAACTCCTCTGCAGCTAATTTATCTGCAATCTTGCCCATGAGAAGAATCATGTTCTTGGTATTGTCGCCCTTGGCCTCCTCATCGTATCCTACTAATTTAATGCCGGGAAGACTAATGTTGAAAGCGCTTGAATCCTCTACAGTAACACCATTTCCATTGGCATTGTCACTAATGTTAAGACCGAAGCCCAAATCTACATAAGAGGTGTCGTTGGCTAAATTCTTTAACCGTTCTTTACCGTCATTAGCGTCAACTACATTGTTTTTGTCGTCATAAAGTATACCGGTGGTAACGTCAACATTCCTATATAGCAATACCTGTTTTGTATTTCCAGTTCCAGTACCATCGTCAACATCTGCAAGCCTGAAAGGAGGTGTCATCCCATCGCTTCCGGCAAATACATATTTACCTTCGTAGCTGGCATTCAAACTCAAAACCATACTTTCCTGCGCATCGCGCCATGCTGTTGCATAGGTCAGACGTGTATCACGGGAACCGTTCGTTCCGTTCAGGGCTTCGAGACCGTACTGTTTGTTCAGTGTCAATGCGATGTTACTGATCTGCATCGCACCGTCTTCCTGAGCATCCTGATAAGACTGGACATCTTTTACCTGGTTTAAATAGTCTTCGTTTCTTGCGTATTTACGATTCAATACAGCGGCGCGTAATGCACTGGAAGGATCTTCCATAGTGGAGTTAAACCTTCTCTGCGTCATAACCTGAGTTCTTGCAATATCCAGATTCGACATGGAAGCCCCAAGATTCGATTTATAATTTCTTAATATAGCATTCGTAGTAATTCTCATATTAGACCTCCTTGTTACCTTCCGACAACGCCGGTTCTGTTGATCAATACGTCAAGCGCTTCATCTAAAGTTGTCATAAGTCTTGCTGCAGCGGTATAAGATTGATTGTAGTGCAGCAGGTTCATTCCTTCCTCATCTAACTGAACGCCGGATACTCCGTCTCTGGAGTTGGACGTCTGATTCAGAACAGAAATCTGGTTAGCCAACATGGTACTCTCTGACTTGTAATCAATACCCAAGGTTGCTTCGAGATTGGCAAAGCAATCATGGAAGCTTCCGGAATAAAACTGCTTGCCGTCAACTTCAAACGAAATCTTATTTTCCAATAATTTGACCATGTTCAGAATGTTCTCATTAGCGGTAGAACCGGTCTCTTTATCAGTGACAACATAATTGTTAGAAGCGGTTATCTTGTAAGTACCATTTGCCCAACCGTCGGCAATCTTGATGTTGGAAGCCGTGAAGTTTGTTGAACCATCCTTTGTTTCAAATAGAGGATAAGCATAAACAGGAATCGGTTTTCCGTCGGCACCTGTTATTTGATTTCCTTGGTCATCAAGCTCATAAACAGTATTTCCGCCCGCGTCTGTTAAATATTTTCCACCTGGCGGAACTATAATATTATCATCTTTGTCTCTTAAATTAATAGGCCTACCATTAGCATCTTTTGGAACGTTCATCTCGTTAAATTTCTCAGCAAACGTAGCCACCAAAGAATCTAATGCCTTCTCATAATATCCAATTCCTCTGAAATCGCTTCCGTCGAAATCACCGGACTTATTGATCAGATCCAGAGTTCCCTTCAATGTACCGGATCCTAACTTCTCCGTAACTTCATCCGTACCGCCCTTAGCATCCGACAAAATCAGTTTTGCAGACTTATTATTAACAATAGCGTCGAACGAAGCAGCACGGCTGTCGGAAATAAGAGAATGTTTTACACCGTCTGTATCTGTGAAAACAACATCTAAAACCTCTACATACTGATTTGGTCCGATCTCCTGATCGCTGTACTTCACAGTAATCGGCAGATAACTTCCAAGTTCATCCAACAGAGAATTTCTCTGATCCTGAAGTTCAAGAGCCGGGTTGCCAAGAATCTGGCTGTTCTTGATGCTTACATTCAGATTCGCAATATTATCCAATAACTGGTTCAAGTCTCCCACGTCCGTGGTAGCAAAACCGGTCTGAACATTCTCACGTACATCTTCAAGACGAACGGAATTCTCGCGGAACAGATTCAGCAGGATCTGCATCTTGGAACGAACCATGGCGTCATTCTCATCGTTACCGATACCAGCCGGAGTAGACAGTGTGTTCAGAGCACTGGTAAGAGAGATGAAAGCATCTCGTACACCGGACATAGTAGCTTCATCGAAGATAGGCGTCAATAATTCAAAACCGGCTGCATGGGCATCAGAAGTTCCCAGCTTACTGATCTGAGAACGATACTGAGCATCCAAAAACGGATCCCGAAGCTGGGAGATTCCTGTCATCTCTACACCAAAACCAACCTTAATATTGGACTTGGAATTGCAGTAATCACCTCTCTGTGTATTCAAGCTGGCAATATCCAGACGCTGTCTGGTATAGCCGGGGGTGTTAATATTCGTAATATTCTGGCCGGTCACGTCAAGGGCACGCTGGCTGGCGGCCATACCTAACTGGGCAGTGGTGAATCCGGCAAATGTAGAACGTATCATAGATATCCTCCTCCTGATCTATTATACGGAGCGGCTTGTAAAGCGCTTCCGGTTGTCGTTGTCATTCTTCTTACCTGCTGCAGTATAGGTATCCTGACCGGGTCCCTCCGCAGCGAGGGCTGATTGTATCACATGAAGATTCACTTCAATGATGTTCTTGGCGCTGTCACTTACGGAACGGAAAGCAGTAACCCGTTCGGATAGCTGGTCAAACAAAGGCTTCAAAGAAGCCGATGTCTCTGACGGAGCTTCCTCAAGGATCCGGCGGAAAGTAAAACCTTCCATACCGAGACGCTTCTGTTCTGTCTCGCGCTTCTGCTCCAGACCACGTAATTGAAGAACGGCAGCCTGTTCCTTGTGCATGCAGTCTTCCACGAATGTGACGCGGTTCTTGACGGCTGCATCAAGCTTCTCCTGTTCAATCGAAATCAAATGGTCAAAAAGAGTGATAAATTCTTCAATTACTTTGGTAAATGCAGTAAAATCATTCATACTCAATATGTCCTCCTATAGCAGCAACATCCTTGCCGCTATGGCATGGGCATCAACATGATACGTTTTTGCGGTGATCTGCTCCTGAAGATTATGAAGCTTATCTGCCGATGCGGTATCTTTAATCTCGGAAGACAACCGCCGGGAAACATCTTTGGCAAATGTACGCTCTTCTATCTGCCTTGGATCAGACTTTATAATAACAGCATCAAAGTTGTGTCCATCATTGGAAACTGCAGAAGGAGTAGAATTGTCCTTGGTATGAATACGCAAATCCGCATAATTATTCATTACATTATTGTTAGTAGTTATTTTCATACTGTACTCCTTTTTGGGATATTGTGAACTCTGTTAACGGATAAATCATGTTAAATTCTGTCGATAAATAAGTGCTGCCGACCACCGTTAACCGAGCCAGTTATCTTGCTATATTATGAATATCGGCACAACTTTCGGATTCATAACACTTAATAAAAGAAACTTGGCATCTGTTCGGAACAGTTTATTTAATTTATTTTTTGAGATGATTCATCAGGACGGAGGCAATATTTTCACAGGAAGCCTGCGTACATACGGCGCCGATATTGTATGCAACCATAGGCATTCCGTATACGACACAAGAGTCCTTATCCTGCCCGATGGTGAATGCCCCGCTCTGACGCATCTTAAGAAGACCGTCCGCACCGTCGCGTCCCATACCGGTCATAATGATACCGACCTTGTTGATCGCGACGTTTTTCGCAATAGAATCGAACAGCACATCAACAGAAGGACAATGGCCGCTTACCTTGGCGCCCGGACGGCACTGTACCATATAATTGCGTCCGGAACGGACAACTTCCATCTGTTTGGCGCCGGGAGCGATCAGGGCCAGCCCGGGCTTAATGATGTCTCCGTGCTTGGCTTCGCGTACTTCCATGCTGCAGATTCGGTTCAGACGCTGAGCATACATGGCTGTAAATCCCTCCGGCATATGCTGGGTGATGACCATTCCCGGGATATTGCCGGGGAGCCTCTTTAAGACTTCAAGGGTTGCTTCAGTTCCGCCGGTAGACGCGCCCAGTCCGATGATCGTGGAATCAAGTACATTGCGTGACAACGGAGGGAACGGCATCGGCTTGGCAGCGGCCTGTGATGAAGACGGCATCGGCGCCTGTGCTGCAGGCCGTCCGTGCTGCTGCGGCTGAGATTGAGGAGCTGGCGCAGCGGATGGAGAACTGATGCGTACCTTCGCTTTTGCCGCGGTCTTTACCTTCAGTGCAAGAGATGCAAAGAAAGCATCTTTGGAATTCTGAACGCTCATATCAGGCTTGCGCACGAAGTCAACAGCACCGGCTGACAGCGCATCAAAAACACTCAGATTCAGAGAAGATACAAGAACTACCGGGAGCGGATTCGTGGGAAGCAGCTGCTTCAAGAATTCAATACCGTTAAGTCCGGGCATCTCTACGTCCATAGTGAGGACGTCAGGCTTCAGTTGAGGGATCTTCAGCTTGGCGTCATACGCATTGATCGCATAGCCGATGATCTCAATGCCAGGCTGTGAAGACAAATTCTGCATGATCGCTTGTCTGAACAGAGAAGAGTCATCAACAACCAGTACCTTAATTGAATTATTCATATAACATTCCTTTCTTACGCTCGCTATGGCGTAGCTGTTATTAAAATTATTGTGGCATCAACAATTCAAAAGCCGCTTCTGAATTGTCAAAAGCAGCTTAGTATTATTAGTTTATTTAAACTTTTCGATAAGTAGCAGGTTTTAGATACTTGTAAGGCGTTGTCGCCTTATTCAGACTCTCCGAGTGACCGATCAGAAGATAGCCGCCGGGATTCGTCGCATCGTAAAACCGCTTTACTAACGCCTCTTTTGTTGGCTGGTCGAAGTAGATCATTACATTTCTGCAGAAGATCACATCGAATTTTAAGCGGAAACGAATCGGATCCATTAAATTAAACGTGCGGAAGATCACGTTGGACTTGATCTCAGGAGCCACGGTGTAAGTGCCGGGCTGTCCGGTGGAACGGAAATACTTGGATTTCCAGCCGGGTGAGAGTTCCTTCAGAGAATCTTCGTCATAAACGGCGTTCTTGGCGGCGATCAGAGCATTCTGGGAAATGTCAGTCGCGAGAACCCGGGTATCCCAGGCGGAAGCCTTGGCGCCGAAAAATTCCTTGATAATCATGGAGATCGTGTAAGGCTCTTCGCCGGAAGAGCAGGCAGCGCTCCATATACTGAGTACCTTGTCCTTCTTTGTCTCTACGAGATAGGGGAGAATCGTGTCCTTGAACAGTTCAAAATGAGCGCCCTCCCTCATGAAAAACGTATAATTGGTAGTAAGCTTATTCAGCATCAGTTCGAGATCTTCCGGCTTCTTATTCGTGACCAGGTTGTCGATATACTGTTCAAAAGAAGAAAAGCCCATGGACAAGATCGTATTCGAAAGCCGGCCAATAATCAACTGACGCTTTTTCGACAGGTCAATTCCATAATTCTGGTGTACAAACGTTACTAAACGTTGGAAGTCCTTGTCATTGATTGTTAACATATTCTGCTGCTCCTTTGTATTTCTCGGGTAGGAACCGTTAAAGACTGATTCTTTAACAATTCCTTAGTATGTCTGGACAAGCTGCTCGCAATCCAGGAAAAGGATCACGGAGCGTTCGGAAGAAGAGATCATTCCGCTGATCAATTCCTGCTGATTCTCAACCGGAACAGGTGATATCTTACTCTGATCAATATCCATAACCTGCTGAACTGCATCCACAATGATACCAATGTACACGGAATTAATATTCAGTACAATGATGCAGGTGGAACTGGTGTATTCGATAGATGGTTTGCCCATGCGCAGACGGATATCAATGATAGGGATGATCTGCCCGCGCAGATTGATAATGCCCTTGACATAATCAGGAACAAGAGGAACCATGGTGATCGCGTGATTTGTAATGATCTCAATGACATAGTTCGTGCTTACTCCGATGTTAAGTCCGTCTGAGCTGAATGTTAGGAAACGCTCTGTAGAGACAGGCGCGGCTGCCTCTACTGCTTCATTTGCTGCTGTATTTACTGTATCTGCTGACATAATTATTCCTCCAGTTTTTTGTAAGCTTTAATATTGGTTCTGAGTCGCTGCATATAAATTGCTGATATCCAGGATCAAGCTTATATTGCCGTCGCCGAGGATGGTACATCCGCCGATTCCTGAATTCTTGATGTTGAAATTGCCAAGGAACGGAGAGAGCGGTTTTACAACCACCTGCTGTTCCCCGAGCAGTTCGTCTACAAACAGACAGTAGGACTTATCTGCAGTCTCAACCCAGATCAGGATACCGTCTTCGATGTTGGTGATCTCAGTCTCAATATTATATAATTCATGTATCCTTACAATAGGATAGAATGTATCTAAGCACTTAATGATCTCATTGCCGTTGGCGTCGAGAATAACTTCTTCTCTCTGCGGCTTGAAGGACTGACGGATGTTGGCGATCGGAATGGTGAACATGGACTTGCCGACCGAGATCTCCATACCGTCTGTAATAGCCATGGTAAGAGGAATCTTAAGAGTCGTACAGCTTCCTTTGCCAAGCTCGCTTGTAATGGAAATAGTTCCGCCCACTGCTTCAACATTCTTCTTCACTACGTCCATACCAACCCCGCGCCCGGAGAATTCGGTAACTTCTTCGTTGGTAGAGAAGCCCGGAAGCATAAGAAGAGAGAGGATCTCCTTCTTCGAATAATCGCTTGCCGGCTTGGTAAGGATACCGTTGCGTTCTGCCTTGGCAAGAATCTTGTCAGGATCCATACCCTGTCCGTCGTCGCTGATGGAGATGATAACTTCGCTTCCGGTATGCGCCGCAGACAGAACGATCTCAGCCTGGGCATCCTTGCCTGCTGCAATACGTTCTTCGGCTGTCGTCTCAACACCGTGATCCATAGAGTTACGGACGATGTGCATGATCGGATCGCCGATACTGTCTACGACCGTCTTATCTACCTCTGTGTTCTCGCCGACCAGTGTAAGGCGCACGTCCTTATTCAGCTTCTTCTTCATATCACGGACGATACGGTTCATCTTCTGGAAAGTTCCTGACAGAGGAACCATTCGAAGAGACATAGCAATATCCTGCAGGTCATCGGTCAGCTTCCTTAACTGACGGGCAGACTTCATGAAGTTATCAAGCTTAAGATTCTGCAGGTCAGGAGAAGAAGTAACCATGGATTCCGTGATAACGATCTCGCCTACGATAGCAACCAGACTGTCTAACTTAGACAGGTTAACGCTGATGAGGCTCTGCTTCACAGGCGCGCTTGTATGTGTAGCAGCTGCCTGCGGAGCCTTGGAGGCCGGAGCGGAAGCCGGAGTTGTATCGGCCGGCGCGCTGGCAGTGATCTCGCTTGGAGCAGCCTGTGCACTTGCAGCGGCAGGCGCTTCTTTGGCAGGTTTTGAAGCGGCGTTCTCCAGGACCTCGTAAGTATGGATGCTGTTCTGCAGCTTAACGACCTGGAGCGCCTTCTCTACATCTTCTGATGAAGAAAGGGCAACATAGAAACCGTTGTCAACGATAGCTTCGCTGGTGCTTGAATCAGTCTCTACATCCTCTGGATAATGTTCGAACTGAAGGTCGATCTCTCGCAGCGCAGTAATCAGCATGAAAGCACGAAGGTTCTCCATACCGGAGCCTTCTTCGAAATGAACCCGTATAAAATATGGCATAGCGCTTGCAGGGCATCCTGCAAGTTCCTGATTGATGAGAGCGATCGCTTTCTCATCAGCAACCGGCATATCGGAAGCAGCTTCTCCCGCAGAAGAATCGTCGGAAGACTTATTCCCGGAAGAACTGATTTTTTCCAAAAAACTATTAATATTATTGATGATTGGGTCGATATTAGTGCTAAGGGGCTCATCGTTTTCGATTTTTTCAACCTCCACACGAAGAGCATCCGTTGACTGGAACATCAGATTGAACAAATCGGTTTTGTGGGATTCGTCCAGGGAATCCATTCCGTTTTCACGGATATAGAAGAACAAGTCCTCTATATGATGAGCGATTTCCATCAGTGTAGAGAATTCCATCATGGCTGATGAGCCTTTGACCGTATGCATGATGCGGAAGATCTCATTGACGTCATTCGTTGTGAAATCGGCATTCTTTTCTGCTTCTATTAAAAGTTCGTCAAGCTGTTCCATAAGAGTGTTTGTTTCATAAAGATACATTTCAAGCATGTTATCCATAATCTTAGTACCGCCTTATCTTAATAATGATGTTAATTGATATTTAAATGTATTTATTTAGATATATCGTCAGGATAGCGGGAAAGGATAAGAGTAAATTATAGAGTAGGTGAAAAAATGTCAAATATTTTAAAAGTAACGACCCCAACCGTCGGATATGACAATAATTCAGTAAATAATAAACCGACCCCATCCCAGCAGGCAGAAGACTTAAGTATCAAGAATCCGGTGGAAGCGAACAGAGTAGGAAGGGCAGACGGGAGAGCGGAGTCCGGCGGGAACGACGGAGGTCGGGGAATTGCGTACGACTCCAACTTCGGAAGCTTCATACAGTCCTTAAGAGATCTACCGAGACTCAGCGAGGCTATGAGTAAGATGATCTTCGGAGGTATGGCGAATCTCGTAGAGTCAGGAATCACGAAGGGGACGGCGGAAGATATCCAGGCATTTTTTCAGATGCTTAATATGTCGCCGGAGAAGCTGAGTGAATTCCTGAAGTCTCAGATGGCGGGGGCGAACCGTCTGCAAGGGCCGTTGTTTGATGTGCTTCGTCAGATTATGGATGAGGCAACGACAGTAGAATTGAAAGCGGGAGTGTTAGATCTCCTTAAGAAATATAATGATATGTCGTCAGGGAAACACCTCATGGAGAATATCAAGGGAACGCTGGAGGATATTGAGGCGCGGATGTTCAAGGGGGACAGAGAAGGCCTGATGAAGCTTGCTATGAAGCTTAAGCCGCATACGATGGACAGCAATGCCGCGAATGTGAGGCTTCTGAAGGAGCAGATCATCCCTTATATGGGCAAATATGTGGCGGATAACCGGGAGATGGGCAAGCTTCGAGATCTGGTCACGCTGGTTGCATTTAACACATCCAGATATGAGAGCGGAAGCCTTGATAATGTTGTACAGGCGTTTCAGCGGTTGATGGACTTCCCTACGTTCCAGAAGCATTTCAAAGGAATGTCGGTGAATGATTTCAGGGATATGCTTAGGGGTGTTGATTATGACCGGGCGGCAGGAAAGAATGAATTGACGGATAAGCTTCTGAATATCATGCAGGCGGGAGTGAAAGGCGAAGCCGGAATTGAGAATAAGGAAGCATTTGTAAATATTATGCGCAGTATCCTTGTGAATGAGAGCGTCTATATGCCGGTGATGCATGTTATGCTTCCGGTGATCTTAGACGGCGTTCCCATGTTCTCGGAGATGTGGGTAGATCCAGACGAAGAATCAGGCAATCAGGGTTCTAAGGAACGCGGAATCAAACTGCTGATCAAATTTGATATGAAAGATGTTGGCTTTTTTGATATGATGTTGTATTATGAGAAGGGTAAGATCGATATGCTGATTCATTATCCGGAGGAACTGTCTGGTCATGAGAGCGATATCCGTGAGAATATCCGTAAGATCATGAGCAAGAATGAGCTGGAGCTGGAATATCTCGGCGTTGAACAGAATAAGCCGCCGATCCAGGTATCCGCTGCGTTCCCGAAGATATTCGAAAGGAGAAATTCTATCAATGTCACAATATGATGATGTGATGAATAAAAAAGCAGTCGCGCTGCGATATGATGAAAATAAGGATGTGGCGCCGGTGATCGTGGCCTCGGGGCTTGGTTATATGGCGGAGAGAATCGTGGAGATGGCCAATGAGAACGGAGTGCCGGTATATGAGGATAATTCATTGGCGACGGTGCTGACGCAGTTGGATCTGGGAACTGCGATCCCGGAGGAGTTATATCAGGCGATCGTGGATATCTATGCATATTTTCTGAGGTATAATCCCGAGAAGATCCGGGAGAAGAAGGAAGCGGAAGAGGCTGCTGCAAGAGCGGCCGCGGAGGCGGAAGAGGCAGAGAAGGAAGCGGAAGAAGCAGCTGCGGAGGCGGAAGCAGAAGAGGCTGCGAAGACTGCAGGAAGGCAGTCAGCCAGAGGAACAAGAGAGGCACGGCCGAAGGCTGCAGGAGCAGTGAGAACGCCGGGTGCGGCAAGGCAAGCGAAGTCTGGCAAGAGTGTGAAGGAGCGGCCGGTGAAGGCTGCAGGCGAAAGACCGGAGAGAACGGCGGCAAGGAAGAAGAGTTAAGCCATCAAGTGTGAAGGAGCGGCCGGTGAAAGCAGGAGTGCCGAAGCAGGAGACGGCCGGGAAGAGGAAGCAGAGCTGAAAGCTTGTGAGACGCGGCGGCGAGTCATAATATATGATAGAATAGAATGGATTGCTGTATCTTGTGGGATTTGATATAGGAATCCATTTTCATCTTACTTTGACAAACATTTTGCAGATTGTCAGGTGGTCTGCACACTAGGAATTTGTTTGTAAGAAACGATGTATGGGATATGCCGCGGATCCTGGAATGGAAACGGGAAAATTAAAAAGAGAGGGAATGAATATGACAAAAGCGCAAAAGAAACAGGCTGAGGATTTTATCAAACTTCTCGAGCGGGCGCATGACGGGATAAAGAAGACGATTGATACGAAGAATACGGAGGCGGCGCTGGATCTGCTGGCGCAGTGCCAGGAGTGTGCCATTAAGCTTGGAGAGATCATCGAAGCTGTGGAGGGAGAAGACTTTGTTACGATTCCGATGATTGAAGACTACTGTGAATTGGCCTATCAGTTCTATGATAAGATCAGTCAGAATATATATGTCAATTCGAATCAGGTGAGTAAGGCGCTCCGCAAATCCCTGATCAGGATGGGGAACAGCGTGAAGAATGATATCCCGGAGCGCAGGGAGGTTGTATTTCTTCCATATAAAGCATCCATGTGGGATTCGTTGGAAAGCGTATGGAAAGCTGCAGATGAGGATCCGGATTGTGATGCCTATGTGATACCGATTCCGTATTTTGACAAGAACCCGGACGGCAGCTTCAAGGAGATGCACTATGAGGGCGACCAGTATCCGGCTTATGTTCCGGTTACGCATTATGATGATTATGATATTTCCGTGCGGGAGCCGGATATGATATTTATCCATAATCCATATGATGAATATAATTATGTGACGAGTGTGGCGCCGAAGTTCTATTCCAAGAATTTGAAGCAGTATACAGAGAAGCTGGTTTACATTCCGTACTTCGTGCTGGGCGAGATCGATCCGGAGAATGCGGAGGCGCGGAAGGGTATCTCGCATTTTTGTGTTGAGCCGGGGGTGCTCAATGCAGATGTGGTGATCGTTCAGTCGGAAGATATGAGAAAGGCATATATAGAAATCTTGTCAGAAGCAGTGGGCGAAGAGTCAAGGCCGCAGTGGGAGAAGAAGATCCTGGGGCTTGGCTCGCCGAAGATGGACAAGGTACTGGAGACGACGGAGGATGATTTCGAGATTCCGGGAGAGTGGATGCGTGTCCTTGCGAAGCCGGATGGGAGCAGGAAGAAGGTTATCTTATATAATACAAGTGTGACTGCGCTGCTGCAGCATGAGGATAAGATGCTGGTGAAGATGCGGTCTGTGTTTGAGACATTTAAGGAGAGCGTGGATGATGTGGCGCTGCTGTGGCGGCCGCATCCGCTTATTAAGGCGACGATTGAGTCCATGCGGCCGGAACTATGGGCGGATTATGAGAAGCTGGTGGAAGAGTACCGGGCAGAGGGATGGGGGATCTATGATGATTCCGCTGAACTTGACCGAGCTATTGCGCTGAGCGATGCTTATTATGGAGATCACAGCAGTCTCGTGCAGTTGTGCCAGTCGGCGGGGATGCCGGTGATGATACAGGATGTGGAGATTGTGTAAAGTGTATGAATGAGTATGAGCAGATTTCATAATGTAAGTGAAGATTGTTAACTGGTCTGCTGTCCAGGATGTTTTATAAAAAGGAATTTGAAAGCTTGATATTTACTGGAGTAAAGATTCCGAGAGATTATAATATTTATGGGAAGAGAGTAATAGTTATAGGTTAGGATCAACTTATGATGTTGTACCTAATCTATAACTGATGTAATTTTAACGTTGAAGTTGAAAATTATCTGTTTTCTCTTGATTTTATCTCTGTATTATATTAAAATGTTATAAGTCATAGGACACAGAACACAGAACTGTAAAGGGAATTATGAAAGCTGACAGACGGAATGTGCAAGGTACTTCGCCAGGTTTCAAGATGCACGAGTTGGATATTTATACAAAAATCCTTATGATGATTGTGATATTGTGACCAACGCGTGTTTTTTTATTTAAAAACATAAAGTTTATATATTATATTAAATATAAAGTTGTATTAGATAAATAGGGAGGAGATGATATGAAGCATAAAGTATTATTGATATGCAATTATTTTGCCCCAGATCATACTATTGGTGCTGTTCGGACGAGCAAATTGGCAAAATATTTGAAGGATAGTGGTTATGAAATAGAAGTTCTTACAGAAAAGAAAAAAGGTGAAGAAGATGAACTGTTAAAAAATGATGTAAAAGGGATTCCAATTTATTATACGGAAAATTCAAAGAGATTTATTCGGATGCATACGTTTTATGAAAAACTTATACAACCTTATAAAAAGAAACGTTTTGATAATTTAGATAATAGAAAAAGGGTAAATAGGAAAACAGGTAATGTTGAGTTTTATCCATTTGAAACAGCATATCCAATTGTTGGAAGTCTCGACTATATTATAGGACAATTAAAACAGATTGATTTGTTTAGAAATGCAAAACGTCTACTGCGGAAAAAACAAAAATTTGATTTTATAATTACTTCATATGGGGATTCTTTCGCTTACTTTGCTGGAAAGTATTATTGCAAACATCATAAGGATACAACTTGGATATTTGATATTAGAGATTCCATCTATCGTTATAAATTTATACCGGATTATGTGAGTTTAATTCCAAAGCGATATGAGCAGTATATTTGGAAACATGCAGACTGTATTACGGGTGTTTCCAAAGGTATTTGTAAAAGAGTATCTCCCAAGTTTCGCCATAAGGTATGCTGTCTGACAAATGGTTTTGACCAGATAGATCGAAAAGGATTAAAACGAAACAGGATGGATACCTATAAAATGATTTTTACCTACACTGGTTCAATGTATGGTGGGTTGTGTGATTTGTCTGTCTTTTTTTATGTTATGAAAGATTTAATTTTGAATGAGCAGATTGATGAAAAAAGAATTGAATTTCACTTTGCTGGAAATGAATCTGCGTTTCAGATATTCAAGAATCAGGCAGCCCAATATCAATTGGCTGAGCAATGTATATCACATGGGAAATTATCAAGACATGATGCTATGGAGTTGCAGCAACGGTCAGATATGCTTTTAGTGGCTTCTTATGATTACCAAAATTGCAAAGGCGGAGTGATTACCGGAAAGGCGTTGGAGTATATGGGGGCTCGACGGCCCGTTATTGCTGTGATCACGGGAGATATTAAGCATAGTGAGCTTGCAGATATTGTAAGGAAAACAAATATTGGGATTGCATATGAAGACACTCATCGTAGTAAAGACTATGTAATACTGTATGATTATGTGAGACTACAATATCAGAAGTTTCTAGAGACGAATGAAACAGAATATAAGCCAAATGAAACAGAAATATGTAAATATGATTATGAAAATTTGACTAAGCGGCTTGTTAAAATAATGATTCAGGCAGAACGGAGGCATGGAAAGAGATGAGATATGCATTAATTGGATGTGGGAGAATATCGCCAAACCATATTGCGGCAGCGAAAAATAATAATCTCCAGATTGTGGCTATTTGTGATGTGCAGCCAGAATGTATGGAGGATAAAGTGCTAAAGTTTAAATTAGAAGATGTAAAACAATATACAGATTATATTGAGATGATAGAAACAGAAAAACCGGAATTGGCAGCAATCTGCACAGAGAGTGGCAAACATGCACAGATTGCCTTGGAGTGTATCAAACATGGAATTAACTGTATCATAGAAAAACCAATTGCATTGTCTATAAGAGATGCGGATGCAATTATTGCAGCGGCGATTAAATATCATGTGAAGGTCAGTGCATGTCATCAAAACAGATTCAATAAGTCGATACAGATCATTAGAGAAGCAATTGATATGAATAGATTTGGCCGGTTATTTTATGGGACGGCGCATATAAGATGGTGCAGAGATCATGAATATTATAGCAGAGCTTCGTGGCGTGGGACATGGGAACAGGATGGAGGAGCGCTGATGAACCAGTGTATTCATAATATTGATTTGCTTCGATGGATGATGGGCAGTGAAATTGAAGAAGTTGTCGGCATGACAGATCGATTGAATCATAGTTATATTGAGGCAGAAGATATGGGGATTGCGTTGATAAAATTCCGAAATGGAAGTTATGGTATTGTTGAGGGAACAACGGATATATATCCGAAGAATTTGGAAGAAACATTGTATTTGTTTGGGGAAAAGGGGACGGTAAAGGTAGGCGGACAGTCTGTAAACGTAATTGAAGAGTGGAGGTTTTCTGATCTTCTGGATAATCCGGAAGAAGTAAAACAGAGATTTCATGAGAATCCGCCTAATGTATATGGATATGGCCATACACCACTTTATACGGATATGATCAACGCCATAAAAAATGACAGGCAGCCGTATGTTACAGCCATGGATGGGAAAAAGGCGCTGGAACTGGTGCTTGCGATTTATAAATCAGCGGCAGAGGGACAGAATGTGAAGCTTCCGATCACTGATTGTGCAACAACTGATTTTGCGGGACGTTTTCAATAAGAGAAGAGGAAAACATTTATGGAATTTCGTGATTTAAAGCGGCAGTACCAATATTTAAAGGACAAGATGGATGTATCGGTGCAGGAAGTACTTGAAAAAACTAATTTTATTCAGGGAAATCAGGTGTCAGAATTAGAAACGACATTGGCAGATTATACAGGAATGAAGCATTGTATATCTTGTGCCAATGGAACGGATGCCTTACAACTTGCCCTGATGGTATGGAATGTTGGCCCGGGAGATGCAGTATTTGTACCGGATTTCACCTTTTTTTCAAGTGGAGAGGTAGTGGCTGCAGTAGGAGCCGTTCCCATCTTTGTAGATGTAGAACGTGATACATATAATATGGATTGTGATTCACTAGAACGTCTTGTGAAAAAAACAGCAGCAACGGGGAAACTGGTACCCAAAGTGATTATATCTGTCGACCTGTTTGGACAGCCTGCAGATTATAAAAAAATAAAAATGATTGCATCAAAATATCAGATGTTTGTTCTGGAAGATGCTGCACAGGGATTTGGCGGGAGGATAGACAAGAGACTGGCTTGTACTTTTGGGGATATTTCGACTACCAGTTTTTTTCCGGCGAAACCGTTCGGATGTTACGGCGACGGAGGTGCAATATTTACCAATCATGATGAATGGGCAAATTTGCTGAGATCATATCGAGTGCATGGAAAAGGTTGTTCAAAATATGACAATGTACGGATTGGTATGAACTCCAGATTAGATACGCTGCAGGCGGCAGTTCTTTTGACAAAATTCCCTGTTTTTGTTGAAGAAGAGTTGGAATGGGAACAGAATATTGCGAAGATATATACAGAACAGCTTCGGGATTATGTGAAGACGCCAAGTGTAAAAGAGGGTTTTTATTCTAGTTGGGCACAATATACAATTCAATTAGCTGACAAAATAATGCGAGATGGGCTTCAAATGTATTTAAAAGAGCATGGAATTCCAAGCGCAGTATATTATCCCAAACCGATGCATCGACAAGAAGCATTTTGTAATAATTATTACGATGATAATGACTATCCAGTTACAAATAGATTGTCAGAAGTTGTTTTGTCCTTGCCATTTCACCCGTATATGAAAGAGGCGGAGATCAAGCAAGTTTCGGAAATAATAATAGAATATGTAAAAAGGTAAAATGTAATGGACTATTTTGTACATGAGAGCAGTTATATTGATGAATGTGTGAAAATTGGGAAAGGAACAAAGATATGGCATTTTTGTCATATTCAAAAAGGTGTCAGAATAGGGGAAAATTGCTCTTTCGGGCAAAATGTGAATATTTCAAATAATGTAAAGATAGGAAATGGTGTAAAAGTCCAGAATAATGTTTCCATTTATGAAGGTGTTGAACTGGAAGATTATGTATTTTGCGGGCCGTCTATGGTATTTACCAACGACCTGACGCCCAGAGCAAAGTATCCGAAAGGAGCCGCCGGGTATAAGAAGACGCTGGTCAAAGAAGGTGCAAGTATTGGTGCAAATGCAACAATCGTATGCGGCCATACGATCGGAAGAGGAGCCATGGTTGCGGCAGGGGCCGTGGTGACGAAGGATGTGCCGGATTATGCGTTGGTGGCGGGGATTCCTGCAAAACAGATTGGTTGGGTGGATGAATATGGATGCAGTTCAAGTGATAGAGAAGGTATTAATGGAAACGGATGATATTTTTCCGGCTAACTGGAAAGAGATGATTCGTGGAAAAAAAGTTATTTTTTACAATACCGGCGTTACGGGTATGCTGAATGGACGTGAAAAACGAATTGAAAAGATGAAGTGGGTATTCAAATTTTTTCAGAAACGCCCGGAGGCAGTATTGTGGTGGCGGCCGCACCCTTTAGAATTGTCAACCATTCAGTCCATGCTTCCGGAGCTGGAAAAACAGTACAGGGAATTGATGAGACAATATAAGGAAGAAAATATCGGTATTCTGGACGAGAGCGCGGATTTAAAGAGAGCGATCGCGGTATCAGACGCTTATTATGGAGACTGGAGTTCGGTAGCGGAATTATTCAAAGCAGTGAAAAAACCGGTTCTCTACGTCAATGATATGGTAAAAGAGATAAGAGATGCGTTATATTTGCCGGGTACAGTTTGTGTGAAAGATGAATTCTTCTGGTTTATACAGTTAAACAGTAATAAGCTGGTCAAAGTGAACAGGTCGACATATGAGACGGTTGATATCATTAGCATTCCGACGGAAAATCCATATAAGCATCGAATGTATAATTATCATATTATAGATATCGGATCCAGTCTGTTATTGCTATTAGAAAAAAGTAAAAATATATATGAATATGATATTGCATCAGGAAAATTCACTGCATATCCGCTGAAGCCGGAAGATAAACGATTCCATAGTGAGATTGTGATAGAACATGACGGTAAATGGTTCATGTTTCCCTATAATGACAGTGGGATTTTAGAGTATGATCGTCATCTGGGGAATGTTGATTTCAAACTATGTGCGGAATCTCAAAAGATAAAAGCTGCAAAATGTTGTGTGTACATCGGCACAAAGATTTATATGGTCAGCAGTGGGACGAATCGGGTATTTCAATATGATTTTGTGAATCACACCTGTACATTCCGGGATGTAGGAGATCAAAATAATAAATATTGGGGTATTAAAAAGGCTGATAAATACTGGGTACTGCCGCAGCTGGATAAAAAGGCAGTCACTCTTTGGGATGAGGAGAAAGATGAAATAACAGAGCTTAGGAATTTTCCGGATCATTATATGTGTCTGTCAGGAAATGCATATCTTGATATGTATGAAAAAGATGGAAATGTATATCTATTTCCTTTTTATGCCAATATGATTTTAAAGATAGACACAGCCAATAAAATGATTGGACAAGAGTACGCGGATATTTTCTCTGACGCCGGTTACGGGATGAATCCGGAATATTCCGGTGAAGCAATGTTTCTGTGTGCAAAGAGATATGGAGATTGTATCTACACATATGCATTGTATAAAAAGTGTTGGCAGATCTTCGATTTGGAGACGATGAGCGTGGAGAATAGTCCTTTGTTCGAGATAGACAGGCAAGAGTACAGAGAAAAGATCGAATGCATTTTAGATAATGAAGAATACGAAGAGTCATTTTGTGAAGGCGAGAGTGTTCTTATCTGCAATCTAAATAATTATGTGAAAGGCGTACAGAAGGATTTCCATATAGGGAATGCCAAAGCGACTGACAAAGAAAGTGTAGGAGTATGTATTTATGGAATCCTTATGGGTAAGGATGAAAAATAATGGAGAGTTATTATGGAAAAGCTGAATTTCCCGAACCGGGTTACGGTAGAGTTGACGAATGACTGCAATGTTTCTTGTGTATTCTGTAACAGGCAGAAAATATCGATGGATATCGGATATATAGAGGATAAGCTGTTTTATAAAATCATAGATGAGATGGCGCGGCATCTTCCTGTTAAACTGGTTCCCTTTTTTAGAGGCGAGCCACTGATGCATCCCCAACTGATTCCGTTTCTGCAATATGCAAAACAAAAAGGCGTGGGACCGATTCAAATGGCTTCAAACGCACTTCTATTGGATGACCAAATGCAGGACAGGCTTATTGAGGCAGGAATTGATTACTTGTCATTCAGCTTAGATACCGTTGATCCGAAGGTCTATGAGCGTTCAAGAATGTTCGGTAATTTGGAAATCAGTTCGAATCATGTCAAATCTATGGGATTGAAATGTAAAGAAAGAAAAAAGAAAGGCCTGTCGGCGCCGACAATACAGGTCTCAACAATCAACATAGAAGAATATCTGCCAAAACAAAAAGAGTTTATAGAAGAATGGCTTCCATATGTGGATGTTGTACGGGTATATGAACAGCACGACGAAAAAGGTTGTCTGGTGGATCCACAGATAAGGAAAAGCCTGGATGTATTTGAGGAAAGAAAACCCTGTAGAAAAGTATTTACCGATATGATCATATATTGGGACGGAAGAATGGCGTTGTGTAATTATGACTGGAATGAACAGCGAAAAATAGGAAACGCGAATACTATGACTCTGCAGGAAGCATGGGATTCCGAAGAGTATGAAAACGTGAGGAAAATGCACTTATGCAATCAGTTTGACAGAGGAATATGTGCAGATTGTCATCACTGGAAGATTGATTATACAGAAAATGGATTTATTGGCACAAGTTATTATGCAAAAGAGTAGGAAACTCAAGACTTGCATTTTCGATTGCCAGTGATAGAAGAAAGGGATAGCTATGTGCGGAATTGCAGGAATCATGTGTCTTCAAAGGAGAGCGTGTGATGTAGATAAAACAGCGGCAATCGTAAAACATATGACAGACCTGATTGCACATCGGGGGCCGGATGACGAAGGATATCTGACGCTTGATGAGGGGCATGTTTTCCTGGGGCATCGGAGATTGGCGGTTATTGATCTTTCTGATGAGGCAAAGCAGCCAATGCAGAGTGAGGATGCACGATTTGCGATTACATATAATGGCGAGATTTATAATTATCGCGAATTAAGAGAAGAGCTAAAGCGGTTAGGTTATCAATTTGTCACCAGATCAGATACGGAGGTTGTGCTCAAGGCGTATGAAGCGTGGGGCGCGGCTTGTCTGAAAAGGTTAAATGGTATCTTCGCATTTGCAATATGGGATGATGATCAAAAGGAATTGCTTATGGCGAGAGACCGCTATGGTACAAAACCATTATATTATGCGCAGGTATGCGGGCGGCTTGTTTTTGCTTCAGAATATAAAGCAATTTTAGCATATCCTGGTTTCCGAAAGAGATTAAATCTGAAAGCAGTGAAGGAATACTTCACATTTCAAAACATATTTTCTGACAATACCTTCCTGGAAGAAATAAGAATTCTTGCTCCTGGAAGCTATATAAAAATCAGTTATGAGGATAAAAGGATACCTGGATGTACCAATTACTGGGATTTTCAATTTAGTGAAAAGGGAACAAATATTACGGAACAGGAGTATGAAGAAGAGCTGAACCGCTTATTTGTACAGGCAGTTAAGCGGCAATTGATCAGTGACGTACCGATAGGGACATACCTGTCGGGAGGGATTGATTCGGGATCTATTACTGCAATTGCGTCCCAGAGTATACCGGATCTTAAGACTTTTACATGCGGGTTCGATCTTCATTCGGCGTCCGGTATGGAATTGGTCTATGATGAACGGGAAAAGGCAGAATATATGTCGTATCTGTTTAAAACAGAGCATTATGAAATGGTACTAAAAGCCGGAGATATGGAGCGATGCATGGAGAAGCTGGTATGGCATCTTGAAGATCCCCGGGTGGGACAAAGTTATCCGAATTTCTATGCCGCGAAGCTATCTTCAAACTTTGTGAAAGTTGTCTTGGCAGGATGTGGAGGAGATGAATTATTCGCCGGCTATCCGTGGAGATATTATAGGGCAGTTAATTGCCGGCAATTTGATGAATATACGCAGAATTATTATGAGTATTGGCAAAGACTGTTAAAGCAAGATGAGATGCAAGGTTTTTTTGAACCAATCTACAGTGAGATAAAAGATTACGACACAAAGGATGTATTTCGGGGGATCTTTGACAAGATACAAAAAGAGCCTTTATCACCGGAACAAAGTGTAAATTATTCTCTTTATCTGGAAGCAAAGACATTCTTGCATGGCTTATTGGTTGTGGAAGATAAGCTAAGTATGGCACATGGGTTGGAGACGAGAGTTCCATTTCTGGATAATGATCTGGTCGATTTTTCAATGAAAGTTCCTGTCCGGTTAAAACTTTCCATGCTTGATAAAGCTGAGAGATTAAATGAGAATGAGTACGGGAGTAAAGTAGATAAGTACTTTCAGAAAAACAGAGATGGAAAATTAATATTAAGAAAGGTTATGGGAAGGTATATTCCTAAGGAAATTGCAGCAGGCTTAAAACAAGGCTTTTCGGCGCCGGACGCCAGTTGGTTCAGAGGGGAAAGTATTGATTACGTGCACAGTATTATCTCTGATCCCAATGCTCCGATTTACCAATATATTGATAAGAAATATGCGGATAGAATCTTAAGAAAGCATATTAGTGGAGAGGAAAATAAGAGGCTTTTGATATGGTCTATTATAAACTTTAATGAATGGTTACGGCTTTTTTTGTAGGAGTGAGAAACCTAAAACAGAAAATGCTATAAGAGAAGGAATCAGTTATGGAAAAAGTTCTTATCACAGGCGCAACGGGCCTTATCGGAAGAGAGGTATTGGCGCTGTTAGAAGATGAATACGATTGTTGGATTATTGGAAGACGCCCGGTTTCCGGAAAAAGGATACACTTTATTGAGCAAGATATAGGAAAGCCGTTTGATTTAAGTAAATTTCCGGAGCAAGTAGACTATGTGATCCATTTGGCACAGAGCGATAATCACAATGATTTAGAAAGTAACAGAAAGGAGCTTTTTAATGTCAATGTTTATGGTATGCTGCAGTTGCTTGACTATGGTATAAAGGCAAAAATAAAGAAATTTCTTTTTGCATCTTCGGGTGGCGTATATAGTCGGCTGGATAAAGCAGTGTCAGAAGATGATGTGCTAACCGTAAGCAATGCATTGAATTTTTATCAAAACACGAAGTTGTGTATGGAGATTTTATCTCAGAACTATCAAGAATTTTTTGACGTCATTACATTTCGCTTCTTTTTTGTATATGGAACAGGGCAGAAGGCAAATATGTTATTTCCCAGGTTAATTGAAAGTGTAAGAGAAAAAGGAGTTATTACCATTGGCTCATTAGATGATATAAGGATAAATCCAATATATAAAACAGATGCGGCGCAATGTGTATTAAAAGCGCTGAAAAATATTCACAGGACACAAACATTTAATATAGCAGGAAGTGAAATAACTTGTCTGGGAACAATTATCAAGAAGATTTCGCAGAAAATTGGAGTAGATGCTGAAATAAAATATGAGGATAAAAAACAACAGGATACGGTGGCAGATATTCAAAAGATGCAAAGCTTATTGTGGAAACCCCAAGTTCGCTTAGATGAAGGGATTGGCAGAGTGCTGAAAGATTAGAGGAAAATATAGTTGAAAGCGATATTGATTTTTAAGACATCTGCAGATGCAACGGTAACAAGGCTTTTTCAGGATTTAGGAAATGAAAATATTGACTGTCTGCTCCCAGGCAGTCAAATAGAACGATACAGGTCACAGTATCCGGATATCAATTTTATTGATATCTGTCAAGAAGGCTTTTATGATCTGCCCGTCAAGATCACTGATGAGATATCTTCAAAGACATATGATCAATTATACGTAACATTTTCTGGTATCAAAGGACATAACTATGGTAACGTTATGGAATTGGTCAGTAAGGTGAATTACCGAAGCGCCTTTTTTTATAACTGCAATGGAGATAAGACAGCAATACCCAGACCGAATAAAATAAAAGATATGCTTTGCAGAGCGTATATTGAAGTTATCAATTTTGTCTATGGGTTAAAAGGAGACCAGTAAGATGTGCGGGATAGCCGGATATATTGATAAAACAGGGAAATACAGACCTGAGAAAAAGTTGGTAAAAAAGATGACAGACGCGATGATTCATCGGGGGCCGGATGCGGAAGGGCAGTGGATCGATGAATATATAGCGCTGGGGCATAGAAGATTGTCCATTATAGATTTGGAGGCTAAAAGTAATCAGCCGTTGGTAAGCCATGACGGAAAATACGTAATTACCTTTAATGGAGAAATCTATAATTATATAGAACTTAAGAGAGAGTTAGTGGGTAAAGGAGCTGTTTTTAGGACGGATAGTGATACAGAGGTAGTGATAGAGGCTTACAGGGCATATGGAGAAGAATGTTTTAATCAATTCAACGGTATGTGGTCGCTGGCTCTTTATGATATGGAAGAACAGAAGGTGATATTAAGCAGAGACCGCTTCGGGATAAAGCCTGCGTATACGGTTGATAATGAAGATGTATTTGTATTCGCGTCTGAGATCAAGGCAATTTTAGCGGCGTTTCCGGAAGAAAATATTCCTAACGAAGCATGTATATATCGCTATTTGTCCCAGTCTGTGAATGAGGATACGGATGAACAATGCTTTTACAAAAATATTAAGATTTTTCCGGCGGCACATTATATGATTTATGATCTTCAGACTCACACAAGGGAATATAAGAGCTATTGGGAAGTGAATGAGCAATTATTTTACGAAAAGTGGATCCAAGAAAAAAATCCTGTCAAAACTTTCAGGAAATTATTTGAAAGCGCCGTAGAATTAAGACTTCGTGCGGATGTGGAAGTAGGGGCATGTCTTTCGGGTGGATTGGATTCGAGCGCTATTGTCGGCTGTGCGTCAAAGAAATTCGGAAAAAAAATGCATACCTTTTCTTCGGTTTATACAGATAAAGAATGCAATGAAGAATCCTATATCCGTAAAGTGAATGAAAGGTGGGATACGATTCCGCACTATATCAAGCCTGACGATTATGAAGAAAATTTCACAAAATATATAGAGGATTTGACGTACCATCACGATCAGCCTACAGGAGGAGCTTCTTTATACAGTCAATATATGGTTATGAAGGAGGTTCAAGGAAAAGTAAAGGTAATTCTGGACGGACAGGGGGCAGACGAATTATTTGCAGGATATATTCCATATTATTCCTACTATATTGATGATTTGCTGAGCAGGAATACTTTTCGGGCAAAGTGTAAGGCAATTAAAATGCTCGTTATTATAAAAAAAGAGTGGCCGGATGTTATCGGTGCGGTCAGTACAGACACGATAGTGAGACTTGTCGGACTAAAAAATAGTTTTCTGTTTCAGAATGAGAAAAAGATTAAAGACTTGAAAATAAAAAGAAGCGTACAGATGTTCACAGACGACTTTATGGATAAGGTTCATGACAACTATCAGAAAAAAGAAATACAATGCTCATCTAACTTAAATACAAGATTATGTAATGATGTACTCAATAAATCAATTCCAGCGTTGCTACATAATGAGGACGGCAATTCTATGGCTTTTTCAATTGAATCGAGAGTACCCTTTCTGGATTACAGGATTGTGGAATTTGCGATTGCGCTTGACGGAAAATATAAGATTAGTAATCAGTGGACAAAATGGATTATTCGGAAAGCGTGCAGGGATTATCTGCCAAAGGAAGTCGCAAAAAGAAAAAATAAAATGGGATTTCCGGCTCCTTTTGCACGGTGGCTGCGGGAGGGCAGAAGCAGAGACGAATTAAAGCGGATCATATATGAATTTGGCGAGAGAAATATTGTTCCGAAGGAAACAATAGATCAGCTTTATAGAGCACATGTTGATGGGGAAGCGGACTATAGTGATATACTCTTTAGGATTTACAATATAGAACTGTGGTATAAAATGTGTAATAAATTGGAAAAGGGAATAATTTGATGAAAAATATCATACTTTTTTGCGCTGGTTTTTGGGGAGATATTGCATATTATAAATTGAGAAAAGACCGCAATATTATATTTTTTGTTGATAATGATGTAAAAAAAGTAGGGAAAAGACAGCATGATATTGAAATAATAAATGTAGAAAAATTAAAACAGATATATGATGATCAATTTATGGATGTTATCATTTGTTCGCAATACTTTGATGAAATAGCTAAACAACTATACGGTATTGGGATAGAAAAATATTATGTGATTTTAGATGGTTTTTTAATTCCGAATGCAAGGATAGAAAGTACCGATAATGATACTGTTGATAATGAACCATATTTTATGGATTCACATGATAAAACGAGTATTTTATTTGTGCAAAATACTGCATGTATCCGTACACATAAAATTGCAAACGCATTAAAGAAATGCGGATGGAAGATATGTCTGGCATATTCCGTAGCTTCTCCGGAGCAATCAAACGGTGAATATGAAAAAATATATGATGGTATATATGCAATTCATACAATAAACCAATTTATTGAGTTTGTTGAGCGGAGTAATTTCGATTATATACATTGTTCTAATGAGCCGGATTTGCTGACATTAATTTCAACTCAGACAAAAAAAGTAATTATTCATGATTGTCATGATTTAAGTAGTTCATATAGAAGCATGTCACCGGAAGAAATGTTCATTGAATTTGCTGCTAATAAAAATAGTAATGGTGTGATATACACAACAGAGGGAATCAGAAAAGAAGCTCTGAAAAAATTCAACCTTCCGGTAGAGAAAACTTTTGTGTTGGAGAACTTGATTTCAACAGAATTAGTTCCTTCAAAACGATATGAGAAGATAAGCAGCTCTGATTATGAACTGCATTGTGTATATGAAGGAGGAGTTGTACCATATGATAGAGAGAGTCATCGGTACTTTGAGGAAATCTGGACACGGCTGGCAATAGAAGGAGTTCATGTTCACTTTTACACAAACTGTGAAAGAGGGTATTGTTCTTATCTGGAATCGCTTCACGAAAGGATTCACTATGAAGGAAATTTTTCATCCAAACGACTGGCAGAAGAAATGACAAAATATGATGTGGGGTTATGTGTTTTAAACGTGACAGAAAAGAATAGACAGTATTTAGAATATGCATCCCCCAATAAAATACAGGAATATGTAAATGCAGGAATTCCGGTTGCAGTCGGAAGTATAACGAGTCAGAAAGAATTTGTGGAATCAAATGGGTTTGGCAGAGAAATTGATTTGGGTGGGAATATATTCCAACAGCTAGTAGAAATATCAAAAATTAAGATAGAAGATAATATATTACATAAAAGAGGACTAACCTTAGAAAGTAAGATTCCACATCTTATAAATTTTTATAATACTTGTAAAAATAGAAGTTTTATTGATAAAGGAAAATTATGAAGAAGATAATACTTTTTGGTGCTGGTTTCTATGGCCGGAATACCTATTACAAAATGAAGAATCAGTTTGAAATACTGTGTTTTGTTGACAATGATGTTGCGCTGGAGGGAATAGAGGTGTTAGGGATACCTGTTATATCAGCTGCAAGGTTACAGGAGATTAAGCGTCCTGAAATAGATATCATCATCTGTTCAAAGAGCTATTTTTCAATTAGTGCACAATTAATTGTTATGGGGATTACAGAATATTATGTGATGATGGAGGGATTTTTATATCATTGCAGTAAAACTGAGACTATGATGCCGGTTGAATTAAGTACATATGCTTATTTTCAAAAGGAGAAAAATGAAAAAAATATTTTATATATGCAGAATGCAGCTTGTATCAGAACTCATAAAATAGCCAAATTGATGAAAGAAGCGGGATATAAAGTTTATTTGTTATATACACTTGCACCGCCAGAAAGTAATAATGAAAGTTTTTCTAATATTTATAATGGGATTTTTACATTCTATACAATGGATGGAATGATTGATTTTATTGAGAACAGCGATTTTGATATTATACATAGTTCTAATGCACCTGACATTCTGACAAATATCATATTGGCAGCATCAAAGCATGTGATTTTCGATACACATGATATGAATAGTTTGTGGGGAAATAATTCAATTGAAGAGTTAGTATTAGAATATATAGCCAATGTGAAGAGTGATGGAAATATTTATACCTCACAGAGTGTTGTAGAAATTGCAAAAAGAAAGTATGGAATAAAAAATAAAGAAATATTATCTCTGGAAAATATGATTTTGGATCAGGAAGAAATAGGGGAATCCTACGAAAAATTAAGTGCAGTTGACGGACAGATTCATTGTGTATATGAAGGCGGAATAAATGGTAAAGATAGGGAAAGTGATCGCTTCTTTGAGGATTTATGGAAAAAGATAACAGATTGTGGGATTCACATTCATTTTTATTCGCAATCTGATGTTTTATATTGTAAAAGACTGGAACAAAAGAGCGAATACTTGCATTATGAAGGTAATGTGGAATCTAAAAAACTTGTGAGAGAAATGACAAAATACGATTGTGGTCTGGCAATATTTCATATTACAGATAAAAATAGAAACTTTATGGAAACAGGGACAGCTAATAAAGTATATGAGTATGTAAATTCAAAACTTCCTGTTATTGTAAGTGGGCTAAAGTCATACAGTGACTTCGTGAAAAAGTATAATGTGGGAATAAACCTTGATTTTACGAGAGATATCAGAGAACAAATAAGTATGGCGTGTCAAATAAAAATAAGTCCCAATTTATTGAAAGAACATAATTTAACAATGAAATCCAGGGTTTCAGAAATTGTAGATTTTTATGAAAGAGTCAAAAAAAGGGAAATACTTCGGTGAAATTTAGAACTATTAAATGTTGTTACTTCGAGGTGTGAGATTTTGTTTTTAATGATCTGATGTGGAAGGATAGGCAAATGATACTGAAATGTACATCTTTTGAAGAAATGTCCCGTGAAATTACAGAGCGGAATCAATCGATCATTATATTTGGGGCAGGCGTGATCGGAACTGTTACGGTTCCTGCGATTTTGCGGCAATATCATCTTCTGCAGCGCGTTCTGTTTTACGCGGACAATAATCGCAGGCAGCAAGAAGTTAAAATGATATTCTCTGATTGGACGGTTGAGATAAAATCCGTTGAAGAACTAGAGAATATTAAGAGCAATGCAGTCATTATAATGGCAGTCAGCAGATATGCAGAGGTATTAAACCAACTTGAGCAGATGACATGCACAGAAGATATGATTTGTTATCTCATGCCTATGATGTGTATACATAATTTCTGCAATGGTACTTCAGGAGGTGCTCCACTACTGGAAGACAGGGCTTTGATTCCAAAGAGAATACATTATATGTGGCTGGGAAGAAAACAGATACCCGCCAATCTGCAAAAGTGTATTGACAGTTGGAAAAAGTACTGTCCTGATTATGAGATCATTCAATGGAATGAAGATAATTATGATATTGCGAAACACAAATATATGCAGGAGGCCTATGAGAACAAGGCTTATGGATTTGTCCCCGATTATGCCAGGCTGGATATTCTGTATCGGCATGGCGGCATTTATGTGGATACCGACGTCGAAATCAAAAAAAGTCTTGATCCCTTGCTGAAACAGGAAGCTTTCTGCGGGGTTGAAAAATGGCAGGTTATTAATTTTGGCGGATGCAGCGGCGCGGTAAAAGGGAACCGGATGGTTAAAAAGTTTTTGGAAAATAGGGAAAACATATGCTATTTGGATAAAGACGGTAAGCAGAATATGATGACCTGTGGATTCTATGATACAGAGGCCGCCATAAAAAATGGCTATCAACTGAACGGAATGACACAGAATGTTCAGGGGATGAATATATATGCGTATGACTATTTTCATCCTTATGATTATATGTCCGGGATTAGCCATACCACGGAGCATACCTATTCGGTTCATTGGTTTCATGGCGGATGGCTGGACGAGAAAATGAAATCAGCGAATGAAGAGGCAGTAAACAGATATGAACGGATTTACAGCAGTGCGGTAAAAAATACTTAAAGAAAGCAGCACAAGGAGATTTTGACATGTCTTTATATCAGGATATCATTGAAAAAAAGGAAAAGATCTCATTAGTAGGGTTAGGGTATGTAGGAATGCCGATTGCAGTGGCATTTGCGAAGAAAGTAAGCGTCATTGGCTATGACCTTAACCAGGAAAAAATTAATCTCTATAAAAAAGGAATCGATCCGACGAACGAAGTCGGAAACACAGCCATACGGGAATCTTCCGTAGAGTTTACCAGTGATGAAACAAAATTAAAGGAGGCTAAATTCCATATCATTGCAGTGCCGACTCCGGTAAATACAGATCACACTCCGGATTTGTCGCCGGTAGAGGGAGCCAGCCGAATCCTGGGAAGGAATCTGTCAAAAGGATCGGTTGTGGTATATGAATCGACCGTTTATCCAGGCGTTACAGAGAATGTGTGTATACCAATTCTGGAAGAAGAATCCGGGCTAAAATGCGGAGTTGATTTCAAAGTGGGGTATTCTCCGGAAAGAATCAATCCGGGAGATAAAAAGCATAGACTGGAGAATATCATCAAAATTGTTTCTGGAATAGATCAAGAAGCCTTATGCGAGATAAAAGATGTCTATGACCTTGTGATAGAGGCCGGTACATATCCGGTGTCCAGTATAAAGACCGCAGAAGCGATCAAAGTGGTAGAAAATAGCCAGAGGGATATAAACATAGCCTTCATGAATGAACTGGCAATGGTATTCGACCGCATGGGAATTGACACCAATGAGGTAGTAGACGGAATGAACACCAAATGGAATGCACTTGGATTCCGCCCGGGACTTGTGGGGGGCCACTGTATTGGTGTGGATCCTTATTATTTCACCTACGAGGCAGAGAAGCTGGGATATCACAGCCAGATTATACTGAACGGCAGGATTGTCAATGACGGTATGGGAAGATATGTAGCTAACGTGGCTGTTAAGAAGATGATTGCGGCGGGACAGGCTCCCAAGAAGTCGAATGTCGTAATATTAGGACTTACATTTAAGGAGAATTGTCCGGATATACGCAATAGTAAAGTGGCAGATATCATTCAAAGCCTGAATGAATTCGGTATAGAGCCTGATATTGTGGATCCCTGGGCAAAAGAAGAGGAAGCGTATAGGGAATATGGAGTAAAGCTTATACGGATAAATGATGTGCGTGATGCAGACTGCGTAATTGTGGCGGTTGCGCATAATGAGTTTAGAAAGATGGAGCTGGAAGAGATAAAAAGATTATTTGAAGAGTCGGAAAAAGGGAATAAGGTACTGATTGATGTGAAAGGAATTTATGATGTAGATGCTCTTGAAAAATCAGGATTATGTTGGTGGCGGCTTTAGTTGAAAATGAACGTTGAGGAAGCGAGTACAGCATTGCTGTTGTGACACAAAAAGTAATAGATTGTACATAGGGGGAATATATGGAGAAATTAATCATTTTAGGAGCTGGATTAATAGGCGGAATAGTTGCAAAAAGTATATTGCCTAATATATCAGACGAGTTTTCAGATATTTATTTTTTTGATAACGATATCAGTAAACAGGGTAAGAATATTTATGGATATTATGTGTTAAAGGATACAGAATATTATGAATTACATAAGCAAGATTGTTCATTAATAATTGCGACAGATTTTTGGCGTGAGATATTTAATGAGTGTAAAAAATTAGGTATAGAACAAAAAATTATTGCGATATTTGATAAATATTCTTTTAATAATCCTACTCCTATAAATTGCAATTATAAAGTTATGGGGGGGGGGTATAATTTCACTTGTATACAAAAACAAATAGATGATATGTCATTAAAGATAGAAAGGTTGGAGAAAAGTATTTCGAGATTGTGGAATAGTGAGGAGGAAATGCTAATTAATAATCTAAGTATAAGCGGTATTCACAATTTCAGTAATAAGAGCCAATTGCCAAAATTGGAAATGTTAGATAATCCCCTTTCAATGGAAGAAGTAATGGAGGAATTGGAAAGAAAAGTACCAAAAGCATATAAGATATGGAAGCAGCTATTTGAGAACGGAAAACAAGTTTATATAGAAGATTCATCCAATAATTTGATTGTAGATGAAAGTATATGGGCAGAGACATTTGATGCATTTGGCAGTTTAAATTGGAAGAAGACAGGATGGCTTTTGGACATAGGGTGTGGAATACAAGAAATGCCTTCCTATTTAAAAAAATATCCAATAGAGTATATTGTGGGAATGGATCCGCTATTGCCAGTAAAAAAGCATCCTTTTTATTTTGTTCAGGGGATTGCTGAATATATTCCTTTTAAAGATGAAAGTTTTGATTATGTAACATCTGTAACGTCTTTGGATCATGTATTACTTTTGGATAAGGCATTGGAAGAAATACATAGGGTATTAAAGAAAGATGGAAAATTATTGTTATGGGTTGGAGAAACAGAAAATACAGAAGTGTATAATCCGTACAGGGAAGACGTTGCACCTGTTGATATGTATCATTTGTTTCATGTTCATCCATCTTGGTTTGAGCCTTTGATGAAAAAATGTTCATTTGTTAAAGAAAGTCATTATCAGGATCGGTGGGGAAATCATTTTTATGCATATAGAAAGAATCAGTGAAAAATGTTGACATAAGAAAGTGGGTCAACAGGCATTAGAGGATGAAAGGATGAAAGGATAAAAGGATAAAAATGTGCATAGATAATAAAATATATTTGACCTTTGATATGGATTGGGCATGTGATGAAGTGATGGATTTTTTATATGATTTATTGGAAAACTATGGTTTAAGTGCGACAATAAATATAACAAACTATTTTTGCAATATAGGGAGATACAGAGATAATAAAAGGATTAATTTAGGAATACATCCTAATTTTAACCCTATTATTAATGGAGATGCCGGAGGGGATAATAAAGAGGTTGTTATAAGAAAATGCAAGGAACTTATTCCTGACGCAGTGGTGGCAAGATCTCATTCATTGTTAAATTCAACACCTTTGACAAAAGTCTTATATGAATTTGGTATAAAATATGAGTTGAATTCCTTTATCGTGCCACACAAAGGAATGTGTGTGTATCCGTGGTATTTGGAAGGTGTAATGCAAATTCCATTCTTCTTTGAGGATGACATATATTTAATGGAAGGATTCAGTAATCAACCCAAATTTTATTTATGTAATCGTATTAAAATGTATAAAATTTTTAACTTTCATCCTATTCATCTATTTCTGAATACGGAGACATTAGAACGATATTATAAAATAAAGAAAGATTATCATAATTTTAATGTGTTGAGAAAGAATAGAAATACAAAAAATTATGGTGTACTGGATTTTTTTAAGGAATTAATGAAAGCAGCTTCAGATGGTGGATATGAATTTGATTTGATTAGGAATATTAGAAAAGAGGATTATAGTGAAAATTGCGGTGATAGGTAGAACACAAATGCTTTTTCAGGTTATAAAATTATTAGAGCAGACAGAACATCAGATTGTTATCATTGGCACTTGTAAAGAATCTCCGGAGTATACGGTTAAAAGTTCTGATTACGAAAGGGCGGCAAATGAAAAAGGAATTCCATTTTTTTGTACACAAAATATAAATACAGAAGAAATTGTTGATAAACTATACAGAAGTGGTGCAGATATTGCAATTAGCATGAATTGGATATCAACGATTGGTGACGATGTTATAAGGTGTTTTAAATATGGAATACTGAACATACATCCGGGGGATCTGCCCCGATATAGAGGTAATGCATGTCCCAATTGGGCGATTCTTAATGGTGAGGACAAAATTGGGATTACCATTCATTATATGGATGCAAATAAGTTAGATGCAGGAAATATAGTTTTAAAGGATTTCATTTATATAGACGATAATACTACCATAGGATATGTATACAAAGAACTTGAAAATAGAATCCCGCAGTTATTTCTAAGGGCAATTTCAATAGTAGAAAAGAAAGGAAGTAAAGGAGATAAGCAGGATAATGATTCATTGAGATGTTATCCTAGAAAGCCTTGTGATGGAAGAATCGAGTGGAAAAAAGGTATTGTAGAAATACAAAGGTTAGTCCGGGCATCAGGATGTCCATTTGCGGGAGCATATACATATTGTAATGATAAAAAGATAATTATTAAAGAAATACAGATAGAACCATTCCGGGAGAAGGTTTTTGTAGTGCCAGGTCAGGTAATAGTGATAGATAAAAGTAACAATAGAATTGGAATTGCAGCAAGTGATGGAATTGTTACAATTATGGAAGGGTATATAGAAGGGCATGAGGATATAAGACTATGTGATTTTATTAGAAGTACAAGAATGAGAATGGGATATAACTATGAAGATGAGATATATAATCTAAAAAAAGAAATCGCAGAGTTAAAAAATATGTGTATTCAGGGAAAGTAAAAAATGAATTATTATTTTGAGGATTTTACAGAGACAAATTATAAAACAATATTGCAAAGACTGTTGTATAAGGGATATGAATTTATAAAGTTTGATTATGAAAAGATTAATTTTGGGGGAGAAGGGGCAAAAATAGTTTTATGGAGACACGATGTTGACTATTCTTTAAATAGGGTATATCAATTGGCTGATATAGAAGAAAGGTTGGGGATAACGGCAACGTATTTTATACACATGCAAAGTAACTTTTATAATATATTTGAACCAAGTCAATATGAAATAATTAAGCGAATAATTAGCAAAGGACATGCCATCGGATTGCATTTTGATCATGGATTTTACACACAGAGCAGGCAGATGAGTAATTGTGATGAGATTGAAAAGCAAGCAGGAATAGAAAAAGAAATAGTGGAGAAATATTTTGGCATTGAAATAAAAGCTATTTCATTTCATAATCCGGAAGCAAATCATGTTTTGGAATTAGGACAGGATTATTATGCAGGTATGGTGAATACCTATTCGCAAACTATTTTTGAACATTGTAAATATTGTTCCGATTCAAATGGTTATTGGAGATACGACAGATTACAAGACGTGATAGAGAGCAACTATAAAAAACTTCATATATTAACCCATCCGGCATGGTGGGTGCCTTATGAAATGTCACCTTACGAGAGGGTAAAAAGATGTGTTGATGGCAGACGGAACAGTAATCTTAAGACATATTGCGATATGTTAGACTATTGTGGCCGCGATAACGTAGGATATAAAGCATAAATATAAAATAATTTAATTAAAAAGGAAAAGTCTATGAGATGTTATATGGATAAAGTTTATACTTGTGATAGTGTTAATGAAAATAAAAATATAGAGGATATATTTACAGAGAATAAAAATGTTAAATTAAAAGTTCCTAATGTCTATTATAAAATAGAATATGATGTTACAAGTAAAAACAGAGTTACAGATACAATTATAATTACATTAGAGCATGAAGAATCTTATATAATTATTCCTGCGATAAAAGATGATTCTGTTTTGGATAATTATGGATTGAATGCAGGTTATGCTTATTTTATATTACATTTTATTAGTGATGAACTGATTGATTTAGGCGGAATAGAACGAGATACCTATGAAACATATTACTTTCAACCAGACGATTTTGTAACAAATAAAAATGGAAAACCAAGAATATTACAAGCGCCTATTGTCGCACTTTATGCACCCAATCTTTTTACAAAGGGATTACGTGAATTGGGGTATGAAGTCGACTATATGGTCAATTGTGTAGGGCAGGATAAATGTTTTTTGGAATATGAACCGGATTTTGACTTAGACCTAAATGGTAATACAACAGAAGTCTGTAGGGCAAGAACAATTGAATTCATGATTTATGCCTTAAAACATTATGATATTATGCATTTGCATTCTAATTGCTCATTGCTTTTGGGAGCAGATAGGCTTTGGAGCAGAAATAGTGATATGAAATATTTAGTGAAAATGGGCAAAAAAATAATTTCTTCCTATTGGGGAATGTGTGATATAACTCTTAAAGGAGAATATGATAGTTATAAATGGCATTCGGAATGCAATGTGTGTAAAAAATTGAGACCAAATCTTTGTGAAAATGATAAATATAATAGTGTAATAAAAGTTACAAGACAGTGTGCAGACCGGTTATTAACGAATGGAAGAGGAGTTGTCACTGACAAACGTACAATATGGGTAGATAATCCGATTGAAATAGATAAGTATAATCCAGATATTAAAAATAATATACCAGAAGAATTTAAGCTGACTCAGACGGATAAATTAAGAATTTATCATTCTTTTGGAAATATGGAAATTAGAGAAGATGTTAAGGGAAGCCTGTTTGTAAAAGAAGCTGTTAAAAGGCTTCAAGATGAAGGATATTTAGTTGAATTGATGTTCTTTCACAAAGAAGATCATAAGAATTTGAAATATTATCAAATTCAGGCAGATATCGTTGTAGATCAATTATATGCAGGTTGGTATGGCAGTACAGGTGTAGAGTGTTTGGCATTGGGAATTCCTGTAATAACATATATCAATCCGGATGTTGAAACGTATATCAAAGAGGAATTGGAGAGGGATATCCCTGTTGTCAGTGCAATGCCACATACAATCTATGAAGTATTGAAGGAGCTTGTAAGTAATCATCAGAAGAGACAAGAATTGCAAAAGAGGGCAAGAAAGTATGCAGAAAAATATCATGATTATAGGGTTGTTGCCGAACAGTTAGGCAGGATTTATGATGATGTGTGGAAGGGATAACAAGATATGAAATATAATACTGTTTTAATTGGTGACGAAATGGGATTGTTAGTTTTAGAGGATGTAATAAAATCATATAACGATTTCAGGGTAAGACTGCTTATTGTAAGTGAAAAAAGAGATAAGGCTGTCGATACAGGGAATAAAATTGCAAAGAGACTTGGATGTCCCTTACTTATACATCCAAAGACTCGTGATAAGAGATATGATAATTTTGTCCGCAGTATAGAACTGATTAATCCTGATATTGGAATAGTGTTTTCATATGACAGAATACTTAAAAAGGAGGTTCTGGATTTATTTCATGGACAAATTTATAATGTTCATGGGGCGCTTTTACCTGGATATAGAGGGGCTAATGTTTTGAACTGGGTTTTAATAAATGGTGAGAACAAAACGGGGGTAACAATACACGCTATGGTTCCGGAACTTGATGCAGGAGCGATTGCTGCACAAAGAGAAGTAGAAATTGATGAATGTGATACAGCTGTTGCATTACAAAAAAAATTAAACATTGTTGTGGTTGAATTGCTTCATGCCTTTCTTTCTGAATTTTTAACAGGATCCATTGATTTAGTGGAGCAAGATAAAGAAAAAGTTACAATTGTAAGGCGTAGAAAACCAGAAGATGGTTTTTTTTCATGGAATCAGGATGCCAGAACGATATATAATTTGATACGTGCATTAGTTGCACCGTGGCCGGGAGCATGGTATATAAAAGATGGTAAAAAATACGTTATAGATTATTTTATTAGCTATGATGAGGTTGTGAAGATGAAAAAACAGTTACAAAGTGAGGAATAATATGAGAACGTGTGCAATTCATCAACCTAATTTTTTTCCATGGTTAGGATATTTTGATAAAATTTATAAATCGGATGTATTCGTTTTTTTGAATGCAGTGGATTATCCCAAAAGCAGCAAGACCATGTCAACATGGAGCAATCGGGTTCAAATAGCTGTTAATGGGCGGGCGCATTGGATAAATTGTCCTGTAATTCGGGAGGAAGGGAAACAGAAAATATGCAATGTACGAATTGATAATAGAGTTTTAGTGTGGAGGGAAAAGCTGATAAAAGTAATTACACACAATTATAAGAAAAGTTATTTTTATGATGAGGTTTCAGATTTTATTTACTCATTGATAAATTTTCAATCAGATAAATTATCAGAATACAATTACAATAATATTAAAGAAATATGCAAGATGTTACATATAGATACATATTTCTATAAACAAACTGATTTGGATACAAGCGATGCGTCAACGAAACTTTTGATTGAAATAACAAAAAAAGTGAATTGTGACAGTTATTTGTGCGGAGGAGGTGCAGGAGGATATCAGGAAGACGATTTATTTGAGAAAAATGGAATTAGTTTAATTTATCAGAATTATGAGTATCCATATTATAAGCAAAGATGGGAAGAATATATAAGGGGGCTTTCAATTCTTGATGTTCTTTTTAATTGTGGATTTGAAGGAACTGAACAATTGATAAAGGATAGGTAAAAAATGAGATATTTAAATAAAAAGATAATTCTTTTTGGCGCTGGAAATGACGATAGAACTATAACTACATACATTACTGAAAATTATAAAAATATCATTTGTATTGTAGATAATGACAGTACAAAGTGGGGGGAGAATATAAATGGATATTCTATAAAGAATCCCCATATTATATGTGATTATTTGGATGATAAAGATATAATAATTGTTGTTGCTGCTTTTCGCTATCATAAAGAGATTGCAGAACAAATAAGAAGCTTTGGATGGGATAGTGAAAGAATTACTGTGGCAATAAATGAAATTCCTTTTTTTAAGTCAAGGGACTTTTATATATATTTGCATAATAGTGACTTGCTACACCCAATACCAACAGAACTGAATATAGAGTTATCGGGATTTTGTAACTGTAAGTGCATTTATTGCCCTTTCCATGGAGAACCGAATTTGAAAGATGGCCATAAAGGGTTTATGAATTGGGAAACATTGAATGCAATTATTAAATTGGTAAAAAAAATACCAACAATAAAAGCTGTCGATACAACAGGACCGGGCGAGATTTTTTTAAATAAGACCTGGTATGAAATGTTGAAAAAGTTATTGGATAATACAAATATTGAAACTGTTGTCATCTATACGAATGGTATGTTGTTGACAGAAGAAAATGCCAGGAAGATTGCACTGCTGGAAGCAAAAAAAATCAGAGTAGAGGTTTCAATTGATGGTGAATCACAAGAAGAGAACGATGAATACAGAATTGGCTCGAATTATGTGACGGTAAAGGAAAATGTTAATGCCGCGTTACAGATTTTTAAGGAATCGAAATGTAAAATTGAACTTGTCATTACGAATTGTTATCCGGCAAAAATGGAGGATATAGAAAGGAGTAAGTATAAATCCATTTCAAGATATAATCCTGTTCCGCAGTTTCTTCAAGAAGATTTTGGTGAAGTTACTTTGATTAGCCAAAAAACATTTTCTTATGGGAAAGATGAGTTCAGTAAATTTAAGACAATAAAGGTTGAGTTGCCAGAAAGTGAGAGAAATGGATGTATTAATTTATTTTATCGGTTGGCAATTAATTTTGAAGGGAAACTGTTGAGATGTTCATGTGGACATGCTGGTATAGAGGGAATAGGAAGTGTATTTTCAGATGATATTTTAGATCTTTGGTACAATGAAGAACAAATTCAAAAAGCAAGAAGGAATTTTATTGAAAAAAATTTGGAAGATGATTTTTGTACGGGGTGTCCGGGAAAAGGCTTGGAGGAATTTAGCCTTCTTGTCAAAAAATGATGAGAAAGTGTGTATAAAAAAGGGCAGTTTGATTTTACATAGAATTTAGAAGGAAAAAATTTAATGAAAATAGCATCGGTTGTAGGCGCAAGACCTCAGTTTATAAAGGCGGCGGCAGTCTCACGAGTGATTAGAAAATATGCAACAGAAATATTGGTTCATACCGGACAGCATTATGACAGTAATATGTCCAATATATTTTTTGAGCAGTTGGATATTCCAAAACCGAAGTATAACTTGGGCGTGGGTTCAGGTTCCCATGCAGAACAAACGGCAGAAATGTTGGTTAAATTAGAGGAAATTTATTTAAAAGAAGAACCAAATTATGTGTTAGTATACGGAGATACAAATTCTACATTGGCGGCGGCGCTGGCGGCATCTAAAATATTAGTTCCGGTGATTCATGTGGAAGCAGGGTTGCGGTCTTTTAATAGGGCAATGCCAGAAGAACAAAATAGAATATTGACGGATCATATTTCACAATATTTATTTTGTCCGACACAGACTGCGGTAAAGCATTTAGAGAAAGAAAATATTACAGCTAATGTATATTGTATTGGAGATGTGATGTGTGATGCGGTACACTTTTATCTAAAAAAGATAAGAGAAATTCCCCAAAGTACCTTTATGACAAAACTTCACTTGCTGTTTGAGTGGGACAAGCAATTGCAAAATTGGTATATTGCCACAGTGCATAGAGCCGAAAATACAGAAAATGAAATAGCGTTGTGTGAAATATTAAAAGCTTTTGAGAAATTAGAGTACCCTGTTATTTTTCCGGTGCATCCAAGGATTAGGAAATTTATTGACCGGCTTATGGACAAAAATCACTATCGAAATATATGTTTTGTTGAGCCGTTGGGATATTTAGAGATGCTTTATTTTACGGACAATGCAATAAAAGTGATAACTGATTCAGGAGGCTTACAGAAAGAAGCATATATTATGCATAAGAATGTTGTTACGTTGAGAAACCAGACAGAATGGGTAGAAACACTTGAGGGCAACCATAATATATTATGTACGATTGATGGCAAAAGCATTATTGAAGCTGTTCAAAGAACAGATATTAAAGAGCACTTTGATGATTGCTTATATGGCAATGGGAATGCGGCAGAAAAAATGTGTAAAATATTGTTTTAATTCTATATTTTATAACAGTAGGATAAAAATTAGGGAAAACCTTAATTTTTTCTAAGGGAGATGTAGAGATACTTGAAAAATCCGAATTATGTTGGCTGTTTTAAGGCGGATAGGGAGATACGAAGCCTCGATTAGTCACTGGTCATCATACCCGTTCCCCATTCCATAAAAAAGTAATTATCCAGATGATGGGATTCTGTAGATTTTTATTGAAGCGGTGGACTAAAATTGGTATACTATCTAATGCATGAAGAAAGTGATAGTATAGCAGAAATGAGGATTGATAGATATGAATTTCGAATTAACCGCCTCCATGATGTGTGCCGATTATGGCAATCTGGAGCGAGAAGTAAAGAACCTGGCAGAGGGAGGCATCGATTCCTTCCATATTGATATCATGGATGGACGATATGTGCCCAATTTTGCTATGTCGTTGAACGATATGAGATACATAGCATCAGTATCCCCCAAGCCGTTAGATGTACATCTGATGATCGAGCATCCGAATAACCGAATTAATCTGTTCCTGAAAAATCTCCGCCAGGGCGATACCGTCTACATTCATCCGGAAGCTGAGTATCATCCCTCCACTACCCTGCAGAGTATTATTGACGCAGGGATGATCCCGGGAATTGCGATCAATCCGGGGACCAGTGTGGAGACCGTGATGGAGATGCTCAGAATTGTCAAGAAGGTGCTGGTGATGTCGGTGAATCCTGGCAACGCAGGGCAGATGTTTCTTCCTTATGTAGGAAAGAAGATTACGAAGCTGTTGTCAATGAAGGAAGATATGGATTTTGAACTTTACTGGGACGGAGCCTGCAGTGCAGATAAGATTCTTGAATTTGCACCGAAAGGCGTCAAGGGATTTGTGCTTGGGACTACACTGCTGTTCGGAAAGAGCCAGCCGTATGGCGAGACGCTGCAGAAGATCCGGGAATTACAGTTCTGATGAATCAGCAAGGAGCACATACATATGAAGATTACGGTCATAGGGCTGGGATATGTCGGCTTGGCAAATGCGATACTGCTAGCCCAGCATAATGAAGTTACGGCAGTTGACATTATCCCCGAGAAAATAGAGATGATCAACAATCGGAAATCTCCGATCGTAGACAAGGAGATTGAAGAATATCTATCCGGGAAAGTCCAGAATCTTCTGGCAACAACAGATTATGAAGCGGCGCTGAAGGACGCATCGTATGTCGTGATAGCTACGCCGACGAATTATGATCCGAGGACGAATTTCTTTGATCTGCGATAATAGGGAAGATGCAATAAGAACAAGAGAGCTAATCCGAATAATATCTGCCAAAGTAATGAAGTAGAAATTCTAGCAGGGCATGTTGGAAGTGACCATATACAATTACTGTTATCGGTGACGTCCCATATGTCGGAAAGTAAGTTGGTTCATTGGGACGGGTCTGCAGATACACAACACAAGGCACTTAATCAGTGCCTTGCATGAGGAAAATATGGAAATATATCTGATAGTATACCGTAAAAGATTTAAACATGGTGTAATTGACGTTGATTGAGAATAGTCTCTTTCAGTTTTAGGTCACTTTCATCAAGACACAGCGCTTGAATCTTCCAGTTAGGCCATTGTGCTATTAAATCCAATAGAGTAGTTTCATAGCTGGTTTCTTCGGAATTTTGTTGTGATTGTTGAAGTGTATGCATTAGTTGGTTCTCCTCTCTTTTATTTCCTGTTCCCATTTTAATGCTTCTATGGCTTCTTTGTCAATATAAGAAGTGGATAACATCTGACAACGTACCCGGGCTTTTTTTTCAGTCCATTTAATACAATGACCATCGTTACCCTTTCGTCTGATTCGTGTTCCAGTGCTGAGACGTAAGGAAAAGAGGTCATAGAAACGCCGTGGTCCAATGCCTACAAACTCGCAGAATTCCACCTTATCTTTTTCCTGGGTAATGGTAATAGAATCATTATATAACTCCAATGTCCGGCTTTTGGGATATGGTTCAATATATACTACCTTCTTTATTCCTGCTGAGATAATGTGCTTTGCGCAATTATGGCAGGGGAAAGTACTGCAATATAAAGTGGCATCTTTTGTCGAGATTCCATTTCGGGCGCAGGACATAAGAGCGGCCATTTCGGCATGCACCGGACGACCATATTCTGTTAGTCTTTTTAAAGAGGATTGCTGTAATATAGCTTCTCTTGATTTTTCTTTAAGATGCTTTGCCTCCTCAGGTGACTCGTCAAAATTGAAAAGATCAATTATTTCATCAACTATTTTTTGTAATTCTATTTTGTTTGAATCATAACCGCGGGTAAAATCCCGGCCGTTTGGGTGTTCTTTATAATCTGGGTCGGGCCAGTACTGACCGCCGCCAAAGCAAGGAACATCATTTGCACCGGTGGCAATGATGTCGTGATCTTTTGCGATGATAGCGCCAATTTGACGGGATAGATCAGCAGATCTTAGACCGGATGAATATGCCATAAACATAGCGTATTCATCAAAAGTTGGTGTAATGAAAGGATTCCCGAAAATAAGCTTTAATATTCTGTCAATTTGAGGCTTCACAGCATTTCTTTTTTCAGTTTCGTTATCGTTTTCATCATCGCAGATATTTGCGGAAAGATGAAAATCCGCAAGTTCAAAAACAGCCCTAGTATGTTGGCCGTATGCTTTTGTCTCTTCTTCCATGTCGCGTTTAACAAGTTTTTGTGCATCTGATTTTCCCATATTTTTGAAGTTGGTCAAATATTTGATTCTTCGTTCTTCTGATTCATTGATAACAAACATGTAGAAGCCAGAAGGGTAGATCTCCCTAAGTTTATCTACCTCATCGGGATGTTTTAATGAATCGATGATAAAAGCAGTCTTGGGAATCTGTATCTGTGCAGAATCTTCCTGATTGGAAATTTTGGAATATTCTTGCCTGAGTTGATTAATACAGTGGGCAATACCAGAAGCAAGGATGCTATATGGTCCTAGCTCTAATTGCTGTCTAAGCTTATTTCCTTGATCCATTAATCTAGTTGATCGGTCATACGAGGACAGAGAAGTTGGTATTCCGCCGGTAATTGTAGGTTCTATTAGTTGCTTTGAGATTTTTATGACCTTAGATTGGTAGCCTGATTGTTGTAATTGTTCTTCAATTAGTTGGATTACATAATTGATGTCTGTTCCAATAGCGCAGGCCAATCCAATAATTAGCTCGCTGTTTGTCAATTGGTTGGCGTCAAAAGTGTCTATTTCGTTATCAATCTCCATATTTTTTCCTCCTCTTATGTGAATTATACATGTAAAAATTATATTTGTAAATTATATTTTGACAAAGTTTGACAAAATGTAGAAGCTTTCGATATAATAAATATACGGTTTCAAAAGTAGGTCTGGGGGAGGAGTGAACATGTCAATACAACGTAAAGTTGTTACAGGGATGGACAACTTTCAAAAAGCAGGGTTGAAAAATGTGGAGCAAGTTGTTTTTTCCAGAAAAAATCTTGTTATAGGGAAAAATGGTTCTGGTAAGACGCGTTTTCTAAAAGCATTAGAGACGGGAAAGAGAGAAAAAGCAGGAAAAGAGATTGTTATAACACTTTATTTTTCGGAAATACAAAGTTATTATAACAAAGTTTTGGAATCACAAGAGAAAAATCCAGATGAAGCGATACACGAGATCTATCCGTATGATTTATTGTTAGAGGACGATGAGAGTTCCTTCTTTGATTTCCTGCAAGCAATGGAAAAGGATCATAGTAATTTTTTGAGAAATATTTTATCGATTTTATCCATGAAAAGGACAAAAAAGAATACCAGAGCAAGAGCAACACTGAGGGAATTGAACGAGCTTATGATGGAATTCCTGGAAAAAAGGATTAAGATAGATTCTGATGAAAAAAACATTGAAATTGAAAAAGTGGAAAATGAGACTGTTATAAGAAGTTTGCCGCTTGAAGAAGCTATGTCAGAATTCTCGCCGGGAGAACTTATGTTGTTCTATTTATGTGTTTTTTTAATAATTATAAAAAGAAAGTATAATGAAGGTATTGTTTTAATTATTGATGAACCAGAATTACATCTACATCCTCGGGCATTAGTTAAACTGATAGAAATATTAAGAAGATCTGACAATATATCAGAACTTTGGATTGCCACTCATTCTTTATTTCTGGTTCCATTGTTTGCGTTTGAGGAAATTATATTTATGCAGCAGAATGCGATTTATAGTCGAAGTAGCCAGTTGTATAAGGATTTATATAATTCTTTGGTTGGATTAGAAAATATAAGTATATTTGACTTTCTGGAATCCCTGGATAATTGGCAGTACTATCAATTTATTGCGGAATGTTTTTGCCTGCCGGAACCTGTTGATAAGATTGATATAAACGATGAACAATTTCGTAAATTGTTAAATGGGCTCAAGGCAAAAATAGGAAACAATCCGATTCAAATGTTAGATTATGGTGCAGGGAAATGCCGGATTTGGGAATGCATGCAGTTGCTGCCTGAATCTGAGCTCAAGAAGAATAGTGTGGTTTATACTGCGTATGAACCATATCCTGAAGAGGATGAAAATAGACCATTTAAGATGTATCGGGATTTTAAAGATATTTATTCAGATGAACAGAAATTTCATGTAGTTGTATTAATGAATGTATTACATGAAATTGAAGGTAAACAATGGGAAAAAACTTTTCGGGAGATAGACGATGTATTGTTTGATGACGGTTTGCTTATTTTTCTGGAAGTAACTTCGCTATCGAAGGGAGAACAACCATATGGGCAAGATGGGTATCTCGTTTTACAGGATGAGCAGATAAAAATATTATTTAATGATGCAAATATTGTAAATATGAAGAAGAGTCCTGAGGAGAAGTCAAATTGTTGGATGATTACGAAGAAGCAAGTAGGGAGTGTTACAAAAAATACTATTAACGAAAGTATTAATGCTTTATGTGAGATTAGCTATGACCGACTAAAAATTGAATTTCAAAAGAGGATTGAATGTGCCCATCAGAATGCTGATGAGCATTCAAAAATAATTTCTGCCAGAAGATATGCTTTTTTATCGCAACAATATCTAAATGCCTTGCTGACAAAGGAAATCTTAAATGAATGGGATGAAACCCGAAAAACAAATGATTATGAGCAGGAGGCAGACATTAATGAAAAGACACAGAGTAATATAACAATTAAAGTGAAGGGCTTAAAAAACCGTAACTTTTGATATTTTATCAGGGATAGCAGCGCAAAGATGATACAAAGGAAGCGGCATCTGCATCTGTCCCGCGGATATTGCAGATCTCGTCCGGGGAGCTCAGATTGTGAAGAGGGATACACAGGTTGCAGGTGGAATGATATATTTCCTGGATATCAAGGACATTCAGGAGGGGATAGTCAGATACGAAACGGCGGAGAAGATCGGTGCAGATAATTCGGTGTGCAAGGGGAAATACCGAATCCGGGAGGATGATATATCTTTGATAGAGAACTATGACAGTTCAGGATCCGCTGGATGAGGGAATGGCAGTTAGAGGGTTTCGTAATTGTGTTGTTTGAAAGGAAAGCTGAGGTACAGGTATATGAATATTGCGCTTATTTTATCTGGCGGTACTGGAACCAGAATGGGGGGAGATATTCCCAAACAGTATATCAAGGTTGGAGGGAAACCGATATTTACTTATTGTGCGGAGAGTTTGCTTTCTCATGACAGGATTGATGCGATACAGATTGTGGCGGATCCGTTGTGGCAGGAGGAGATTCTGGGATGGTATAAGCGGGCTGGCAGCAGTCTGTGGGAGAAGAAGTTCAGAGGATTTTCGGCTCCGGGCGAAACCAGACAGTTATCCATTTATCATGGGTTGGAAGATATCATGGAATATGCGGATGATACGGACTATGTATTTATCCATGATGCAGCAAGACCGTTGCTTTCGGCGGAGATTATCGCAGATTGCCTGGACGGTGCGTCAGATCATGATGGCGCTATGCCGGTTCTGCCCATGAAGGATACCGTTTATTATAGCCGATCGGGGAATGTTGTCGACCGGTTACTTGACCGCAGTACGATATTTGCGGGACAGGCGCCGGAGGTATTCTTGCTTGGCAGGTATTATGAGGCTAACAGAAGTTTATTCCCAGATCGGATTTGGGAAATCAACGGGTCGACGGAACCGGCGGTTCTGGCGGGGATGGATATTGCGATGATTCCCGGAGATGAGAAGAACTTCAAGATTACGACGATGGCGGATCTGGAGAGATTCCGGTCAATAATGGACAAATAAGTGTAAAGAGCTGCCGCATCAGATCAAGGCTTTATCTAATACAGCGTCTGGTGCGGCAGTTCTATGAATTTTGGTATATTAATAGCTTCCCTGGCGCAGTATCTCTTGCTTCAGCCGCAGAATTTCAAGATCATCAGGCAGGAGCGATATCAGCTGAGAATTTACGCCGTAAGCGTCGGCCCATTGTTTGTTCTCCATCAATCCATACAGCATCTGTTTTACCTGCGTACCCAGAACCTTAAATTCTTCGGATACAGGCTGTGGAGGGTTCGCAAGCTTCTCAGTCAGATACTTTGTCAGCCCGCTGACTGCAATGGACAATTGCGGGTTAAGATGCAGGGCTTCTGTCAGAAGAGGAATGCAGCCCGCATAGTCTTCTTTCTCGATCAATTGCAGAACATTCTGAATCCGCACGGCGAATTTATATTGTGCCGGCAGAATATAACAATCCAGGTTATTCAGAATCTCATCCCGGTAAATCATCTTTGCGTCAGCGATAACACTTCCGCAGTAGCTTTCCAGCAGATCTAACAGGCGTATCGGCTCTAACAGGCCTTGTGTAAGCTGCTTTTCCAGAAAATGCTGATGAAGTCTTTCGGCAAGAAGCGAATGGTCGGATAATTCAGGAAGAAGCTTCTGATAGAATGCATCCATCTCAGGAAGTTCAATCTGCTGGGCCAATGATTTTGTGCAAATATTCCAATCATCGAGAGAGAGATTTTCCAATAAAATCTTTAGCGAGAATCCGTTTCTAATGGCCATTTTCAATAATTGCGGCAGAAAATATACCGGGCAGTCTGCGGCGCAGAGCTGCCAGAACTTATACACTTCGTTGGCGTCGGCCTGTGACTGCCGCTCGGCATAATAAGCCTTCTGAAGATTGACATAGAAGTTATCTGCAGTAAGCCGGGAGTAGCTTTCCAGAATATGTTCGGTCTGATCGGCATATATTCGTTTCCATTCTTCCAGATTCTCATACTGTGGTTGCGACTTGGCTGTATCTTCCCAGGGGATCCATGAAAGTATCTGAGATATTACGTTCTCTTTATTCTCTGTAGAAGGTCTGTCAGCCGAATCGTTACTGGTCGGTGCGTCAATGGAATCGTTATTGGTCGATGCTTCAATGGAAGCTTTCTTGATTTCAGAAGCGAAGAATAAGCCCTTCACATAAGTTATCGCAGCCTGTGTCTCACCGCTGGAGAATGTCGAAGTAATACCGTTCTGTGTCATAGATTTCTCCGGGTGTTTCAGCAGATATTCGAGGATCTCCCTGTATTGCAGAACATACTGCAGCCCCTTTTCATATTCTTTCAGGTTCCAGCAGAAGCCGGCGAGCATCGCAGTCAGGTTCAGTTTCCCCACTTCCAGAAGCCGGGGAGAACTCAGTATCGCGTCTCCTTCCGTAAGTGCAAGCTTTAGATCCCCGGTATAGGAAATAAAGCGCGGAAGCTCGAGTTGCAGCCACATTTCCAGAGGTTCCGGGCGGCTTGTCATCCGAGCAAGCTTCAGACCTTTTCGGCAGTAGCGGATCGCAGTATCATAATCCTGTGTGCTGGCATATTCCTGTGCTGCCTGGGCATACAGATGGGCGGATGCCGGTTCTGTTTCCAGTCTTTTTTGCAGCAGAGAAAGATTGCGGTCGGATTTGGCAGATTGTGCGGTATCATTTTTTACACCGACATAGCCAAAATGATGTACAAAGGTGCCAAACTTCTTGCTTGGTTCAGGATAGGGCTTTATATTTTCATGGATTGGATAAACAAACCGTGTCTCAGACGATAATCGGCACATACGTCCTACATAGGCGTCTGCATAAGAGATACCTTCCCAGTCGTTATAATTGCGCTGGATATAGAACGCGGTCTGATAATGTTTGTATTCACCGCTTTTGAAGAAATAGAGAATCTCATCTACATTGTCAAACCATTCATCATCATCAAGATAGAGAAACCATTCTCCCTTTGCAGCCTTAAGTCCCGCATTCCGCGCTTTTGCGAAATCGTTGCACCAGGTAAATGGAATAATGTGCGAGGTATATTGTTCAGCCAGTTCGCGGGTGGCAGGACTGCTTCCGGTGTAAACGACGATCAGTTCGCTGTCAAGTTCGCGTAAGAGCGGCTTGAGAGAAGACAGACATCGCCCCAGAGTTGCCATTCGGTCAGAGACCAGCAGAGAGATGGTAAGCTGTATATTCATATTGAATCTCCTTATTTCAGATTTTCTGCCATATTTTCCTGTTATGTCTGTGGCAGGATTGCATTTAACAATAAAACTATAAATTATTATAATGGCGTTTCTCTGGTTTTACAATACGAACTTGTATACATGTCTGGATTTTCCGACGTTTTTTGTTAGCGCTTCGTTATATGTACCGTAATATTCTCTCATTCGGGTATATATCTTGGCATCTTCTACTGTAAGATAGATACAGTCAGATAGACGAATATAGTATAAAAAAATATATGTCTGTAAAATTATAAAAAATCTGTGGAAAAAGAAAAGGCTTCTTTTGCAAAGAAGCCTTTTCCCATATGAAAATACCATTAATTACTGAAGTAACTGAAGAACTCCCTGCGGTACCTGATTAGCCTGAGCAAGCATAGCCTGAGCGGACTGAACAAGAATGTTATTCTTGGTGTAAGCCATCATCTCTTTAGCCATATCTACGTCACGGATCCGGGACTCAGCAGCTGTGATGTTCTCTTCCTGAACACTTAAGTTGTTGATGGTGTGATCCAGACGATTCTGCATAGCACCGAAGTCAGATCTCATGGAGGATACCATGTCGATCGCAGCCTGTGCTACGGAGATCGCGTGTCTTGCACTGTCAGCCTTTGTCAAATCAATCTGGTCAATTGATACTGCTTTGGTTCCATCTGTTTTACCAGCTGTCAGGTCAGTAAAGCCCGTTGTACCCAGTGTCTTTGAAAAATCTGGCTGAGTTGCATGGAGACCAAGAGTTTTGCTGCTCATTGACTGGAAGGTTACCTTCAACTGGTTAGCTGTCTCGTGAGAGTCACCTACATGAAGCGTGATCTTTGTCTTAGTTACAACTCCGGTCTGAGAATCAGCCTTTGCGCCTGGTGATGTAAACAGTTTGGTTCCGTTGAAGTTAGCAGTATTGCTGATACGGTCGATCTCTTCATTCAGACGCTTGATCTCCTTCTGCATCTCCTGACGGTTAGCAGTAGAGTATGTTCCGTTGGCGGACTGAGTAGCCAGCTCAACCATACGGTTCAGCATGGAGTGAACCTCTGTCAGAGCGCCTTCAGCGGTCTGTACCAGAGAGATACCGTCGTTAGCATTCTTCTGAGCGGTAGCAAGACCTGTGATCTGTGCACGCATCTTCTCAGAAATAGCAAGTCCGGCAGCGTCGTCACCAGCGCGGTTGATTCTGTAACCGGATGACAGCTTCTCTAAGCTCTTGCCAACGGAAGAGTTGTTGTTGGTTAAGTTCCTGTGTGCATTCAATGCAGTAATGTTATGTTGGATTCTCATATTCTTTCCTCCTTGAAAATAGTCAGGGAAATCCGTTTCCCTGCATAATTGAAAAATTCCTGACACTTATATTATCGTATATATTTCAAATATATTAAGTAATTTTCTTTAATTTGTACAAAGAAAAAAGGCTTCTTTTTTAAAGAAGCCTTTTCCCTATGAAAATTCAAATAATTACTGAAGTAACTGAAGAACTCCCTGCGGTACCTGATTAGCCTGAGCGAGCATAGCCTGAGCGGACTGTACAA